>JFJP01039294.1_pt1 | contig 21757 bp, 23 predicted proteins | sample 431651 | NCBI WGS metagenome assembly JFJP01 (sample SAMN02602958, study PRJNA72255) | Microbial mat metagenome, whole genome shotgun sequencing project. | biome: fresh water; feature: sink hole; material: water; isolation source: purple microbial (photo- and chemosynthetic) mats found in...
AGTTGCTGGAGTAGCTGTAATATCAAATTGAACACCAGGGACTGTAATTATGTTGTCGGTTGTTGCACCGCTATCTGTTACACCTTGTAGATTTATATCTCTAGGGGCAAATCTGTTAGGTTGGTCTCCCCTAACTATTTGCTGATTACCTTTTTGTGTGATGAATGAATATGTCGCCATGTTACTTATTTAATAAATACTCCTCTGCTTCTTTCTTTAACTCTTTTGGATCCTTATTTATGTTCTTAGGGCTCCATCCTTTGTGCCAAAGTGCCATAGCTAACTCTGGGTCGGACACTTCGTACTCAGTAGAGAACCTATCCATAACGTACTCAAAGAATTTCTCTTGAGCTTCTGGACTGTTAAGGAATTCCTTAACACTATATTTCTTCCCTAGAGCTCTTTCTGACCAATGATCGAGGGTTTCTTTGTTTACCTGATATTTACCATAGTCGGTTGTTCCATCTTTGTTCTCGTTAATGGCACTGTAAGGTTCTTCTTCCCCTCGACTCTCCCTGTAAGCTATTTCAGTTTTAAGGGCATCAATATCTAGTTTATTTTTCGCTAGCGAAACCTTCCCGTCTTCAACATTGTTTATAAATGTTTGTTTATTACTTGTATTGCCCAGGATAGTTGCTCCCCCTAGAAGTGATGCAATCGCAACTAGTGCACCACTGTTGCTAAAACCCCCTTGTAGTTTTTTTAGTTTATCTAATAAAACTTTTGCTTCCGCTTGTTTGTCTTCGGGAAAAGCTTTTACGACATCATCTACCCCATAATTGACCCCTTGGGGGCTTGTAATGTCGATATTTGAGCCTCTAGGAGCTACTGGGATAGTTTCCCCTGTAGGTATAGTTCTTCTGGCTTCACCCCCTGCTGGCAGAGCTTTAGGGGCAGTTTTTGCTGTCACGTCAGATTTGAATCCTGCGATGTCAAAAGGTTTATATTCTGGAGTTATTCCTAGTTGTTTATATAAGGCATCCATATCTTTAATAGCTTTATTAAAGTTACTAAATTTATTTTTACCCCTAACTATATTAGATAGAGCAGTGAAAGCTGTCCCTTTAGCTAACTGAGCAGGATTACCAAAGAATCCTCCAGATAGCATGTTACTAGCACCATATAGGTTTAGATCTTTTAACGAAATATCTGGAGCCAATTTACTGATGTTTTCATTAGCAATATTCTCCATTGCTGTTAGGTATTCGACTTGAGCTTTCAAATTAGCTAAATCTTCTTTACCCATAAAACTATTCAAAGAATCATCGATCTTTGATTCGGCAATTTTCTTAACATCTTGTGCTATTTCAGCACTAGTATTATCTGCAGCAGTAGCCATCTTTGATTTTGTCTTACTTCCCAAGACATCGTAATTGTAAGTATTAAGATCAGCTAAATTGCTAATGTTTTCTATGTCCTTTATATATGTATTAATAGCGTTCTTTTGTTCTCCTGAAAGGTATTTGGATTGTTTATTCCTTAACTCGCTTAGAAGTTCTGCTTTTTTATTCTGGAAGAATTCATCTGGAACTTCAGTTAAAGCGGTGTTTCTTTCGATGAAAGCGTCTCTTCTCATCTTATTAAATGCAACTGAAGACTCTAGAGGACCATCTGACATAGGGTCAAATGCTTTTGTTGTTAAAGTCTTAGTCTTCTTATCGTAAGTCGGTACCTGTATAGCATCTCCAGCGGCTCTATTATAGACAGTTTCAACACCTTGGAATAGTGATGATTTAGTAGGATCTCCATTTTCTCCAAAGAATTCTTTTAGTCTTAAGTTAGGATTCTTAGTGAAATTATCTGCAGAGTTAGAAATATTCTTCAAAACGCTAGTCTGTAGTTTTTTAATATCCATATTAAGAACATCCCCAACTTGTCCTAAAGCCTTACTACCTTTCTGAGCTAATTCTGGGGAAACAATATTAGCTACTTTACCAAAGGCTTTTGACCCTAAGTTGAGGGCTTTACCTACAACTGGACCAGCAATCCCCCCTCCGATACCACCTAGTATTGTAGAACCTATGGTTTCTCCAAATGATTTATCTTCTTCTATCGCACTACCTAACCCATAAGCTGCACCGCCTAAAGCACCTTCGACAGCATTTAACGCCATAGGAGAACGGCTAGTGATCCCTGTTAAACCTCTTGCAGCAGGAACTTTAGATAAAGCTGAAGTAAAAGGTATAGCTGAAGCAGCTGTCTGGATTGCAGATCCAACAGCTTGTTTCCCCGTAACCCCACCTCCTGATCTCGTTTGGCTCTGGTCAAATTCAGCCTGTTGTAGTGATGCAGACAGTTCTCTCTTAGCTTGTTCTAGTCTTGTAGTGTCTCTACCGATAGCACGATTATTGTTTATTCTAGCGTCCAAGTCTTGCATTGTTTCGTTTATAGAACCTATTGAGCTAGTTTGTGCTCTGTCTGGCTGACCACCTATTGATGCTTTACCACCAATATATTGTCCTAGTTTTGTGGACCCAACAAGATTAGACATTGTCCCTAGAAATCCTAGATCTTTTCCACTCTTCTCTTCAGCTGAATAGGTTTGATTTAAAGATTCAGAAAAAAGCCCCTTCTTTTTAAGAGCTTGATTCACCTCATCTGGTGAGTATCCAAGTTTAGTAGCTTCTGCTACAACTGCATTAATTTCTTGTTGTGATGCCATACTATTGTAATTTAGCTAATAATTCATCTAATGAAGGTTTAGAACCTCCTCCTGCTGCTGTATTAAGTGTGTCTATTTCCTTTGGGCTAAAGTAGACTCCTAAGTAAGAGTCAGTATTACTTTCTAGAGAATTCTTAAATTGGTTAACCAATTCTTTGTTTAGCTCTACACCCTTAAAGACTCCAGGTACCATCTTCTTGTAAAATGCTTCCTCCGATTTATTAAGGGCAGCGCCTGTTCTTTGACGTGTGATAAGGTCCATAGCTTGTTGTGCTTGGTACGCCAATGCAACTAATTGAGGATCACCTAATGCACCTACTTTTTCTTGGATTTTCTGCCATGAGCCCCTTAATATATTGGTATCAACACCTTTAGCTTCAATTTCAGCAAGAATACTATCTACTTTCTCTAATCCTTTTAAGATTTCAATGTTTTTTCTATATCCTGTTTGTTCAGTTGCTGGAAGGTTATTAACTCCTTGGTTTCTCATGTAGTATTTTAGTCCTTCATAATCGCCACTTTCTAAATAACCTTGAGCTGCATTGATATAAGCATTCCTTTGATTTTCTGAAGGGATGTATGATGATTGGATGTTAATTAATCTCGCTAAATCGCCAGAGACACCTGCCATACCACTAGGAAGATTCGTCCCGCCACTAGAAGAGGGAGCGTAAGTCTTTGGAGCTGAGTAAATTGGTTTTCCATCTGCACCTAGTAATGTTTGTCCTTCAGACAATACTTGCGTGTTTTCAAACGGGTCGGAAACTTGAGGTGTCATAATTTGACCTAAAGATTGAGTTGATATTTGTCCTGTTGTAGGATCTTGCATATAAACAAAAGCTTCCCCAGTTGTTTCATCAATTTGAGGTGTTCCTACAATGTCAGGAGTATATCCTTGATACATCTTTAATGTGTCCAATTGAGCCTGTAATTGCCCTGTACGAGCGTTTAATTCAATAGCTTGGTCCCTAGATAGTCTACTTAATTGAGAACCTAGTACTCCTTGTCCATAAACACCTTCTTTGTTTTTCTCTAGATCATAGAATTCTCTAGCTTGTGTAGCACTTAAATCAGCGATACCAGAGTTCATATTAGCAATACTAGCTAAAAGTTGTTCTTCTTCGTCAGCGAATCTTTTATTCAAAACTGCTTGCTCGTTCCCTTTTCTTGTTTCGCTTAGTGTTGTTCCTGATGGAGCAGTATTTAAAGCTTCTGATGGAATATTATCATCAATCTTAATGTCGACGGATTTAGGGGTATTTTGTCTTTGGATAGCTGCTAAAGTTTCGTCCCAAGTATCGTAATAACCTAACTGTTTAGAGCCATACTTCTGTGTTGATTGTGCTGGGCTTGTTGTAGGTGCAGAAGAGCTCCAAGAACCTGAGGCCCCACCATTTCTAGGTGCTACGGTACTGACTGATTGCCACGGCACCATACTTTTAGGGCTTAAAATACCATTTGAAGCTGTTGCTCCGCCATTAATTGAGGGTCTAAAAGAACTAGCTAAGTTGTTTTTTAGAGCTCCTACTGAAAAATTTTTATCTGAGTATACTTGTTTTGGGTCCATATATCTATTATATCACAGGTTTATGCTCTTTGTTATTAATAATAATCTCTTCAATCGTTGTACCTATTCCTCTTAATTCCACCTTTAATTGAATCCATTTGCCAGGTTTATTGATACTGTATCGTAAATAACCCTCAGCAGTCTCTTGAGGGGAAACCTTAATCCAGTTCTGGAAAATAACCTTAGAAATATCATTTACTGTTAAGTTTCTGATTTCTTCATCTACTGTGACTGTATAAGTTCCACTTGCTTCAGCAATAGATGTGACATGGACTAAATAACCAGCTCCAGCCCCATCGATGATTTCAACCTCGTTCCCAGCAACAACATCGCTTAAATCTGCTGTTGAGGTGAATGTAGTAGAAGATGTCCAAACAGCGTTTGGTTCATAATATGTCACATAATCTCTTAAATCTGTATCTGAAACTCGGTATTTCAAGACAATATTGTCTTCTGTGTTTTTAAACTTTTCATGCTTAATGTACACAGAATTATACAAATCAGTTAATGATTGTGATTTTATTTTTGAAGTTAAGAAATATCCTCTATTCTCTACTCGCTTTTGTGTAGAGGAGACAGTTGTTTTTCTTCCAGTAGTAGCACCAAATATTGAATATCCACAAATAAAGATGTTATTCGCTATATAATCGGGCATATCATCTGTGTAGGCATCTTGTAAAAAACCAACGCCTGTAACATTTGAAGCTATTCCACCAAAGTCGTACTCTGGATGGAAAGTTAAATATTGTGAGTTGTTGCCTGTTCCAGTTAATGTAATTGCAGTTCCTGCGACAGAGTTAGCTCTTGATGTCGCTAGCTTTAAAGTAGTATCTGATAACTTAATAACGTAATATTTTTCATCAGAAACTAGCCCACCTATTGCTGTTCCATCACTTTCATAGTCAGCTGTGTAGAAACACACTGTTCCAGTCGCTGGTACAGTTGCCCCTGCTACAGTGATAATACCTGTCGCTGTTGCTACATTTGTTGTGGGAATATTGTTTGTCCTTAGTAATCTAGATTGTCCTACTGAATATCTGTGATAAAGACCAATTTTTGGATCGTATACCCATACACCTGATTTAAAGTCAGCAAGATTCCTCGGCACATTGTTGCTAGAGAATGCTTTAGAGATAGAAGAAGCTACTGATATTAAAATCTTATCTCCAGCTGTTGTTAAAGCGTGCCTTGTTACTTTGTTACTAGAAAAACTATTCGCCCCATTTTCTGACCAAAGATATCCTAAATCAAAGATAGGCAACCTATCCAGCTCTTCAACTCCACCTCTCACATAGAAGATCCTTCCATCAGAAGCAAGAGCAACAGCTCCGTCTTTGTACGCTGTAAGTGACAAAATATCTGCCCCCTCAACTTGGTAAGCGTTAGAGGCTGATGACCCTAATCCATCCCACTCTAATATTAAAGAGTCTCTTCTCCCATCACCTCTCACAGTTCCGATGTAAAGTCTTTCATTTGAAAACGCCATACAGTTTACATCAAAGTCTTCAGGCGTTTCTAATGTCTGCACGATATCCCCTGCCTTATCAAACAAATCCACCTGGCTGTTAGACGCTCCTGCTAATTGGTTTAGATTCTCAAATATCTCCAGAGCAAAAACGCTTTCAGTAGAAAAAGTTGCCCACGAGTTTACAAGGGGAGTTCCACTGTAGTTGTAGATATCAGAGCCATTAGTGACAAATAGGTCCCCATCCCAGATAAGCATGTCATTCGATCCTCCAGAGCCAAGCGTTGGTGTGCCTGTTGCTGAATCTTGTACAAACTGTGGAAATGCCCCAGCAGATGAAACATTCGTCACATATAGGTTTTTGTTAGCAGCAACATATAAACCAGTACTTTCTATAGCAGGTCTCATCGCATACATGCCTGTGGCGGTAATTAGATTAGATTCTGTTCCTGAGTCTGCGATAACAGATGATCTATCTGCTAACTTAATTTTTCCTAGCGTATCAAAGTTCAGATTCTTAGTCTGATAGATAGAACCTATGGCGTCAGAGACATTACTTATTGTTACTTTGTTGTTTTGTGGGATTTTTATCATGCTGGTTTATTATACTTTTGATATATATTGGACTCCTGTACCTTTGGTTGTTATGTTCACAGCGGCACCTCCTGATGTAGCTGATAATTTAAAAGTATTAGCAGAAGCGTCCCTCACCCAGTAAATAACTCCTGACGCAAGAGGTGAAGGTAAGGCTGCTCCGCTAGAATAAGGTATCACTTGCTGAGTATCCGCTAGAACGTTATTTACTGATGTGAAAGTATCTGTACTAGGATCAACAGTGTATGGAACATATCTCGTAATAAAGTCGCCACCTAGGGCAGTTCTATCATTATTATGATCTATCAGTAAAACTTTGAATTCATCTCCTGAAGCGTTATTAAAAATAAGAGTCTGATAGTTCTTCAAAAATCCTCTCTTAACTAAGGTCTGTTCAACTTCAACAGGAAAACCTGTGCCAGAATAGAGGTCATTTACCTTCTTCTCAAGATTAGAGATAGCGTCATTTAATGTTTCTATTTTCCTTTTTAATTCTTCTGTTTCATCCATATATATATTATACATTATAAGCTCTTAGCTTGCTCGGTCCAAGTAGTTTCGCTTAAAGTATTTTATGTCCAAGATGTTGAACTCTTAGTACTTTCTTCCCATTGACCTATTTTAATCTGGCTAGGGACATTTGTAGTAACTGTTACACCCATTGTTGGTGGATTAACTTCAAGAGGGTCAACCAGTGTCAGTGTTGGTGTGTTTAGAGTCACTGTAATTGATAGAGCTGGAGCTTCAATATTCACTCCAGGTTCAACAACAGTAAAAGTTCCACTTGATGTGAAAGTATGGATTGTTTGAGAACCAGATGTTGTAATCGTTCCTCCTGTTGAATCTGTAGTTATACCATCACTACCATCTGTTGCATATGAAATTATCACAATACCATCTGAACCAGATCCTCCAACTCTACCAGTTCCTAGTTCATTACCTCCTCCTCCTCCTCCAGAACCATATCCAGTAGCGTTTGCACCATCTGCCGTGTCTGAACCAGCTCCTCCACCACCTGTTCCACCAGGACCAGCGGTTGTAATTGTCCTTTGACCTCCTCCTCCTCCTCCACCTGCGTAAACAACAGCTGAGCCAGAAATAGAATTTGATGTTCCATCTCCACCATCTCCACCTTGAGTAGTAGTTCCTACACTTTCTCCAACCTCGCTGGAACCTCCTCCTCCTCCTCCAGCTTGATTACTCCCTTCTTTTGATGAACCTCCAGTATATCCTTGTCCAGCGGTCGCACTTCCTCCAGCTACAGCGTTATTTGTAGAACCTCCTCCTCCAGACCCACCTGCTTGTCCGACAGCTCCAACAGCACCTCCAGCACCTCCTCCTGTTGCTACAAGAAGGCTGGCGATACTACTATTACCTCCATTTCCCCCAAGTGTAGAGATATCAACAGGTTTTGCCCCACCAGTTCCAACAGTAATAGAATAATCACCCCCTACTACCTCGAGTACTGCATCATACAAAAAACCACCAGCTCCTCCACCTCCTCCTGCGTATGAGCCTCCTGCACCTCCTCCAGCTACGACTAGGGCTTTTACTGATGCCATAATGTTTTAAGTTAAGCGATTGAAATTATACCTCCTGCATTCCAAACAATTTTGGGCTTTTACTGATGCCATAATGTTTTAAGTTAAGCGATTGAAATTATACCTCCTGCATTCCAAACAATTTTGAATGTCTGGTCGACTGGGCTTTGGTTGCCGTCGAAGTTTATAAAACCAATAAGAGGAGAAGTCCCCGCTGTCCCCGTGGATTTATAAACTACTGCACCTGCACAAGTGAATGTTGCTGAAGTCCAAGCTGTGTCAGCGGCGTCAAAGACACCTGCTGAGATAGTTGGTGAACCTATTGTTGCACCTCCAGCTGTGTACCCTCCTGCAGTTGATAATTCGTTTGTGATGTCATCAAAGAAATCGTGAGCTGCTGAAAAAGTATATGAAGAAGTAACTAACGCAACTTTAATTGTGTCAGAATCTAATGCAATATTGCCTTCTAGCAAATCGTCTTTATACGCTGTGTATTTTGTGAATGTTATCGCCATGTTATTTATTATCTATAATCTACGTAATCACTTTCAAACCTTAGGGGGTAATTTTTTTCTTTATTACCGTACTGTTTTTTAAGTAAATCCATAGTGCTATTAATCTTTCCAATCATCTGGGCGGCTAAATCCCCCATCCCATTTGCTACAGCGTATTCGTGGGTCATTCCATACGCCAAAGCCATGTGTAGATTCTGATCGAACCCAGGGACTTTAGTTCCTGTAGTTAGATCACTTTCTGAAAAGTCTTTCGCTGTACGAGAAACTTCAGCAACAACTTTTCCTACGCTCGCTGTTGGAAGAGGATATAAGAAAAGGGAATTACCCTTCCAATCGTGGGCAGGGGCGGCTGTTGAGAAATAAGTATCGATAGTTGTCGCGCCATCAATAAGTCCTACTTCTACCTCCTGAGAGTCTATCGGCTGGCTTTTGTAACTATGCTCACCATCATAGGTTACATCCACTCTTTTAACTTCTACTACACCATCGCTAATCAAGAAATTATAATCTCTTTGATTAGCAACCAAATCTGCTGATAATGTTGAATATCCTGTCCAGTTAGCATCATTAAAATCACTAGAATCTTGCGATTGTAGAATATTTGTTACAATGTTCTGGTTCCAGATATTAAGATCTATTAACCGATCAGCTGTTGGATAGGATGTTGTGTCTGCTTTTGTAAGTTGTGAAACTTTTGAATTTATTTGTCCTAGATTCATATATCCATTATATCACATAATCAAGCGTTGGGTTAGACTCATATTCATTCAATATCTTGTTTACTTCTTGGGGATTATATTTAGGGCGGAATGGGTGTTCAATAATAGCATCGTGGTCTAAAGCTATAGCTGGATTGTATCTAACATTCTTGAATTTATAGCCTTTTAGAAAGGCACGTTTCCCGACAGAGACGTTATCAAACGACCACCACTGGTCTAGCCTTTCATCAAATCCTCCTATTTCTAGCAGTATTTTCTTAGGAATTGCTCCCCAATCTAGTTCACATCTAGTCCAATCACATTCGTCAGTGTGATCTCTCCAGTCCCAGGCTGGGGTTTCGTCAGCGAAACTCTTTACTTTCCCTACTGGGGCTGTAAATAAGGTGTTTTTGTCTTGTTGATATTCCTCCCAGAACTTCCTTAATCCATCTGGGGGTATCTTAATAAAATCCTGATAAAAGACAATGAGTTCACCTTTCGCTCTACGAATCATCTTATTAAATGCTTCGTTTAGATCGTGTTTTCCTGATACGTTTACTTCCACTAACCACTCGAACTCTTTGAACCCCTGGCTTAGCAGACTCTCCCTCATCACTTGTAGTCCCTCTGGACGAATTGTCGGTGTTATCACTGAAATTTTTATTGTGTTCATATATAGCCATTCCATTTTTAGTATTGATAATCTGTACTTCCAAACCAAAATCTTTTGCCGCCCCTAGGGGATCACAAGAAACATTAGAACCCAGAGTATCGTGGAAATAAACAACTGCATTCTCTGATAATCTTGGCATTAGTTCTCGTAATTCCTCTAGGACGAATTCTTTTTCGTGGAATCCATCTATAAATAAGAAATCTATCGGAGCTATGTCCTTTGGTAAATCTTTCCCTTTGATAAGGTGAAATTTAATAATATCCTTAAACTCCTCGAATTTACAGAAGTTTCCTTCTTGATACCACTCTGGATTCGGATCACAAGTATGTATCATCCCTTTTCCATTTTCCCACAGAGCATGAGCCATATAGAGCGTTGTAAGACCCCTGTGGGTTCCTATCTCGACTACTATTTGTGGTTTTCTTTTCTTAATTTCAGTATAAAGGATCATCTTCTCTGCGATGTCTGTACTGTCATCCTGGGGAACTTCTTGTTTTATTTTTTCTTCAAATTGCATATTGCTTGATTTAAGTTAAACGCGTAATGTTTCCAAGTCCAGTTCTGGAGAACATAATCTCTAGCTCTCTTGGAAAACGTCTGGTAATCTTTCATTATATCATCATAGGCTCGTTTTATCGACTCTGGGTCTGGTTCTGAAACCAGTCCACCTCCTGATGCCTGTATGTATTCGATATTCTTAGGGCTGTCTGACATACAGATAACAGGTATCCCACAAGCCATAGCTTCTAAGGTTGCCCTTTGCCCTCCTCCCCAGAAGTCACTACTCTGGACTAGAACATCTGCTGAATTAACAGCTTTTACTAGTTCTTTACCTTTCAACTCACCTAAAATCTTTGCCCCTAACTCTTTTGAGTAAATAAATGGGTAAGAGTCTTTTTCCTGATTCCTTCCAATCAGGGCGGAGTCTTCCCCAAAAGCTTGAGGAAGTAACCATTGTCTTTTCCAGCTTGCACAAGTTCCATGATGTACTGCTTTGTATTTCTTCTTTACTTTATAAGGTTTGAAAAGGTCGGTGTTTATACCGAAAGCTTTTGTGGTTTCTATTCCAAAGTTAGCGAATTCTTCTCTATTAATTTCTGACTCTATCACAACAGTATCAAAGCCTTCAACCCATTTAGGGTTAATAGGTCCTCCTGCGAAAAGTAAAATTTTAGGGGTTGAGTGATTTTTAACCTTCAGATAGTTCTGAGCATTCTCACCATTTATAGTACAAGGGGCTTCCCAGTAAATTAGGGCGTCATATCCGTCTAAGTCATACTCTGGTTCGAGGTATTCTACTTCGTAAATCTTTTCAAGCTGTTTCATAGCCATAGCAAGACCGTCTTCCCACTTCTCTTTCATATCTTCTAAACCTTGCCAAATGAATGCTATTCTTTTACTTTTCATATATTTGTATTTCTTGTTGGATCCTATTTATCTTCTCTTTAACTGTCGCCTTTTCTTCTAACAGCATTGAATAAATATCTTGTTCAAGTGGATCGATTAATCCTTCTGAATTATATTTTGAAATCTTCTCGTTTATGGTGTTTAGTTTCTTCGAGTATCCATCATGCTCTTTGTAAAACTGGATATACTCACTTAAGAATTCAACCCGATCGACTTGCTTCGACCCAACAGATTTATACAATAAAAAGTCAGGATCTGGGTGTTCCTTGAGATAATCTATAATATCCTTAATCTTCAACGCCCTTTCGGGGTCAGCAAAGTCGTCTCTAGTTATTCCTAGCTTCTCTATGTATTTCCCAGCAAACTCTGGGTCGCCTAATTCTTCTACTCTGTCATTAATTTCCATTTATTTCTTTTATCCACTTATCGCCAATAATACTCCAATCAAAACTTTTTCCAAACTCGACCATTTGTGCTGTGTCACGATTCACCTTAAGTTCTTTTATTATTGTATCAGCAAACTGTTGTATCTGCTCTTCTTTCTCTACACCAAAGGAGAACTGATAAGGCTTGCACCAATCTTCTCCAGTCTTGGATGAGTGTATCTTTATCCCATGCTGTACGCTCTCATCTAGGGCGCCGAAGTCTGTTGAAACTACAAGGCAACCTGCTAATTGTGCCTTCTTCACGCTTATACAATCAATTTCCGCAAATTCTGTTGGATATAACATAATGTGAGCCTCAGCATACAGATTGGCTATTTCGTGTTGAGGAATCTTTCCCAACTGTTCTACCCCAGCTTCATCCATCTTTTGAACAAGGTCATTTTTCCATTTCATCATCTTCTGGTCTCCTGCATGAGCAGAATCAAAGACATCCCAGCCATACGCCCACTGAAATCTAGCTTCTGGGACCTCTTTCTTTACCCTTTTAAAGATTTCAGCCGCCGCTTCCATTGATCTATCTGGGGAAGAGGTGTTAATGATTAGGTTTGGGTATTTCTCTGCAGGTTTGAAGTCTGAGGTGTTAATCCCATTAGGAATCACAGCAAATTTCTCATCTGGTACATTTGGGAATAGAGATTTGTGAAATTTAGTCTTAACAAAGATTTTTTTAATCTTCTTTAATCTACTTTCTGTAAATTCTCCAGGAGAGATAACATCGTGGACATCAACATAAATGTTTTTTGCGTTCAAATCATAGTCACACATCTTAGGGCTACGCCATAAAAGCATGTGATTAGTTGCATCCTTGATGTTAAATTCCCAAAAAGGCTTCCATAAAACATTACCTTCTTGAACCCTTTTAGACCCAATATTAGCGTAAACTTCCACATTGTAACCGTTCTTAGCAAGATGTTGAGATAAATGGATGATGGCTTCTTCAGATCCTCCGAAACCTTTTGTCCTAAACAGCTCAGGATTCCACTCGTGTTCTGTAAAACCACAGTAAATAACGAAATCCTTATCACTGCATTCTGTCTTATAGAAGTTTTGATTATAAATAGCACAAACTCCAGGATGAGATCTCTGTTTGATAGGTAGAGAATCTATCTTTGCCTTTAGTTTATCCTTATCTTCGATTTTCTTAAGCTCTTCAATAACACCGAGGATTTTTTGTAATTCTTTGACCTCTTTATCCATCTCTTTAACAAGGGTTTGCATCCTTTCGTTTCTTGGATTGATTTCTAAACACCCTCTTAGTAGTGGTAGAGCCTTGTCAGGGCGGCTTTTCCTGAAGTAAACCTTAGCTAAAAGGTTCATAGGGTTATAGTCATAGTCCCTTGGATTGAAAACAATCATTGAATTATAGACAGGTTTCAAAGCCAATCCATAGAGTAAATATCTCTCAGATTGGTCTAAATTGCCCATATCGAAGAAGAATTGCCCTAGTGATAGGTAAGCATCAGGCCAGCTAGGTTGCATTCCTATACAGGTCTGTAGTTCTCTAACTGCATCTTCTTTCATACCTTTATCGTAATAAATCGAGGACAGTTTCTGTCTTATTAGATACTTTTCTGAGTCAGATTCTGATGTCTTTAAGAATTCGTTGAATATCCCTAACGCCTTGTTGGCTTTTCCACTGCCAATAAGGGCGTTACCGTAGTTAAAGTGATTCCTAGGGTCATTTTTGTCTGCTTCGTATGCTTCTTTAGCTATTTTTTCATTTCTATCCCTAGCTTCTTCTATTCTTTCCTCGTTGGTGAAGTGCATTCTGTCCATATCTGTAGAAAAACCAATAGATACATCACGATTCGCTGTAATATCCTCATGAATTCTTCCTTCCCATTCAAAAGAACCATCATTTCTAACAATCATGGTCTTTTTGTGAGCTACAACAGGTTGTTTATCATCATCAAAGTCGTATAGGTACCAGAAAGCGTAAGCATCTTTGTTCTCCTTAAGTACTACTGGCAGATTTTCTAATCCTCTCCACATGTCGTCTACGTCAGACCACATTATATACTCGTACTCTTTTGGTACTTGTTTAAAGTTAAAGTTTCTGGCAGCGGAAAAGTCATTTATCCATTTGAATTCAGAATAGTGAGCCTTGTATTCAGCACATATCTTTTTAACATGCCCTTCAAACGTTTTGTCGGCTGCTGTAATAAAAATACCATCTACATGGCCCTCCATATTATCTAAAAGCCTTCTCAATAATTTTACATCCTCCTTCTTATCTCTGGTTATTAGTGCTAGTGCAATCATATTAATAATTTGATGTTACTTTAAACTCAGGATATTCAGACATAAACCATTTGGAGTACTCTTTTTCGTCTAACATCTTAAGTTCGTCTTCTATTAAATTACTCATTAATAAGTGGTACAGTTTTTCAGGAATCCTGAATAACTCACGTTTCAAAGCGTGATCTTTATGCCCTACTTCAACTTCGGCAAAGTCTGTTTTTAAATTTTTCCTATAATCTGCAATTTGAGTTATTACTAAACGATATTCATCACGAAAAGACTGCTTGTATAGGGAAACAGCGTTTCGGACTTTGTTTTTTAATGTATTTGTTATTTCCATAATTAGATTAGTTACTGAGAGATTGTCTCGGGGACATCAATCTCTAAATATCCCCGAGCAACAACTAACTATTTCAAGAATCCGCTTGTAAACCAGTTACTGTCTTGGTTATTAACTTCTACAGTTAATGATCCATAAACAGCTTTTGGTGTATAAGCACCTCCTCTAGATAGTTCAGAATCAACCATTGGTTTATCAAGATAAGCCAATTTTAGTTTATTCTTATTCACAGCTAGAACTCTAGCAGTAGCATCAGCTGATTGCTGAATATATCTATGTTTGTGAATAGTTAAAGTACCGAAAGCAGTTTCATAAGTTGAAACAGTTCTTACGATAGTTGAAATTCCAGGAGCATTTACTACAACGTTAGATTTTTGTACAAATCCATCAATTGTAGATCTCAAAGAACTTCCTACGAATAAATCACGAGCAACATCACCATTTGAGTTTTCCCAGTTAGCTGACATCAAACCATCAAGGATTGAAGCAGAGAATACTGTACCAGATGTGTGAGCTGTAGTGTTTGTTGACTTAGAAATAGCTTGGATAATACCAGCCATTTTAGCAACAGTTCCTGAAGCACCAGATACTAATGAAGAACGAACAATGTCGAATTCAGCAGCATTTCCCCATTCCATCATAGCTTTAGAAAGTTGTCTTTCTAATTCGTTTTTACCATGATAGTGTTGAACAGCTTGCTGTTTTCTTGTGACTCGCAAAGGAATCGCAATTTCTTCTACAATGTTTGTTAATCGTGTTGGTGTACTTCTTTGTAGGTAAGTGTAGTCAGCACCTTGTTGTACAGCTTGAGACCCTGCGGCAGCAAGTGTATCTACTAGGAAAGAGTGAACTTCGTCAATCGCTTTAGTTTTACCTAAAGTAGACAAAAGTTGATTCTCTTCCGCTGTAAGAATTTCCACCATATTCAAGACAACGTCCTCTTTTCGAGCTACGTCACCATATGTTTGTAATACTTTATCGACAGCCATGTTATTAATTTATTAAGTTTATAAAGCCCTACGCGTCAAACCCGTAAGCCTCCATAACAGCTCTAGCTCCTTCTGCAGCTGCATCATCTTGACGCCCTGCTTGTTGAAGTTCACTGACCTTAGAGGTCCTACCTTGGGCGGAAGCCAAACGGGGATTTGGTTCCATTACTGACCTTTTAGACTCAGACTCCTCGAACTTTACAGCTCTTTCGTAAAGCCTGCTATATGATTCATCTTTAGCTGCTTCAGCAAAAGTAATATTCTTACTCTTCGCTATAGCTTCCAAAATTTCTTTGTTTTGACTGTGTTGAGGATTATCCCTTAGGAATAATGCGTCTTCAAAATCTTCCTTAGTCATATAACCGCTTTTCTTTAGTTCAGCTGCTGCCTTTTGAGTAGCATCTTCACTCTTCTTCCCTACGAAACTAAAAGTGTCTTTCAACGCCTTTAGCGCAGTTTCCTTATCTTGGAAATTCTTTCCCAAATGAGAATTAATTTCTGATAATGTCATCGCTTCGTTGTTCTCAGCACCTTCGGCTTGAGCTTGTTGGTCCTGAGAATTGTATTGTTCTTGGTTTTCAACAGCTCCTTCGCCGCCCACTTGGGGTAAGGTGTCTGGAGTAATGTTTTCTTTATCCATATTATAAAAAGTCTTATTCTGCTAAAACGGTATCCTTGATAGAATACCTGCCCAGAGGCCCATAGGGCCCTAAGGTAGGAACTCTACTCTTCTCTAAGGATGTATGATTTTTCCTTCAGCGAATCATTAACATCATTAGCTAAGTATTGCTCTACTTTCCCTTCTACTTCCTTAACCCATCTAACGAGTTCTTCTACTATCCCTCGCCTGGTCTTTATATCTAGAATGATCTGCTCTGGGGTCAAGGTCCCTTCAAGATTCATTATAGATTGCATATCATTAATCTTCTCCATTAGTAGACCTTTAACAAATGTCCATTCTTCAGATTCTACGAACCTGACCAACTTGTTGTTTTCTTTTATAAATTCTCTCCTGTCTTTATCCATGTTTATATTATACACCTAAACTTGCTTGATTGCTAAAATCTCTTGCAGGCTTTTCAGTCATTTGCCCCTGTGGTGGGAGCTCTTGTCTGCTTTCTCTCGCCTTGTATGACATCTCTGGAGGATAAGGTAATCCCATAGTGTCAAAGATTTGTCTGACAACTGGCATTCTTAAATCTTCAGGTAATAGGTTCGCACCCATTACTAACTTATCTACTGTAGAACCAACATCAAGAGCTTCGTTTGAAGCATAGACCATACAATCTGTTTGGTCAGCTAATATCTTTGTTAGGTTTTCAATAAAGATTTCAGGTCGAGATCTTAATTGTTCCTTAACTTCTGCCAAAGCAATCTGTAATTGTTCTGGAGCTAAGAATAGACCTGCTTCTTTAATTCCTTCTTGGTATTGATTGACATAGTAATATCCGATCCTATCTAAAATCTCGTCTATATTTTCATCCTTATTAAGGATTCTGATAATATCTCCACTACTTGCGTTATCTACTATTGCTTTCACAAGGTGTCTATTCATCGCTCTTTCTACAAAGAATCCACTTCGTTCCTTAATCTTTGTGAAAGCGTTCTTAGATGAACTAGCCTGTAGTGAAGCGTTTGTTGCAGTAGTTGAGGCTGGCATTCTTTCACCAGTAATGGTTTCAAATGTCCTTGTGATTCTCTTAGCAATATCCCTAATCACTCCTTCGTCTGTATAGGAAGCTTGAGATGCTTCTTGCATAACTAGCTGTTCGATGTCGTCCATTGATTGAACGAGCACAGCTCCATTAGAACCAAGCTTTTGAATTGATTGTGGTGTAATGTTTGCTCCTCTTTTGATCTTAAATAGACCTAGTTGAGAAACATAGCTCCTATTTATTCGGATGTTAATAATGATGTTAATCCAAAGTTGTAGCATCATTACTTGTTCGACAGGTCCCCTTCCATCCCATCTTCCTGGAACTTTCATAGCCCAATCTTCTTCGTAAGGCTTAATAATGTTTCCTTCCTTGTCAGTAGTATCGTTCTTCTCTATCAGGTGGCATTTTGGTGATCCTGCTTCTAAACCAGAGACAACAATGTGCCCATCTACTTCTTCAGTGTCCTTTCTATCACCAGTAATAAGATATTCAGGTATCTTGCCCCAAGTTTCCCAAACATCAACATGCTTTGAGTTTCCCCCATGACCTGATTTAAGCATCTCAGCATCAAAAACAGGTAAACCTTCTTCTGCTCTGACACCACTAGTATTCTTCCAGCCGTCCATTCCTTTAATTTCGTCAGCGAACATCAAGGATCTTTCGGTTACCCTGTACGCCGCCTGAATAGATTCTGCTGTTGGATCTATATAAAAGTTAAGTCTGTGAACTAATTTCCTTTTAACCCTATTCTTTCCTTTGATTTTTCTTTTAATAAACTTCCAAATAGCTGTTCCAGTTATAGATTTCTGGAAAGCTGAGTCGTCTAGATCCTGACCAAAGTAGGTTTCCTGCAGTTCTGTTTTTACTAACTGTCTTGTTAGTTGTGTTACTGCATAAGAACCTCCTGGTTTGGTTATAAAATTGATGTCTGCCAAGTCTAGATCAGCATTATCTGTCCACGCATTTGCAACTTCTTCTGATAAAGGATACCAAATTTTATCTCGTCCTGTGACTGGGTCTATTGGGTCATCGAATACGCCCCAATAATTTTTGGTACACACCCTTACTAAATCCCTTATTCTAAACGCCACCTTGTCTGTTATATAAATAACGGAGTTTTCCCAAGTAGATCTTTCGTTATCTACAAGATTAATAGCCTCTTGGGTTAGCCAGTTATCTTTAACTTCTTTTTTTGATTTTGATTTGTACGCCATATATCTATTATACATTAATTGTACCTTGCTGAGTATAGTCCAAACTCAATTTCGTCTTCTTCTTGGACAGGATTGCTCTGATTGTACACTGCTAAAGCGAGCGAAAAGACTCTATCGTCATGTACTCCTTCAGGAACAGTAACCTTTGGGCGCCTGTTTTCTCCTATCTCCCATCTAAAAGCTTCTAGTTCTGCGATTAGCCCTTCATCATTTGGAATCTTAATTTTCCTATTTTCTATGAGGATAGCCAAGTGTTTTAAGACATCGACTCTATTCTTTTCACTGAACTTAATAGCGGAATTGTCATCTATATTCAGTCCTTTCTCTCTTAAATTATCCACAACAGGATCTCCCACACCAGTCGAGTCGATGAAGATCTTCCCATTCCCGTATCTCCTAGCCATCGCTTCGATCCTGGACTCTTGGGTCGGCCAGTCGACATTGTTAAATCTATCCTGCGGGTAGACTACGAAAGTGTTTAGATTAAAGGGCGTAATCACTGTGTAGTCATTGTACTTAGCAAGGTCAACACCGATCTGGAAGAATCCATCCCAATCAAGGGGCATTCTCGAATCATAAGTAAGCTCTCTAACGCCTCTAAAGAATTGTGAAGCCCCATCTAGGAAGGCACATTCATACTCCTGCTGGAATAAGGCAAGAGGAGTTTCCTTTCGAATCTGTTTTATTTCCTCATCTTTAAAGACAATAGTATCGTGTATCCCTTTTACAGACCAGTACCAGTCGTGGGGATTTTCTTTGGCTATCTGCAAAAGCTTCCAAGAGTGGTTTTTACCTTTTGGGGTGTATATAAAAGTGGCAGTTCCTTTGTTTTCTCGTAGCACTGGCTGTATAATAGCTGTCCACATCTCCTCAGACATTTCAGAATACTCATCAAAGACAACATCTATAGGGTTAATACCACGGTGGCTGTCTGGGTTTTCACAACCAATAAATCTGTGAATAGAGCCATTCTTATAGTAGATAGTAAGATCGTTAGCGTTCTTTCTTAGAATCACTTCTTCAGGCAAGTGCTCTTTAAGAAGTGTGTCCCAGATAACGTTTTTAGCGGCCCTGTATGTAGGTAGTATGTAACAGTACACTCCTTTATACTGTAAGGCCTTTTTTATTTGCTCGTTTAGGACGGTCTTCGATTTCCCCGATCTTCGGTGCCACACTGCTATCTTGAATCGTTGTTTCGCTGCTAGAAAGTCCAGCTGGTAGTCCCTCGGTGTATATTGGTAGGGAATCGTTATTGTTTTCAGTTTCGATTTCTCTTGCTGAGCTGTATTCGTTGAGTTGTTCTTTTCCATATTCTACTATTTGTAAGTTAAAGTTATGATCTGAAGTACTTTTTTGAGTACTTTTACCAAATGCTCTGTCTAATAATGAATCTATAGCCTTATTGTCGGGCTTTTCTGTTGTAATATAACAGTACTCTCCTTCTAATTCGCCATCTAGGAAGGCCTTAATCCGCTTGGCGTCAGCCACCAAGAGATGCTCAGGTCTTCTCCTCCCGCCAACATTACGCATTTTGATCTCATAAAGGTAGGCATTTCCTTGAGCTAGGGTTAATTGGGCATTAAGTAAAGCGTCAACATTCTTCAACACGCGCTCTTTAATGGATTTTTCCTTCTTGTCCGCTTTCTTCGTAAGTAAATTAGAAGATCCCCTAGGGCGGCCAGCGTTGCGACGGACACCGCCATGGGAGGTTTCATAAGGCTTTACACCTTTGAACTCTAGTTCCTCCTTTATTGTTTGGACATCCCTTAATTTTCTTTCTTGATGAGTAAGCATGTTATTTGTAATAAACCTTATTTGTAATAAATTTTATCTATTTTATCCATAAAAAGAACCCATTCTTTATCCAGTTTAGAGATTTTTAAGAATTCAGCCAACTCGTCCTTACACCAAAGGTTTCTAGGTATCTTAATACCCGCGGCCCTTTTCGACCAAAGTACTAGGAGATCATTAAGAGCATGCTTATCAGCAATAATCTCTTTCAACTTTTCTGGGATATTTACAGATGAAGCAAGCTTGTCTGCAATATATTTAGATCTATTCACATTAAGTAATTCACATTCCTTATCTATTTTATTAAGCTGTTCTTCATTTAATGACACTAGTATTTTTTTCATATTGTATATTTTATATGATGATTATACCATAGTGGATATCCAGATGCTAGATATTTATATGCTATATCCCAGAGATATCCATTGGATATCCATAAGATATCTTTCATTATATGTTGATAAATAAGGTTATTATGAATATTTTATTTGTTTTTTATTTTTTGTTGGATATCCGTAGATATCCTTTGTCTGACACTCTTCCAAAATGGACACCTTTGAAAAGTTCTGTTTTTTTGGTGTATGAGGTACCCAGCCGCCCTTCGTCACCCTCCAACCGTCCCCTCCACCCTACCTATAACAGCCATTATATCCTTATTTATCAACATATATTTTTAAAACTTTTTAATAGGCCTTGTTTGTGTGTGTGTTTGGTTGGTGAGTAATCTTATCGAAACCATTTAATATAACAATAACCAAAACTAAACTCTATCTCTATATATGTGTTAACAATAACAGGCGGCGCGTTCTTGTTGATATATAACAGTTTTTCAAGCTATCAATCTTATCTATTCTATACGGTGTAATAGTTTTATGACCAAAAGGCGCGAATTTCCAGCATTTTTATTGATATCTTTTTAACAGCTAAAACAAGGCAAATTTAATTTATATTTTGATTATTCTTTATAGTTTCGCTGGCGAAAGCAAATTATTGTATATCTTTTGAGTTATCCACAGGTTTAATCAATAACTGCTTGCAATAGGTATATAATATGATATATTTAATCATATAGCAATTATATAACAAAAGCTATAAAAACATTATGAATATATATAAAAACAAGTTAACAGGATTACAAGAAGTGATTATTAATGTAAATAATAGAAAGTTTTTAATCAAAGGATATACACGCAAAGAATTACTAAAAACAGCATTTAGATATTTAGCAGTTATAAAATAAATAATATGAAAAAAATATATATAAAAAGAACAGACTTATTTAAAAATTTAGAAATGGTGATGTGCAATAACCTCATAAATGTAGATGAAAGCTTTTATGAAGATAACATCGATTTATTTCAAACTGAATGCGAAGAATGCAAGGGCGAGGGTTGCAATGAATGTGAAGGAGGTTATAACAACGCGGAAATTTATCAATATTTTTTAGTTAACATTGATGACTATACAAAAGAAAAACTAGAAAGTTGGGGAGTCGATGTCGGTTATTCTGAAAAATTAGATTTATCAGTTATACCTATTTATGATTTTGGGACTGGTTGGGAGATGTTCAGCTACTCAAAAGAAGTGGAAGACGACTATCAATTAGGATATAACGAAACAGCAGAAAGAACAACTTGCTATTAATTCTTACATATCAAGCATAATTATAAATTGTGCTTGCTATTGTGAGAGTTAACCAACTCACAACAAAATATATGTATATAGGAGATCAGCTTAACAAGTATAAAGGCCTATCAATGCACCAATTCAATCATATCAAGGCGAATGATATCCAAGATTTTGAATTGATTGGCGATTTATCAGATGAAAATAACGATATATTAACTTATATCAATGATAAAGGAGAAAAAATAGCAGTGTTTACAAATGGAGAGATAACAAAATAATATGATTAAAATAATATTCGAAAAGTTAGTAACAACGGAAAAAGAAGTA
>JFJP01037870.1_pt1 | contig 21745 bp, 19 predicted proteins | sample 431651 | NCBI WGS metagenome assembly JFJP01 (sample SAMN02602958, study PRJNA72255) | Microbial mat metagenome, whole genome shotgun sequencing project. | biome: fresh water; feature: sink hole; material: water; isolation source: purple microbial (photo- and chemosynthetic) mats found in...
ATTTCTATCATTTTATATTATATTAAAACTACATAATTAATTAAATTAAAATTTTGCAAAATTAAAATATTACTTGGTTTAAGCTAATCAATAATTATAAGATGGTAGAGGATATTCGTTTTGAAATGTTAGTAATTATTGCTCTAAGCTTGACTTTAAAATTAATTGAGCAAAAAAAGTTTATAGCATTACAAAACTCTGGAAGCCCTGTTTTTGCTACTCTTATGTTGTTTAGGGATTTCTAGAAAACCGTGAGTCTGATTGCGAATAGTAAAGTTGTTTGGCTAAGTATAACCGATGTTATTCTAAAAAAGTATTGCACAAACTATCACTCATTTGGGGAAATTGAAATTAATCCAAATTCAGGATGGAATACCTGAAGTTTCGAATATTGTATAGGGAAAGTATGATTTTAAGAGACAATGAAAAAAAAGAACCGTTAAGGTTCTGCTTTTTTCTGTATTTTCGTGAAAAAGAGATTGGTTTTAATGGATTATCAATTATGTTATTTATTCCAATTTTTTATTCAACTAATCGATTATGACTTATTATATCCTCATTACGCTTTGCATTATTATTTTAATTGCCTACATATTTGAAATTACTGGTAAGTACTCCAAAATTCCCGGCGTAATCTTATTAATGTGTTTTGGGCTTCTGTTAAGGTATTTTTCGACTAATTTGGGAATATCAATTCCCGACCTTTCAATTCTTTTACCTATTATGGGTACGTTAGGGCTTATATTAATTGTACTGGAAGGAAGCATGGATTTAACACTCAGCAGTGAAAAAAAGCAACTGGTATTTAAGTCGTTAGTGTCGGCAGTGTTTTTATTTCTATTGCAGCTTATCTTACTATCAGGCGTTTTGATCTATTATTTCCACATTCCATTTAAAACAGCACTTATCAATAGTATACCATTCGGTATAATAAGCAGTGCAGTAGCTATTCCTTCGTCAGTTAATCTAAAAAAAGGCGATAGGGAGTTTATCGTTTATGAGAGTTCGATTTCAGATATTGTTGGGATTTTATTATTCGATTTTGTTGTTTTTAATCATTTGCCGCTAGGACAGGGAATTTTATTTTTTTCGTTTGAAGTTATAGTGACTATTATATTTTCGGTGATTATTAGTGGGGCGCTTGCATATATGCTTCATAAAATCGGACACCATGTAAAATATGTCATTATTCTCACGGTGGTGATTTTAATTTTTACGGTGGCAAAACTGATTCTATGGCCTTCGTTAATTGTAGTGTTAATTTTTGGTTTGATATTGAATAACACCCATTTTTTTCAAACCAAATTTATCTTAAGGCATATCGATTTTCATGAATTTAACCTGAATTTAAAATCCTTTAAACAAATTACCGGGGAATTGACATTTCTGGTACGCTCTTTTTTCTTTCTCATTTTCGGCTTTTATACTTCAACATCTGAGTTGTTAAACCTTAAAAATTTAGGGTATTCCATCTCCATTTGCTTTTCAATATACTTGTTCAGAGCGTTGTTTTACAAATATATCCTGCGTAAGAGCTTAACCCCGCTGTTGTTTTTTGCACCCCGGGGACTCATAACTATTCTGTTGTTCTTAAGTATTCCGGCCGAACTAAAATTGCCTTTTATGGGAGAAGGACTTATTACGCAAATTATTTTTATTTCAATACTTTTTATGGCCATAGGAAATATTCTTACCGTGAGGAGGAAAGAAAAAGTATTATCGGAGACTGACAAACCCGAAGTAGTAATTTAGTTACCCAAAGAATTATTTGGAAAAGAGAAATGTGCGTTTTACCCGATAGGAAATCTATAGGTAAAAAAGTTAATGGATTAAAAAGGTATGCATATCAGTTAAAGTTCCTAATTAAAAGCTGTCCAAAATAAAGCAGGTTAAATATTCCAGAATGTTTTGTTAAAATTTATACATTAGCCATTGCTGTAAAATAAATACTCCAAGACCGGCAATGAAGCCAATAAGTGCCAACAAGCTAATGTTTTTTAGATACCAGAAAAAGTCAATTTTTTCAATTCCCATTACTGCAACGCCGGCAGCCGAACCAATAATAATTGTACTGCCACCACTCCCGGTAGAAAGTGCCAGAAATTGCCAAAAAACGTGGTCGGTGGGATACATTTCCATGCTAAACATTCCCTGTGCTGCTGCAACCAAAGGGACATTGTCTACCAGGGCAGAGAGCAACCCTAATAGGGTGCCGGTAATATATTCGTTTTTAATATTATTGGTAATAAATAATGCTAAATTGCTCAGTATCCCGAATGATTCAAGTGCCGAAACTGCCAGTAATATGCCTAGAAAAAAAAGGATACTTGAAGTGTCAATTTTCCGTAGGGCATGTGTAACCGAATATTTATAACGTTCTTCGGCAAGTTTTCTTAAATGTATTATGCTGCTGGCAAACCATAAGGTACCTAATGCAAGTAGCATTCCCATAAATGGAGGCATATGGGTTATTGTTTTGAATGCAGGAACGAACACCAGTAAACTTACACCAATAATTAAAATCAAATTGCCTTCCGGAATATATTTTGGTGTTTCCTTTTCACTGATATTTTCTATTACCTGACCTCTAAATTTAAAAAGTAAAATGAACATGGGGATTGCAGCAACAATCAGACTCGGTATAAATGTGGATCTTATAATATTTAAAGCTGTAATTTGACCGCCTATCCAAAGCATTGTTGTTGTTACATCGCCCAAAGGAGACCATGCTCCTCCTGCATTGGCAGCAATTATAACCATGGAGACGAACCATAACCTGTCTTTTTTGTCACGAAGTAGTTTTGCACATAACGATGTCATTACAATAGAAGTAGTTAAATTATCGAGAATTGCAGAAAGGAAAAAAGTAGCTATGGTAACTAAAATTAGAATCTTTGGTTTCGATTTGGTATGAATTGTTTCAGTTACTATTTTAAATCCGTTATGAGAATCAACAACCTCAACAATAGTCATTGCCCCCAGCAGAAAAAAAAGAATCGCTGAAATTTCTCCAAAATGATGCAAAAGCTCTGTTTCCGCATTAGCGTAAGATGGATTATAGTAAAAATAAAGTAGCCAGCACAATACCCCGATGCCTAAAGCAGTGGAAGCTTTGTCAATTTGAATTTTGTGTTCAAAGGCAATGGCAATATACCCAAGAATGAAAGTTATAATAGCTAACTCTATCATCTTATAATAGTTTAACGGATAAAATTATAAAATAAAAAATACTAAAAGCATCCCGATTTTACTTAAGCAATCTCATCTTAACAATAAATCGATGTTTCATGTTCGAAAGAATTATTAAAGTTATCCATTGGCTGATTTGAGCAAAATTGCAGCAACCATTTCAAATTTAATAATTGGGATCGGAAATATAATCTTAGTATATGCGTCAAATGGGTAAAAGGGGTTGGGCTTTAATACCGGGCAATTTACTCCCTTGCATTGCAAAAAATAAAAGTAATTCCACAAAAAATAATTGGGATACTGTACGTTACAGCCTTTAACCAATCTGTTCCACCCGAACTGATAATATAAAAGGCTAAAAGAGAAACACCTCCTACAGTCATTAAAATTCCGCCTTGTCGTTCTTTTATATACGAAATCATATATCCCGCCAGCGCAATAGCTGCAAAAGGGAAAAATTGGATCGATTTCCCCCCTCGACCTTGCAGTGCATCTGAAAGGCCGCTATTTAATGATAAATACACAAAAAAGAGAGCCACAATTAATCCTATAATTCGTGCTGATTGTCGCCAATAAAAAAAAGTAGTTCGAACCATATTTCATTTTTTTGTAAAAGTAGAAATATTGCTGCAATTGAATTGATGACCTGTCTTTTTTATTCTTAAAAGCTGGAATGTATCAAGGTGAAATAAAAAATGATTTTTTATGGCGTTGTTATGCAAAAAACAATATTTTTGGAGTTATATAGATATCTGCCTAAATCTCAACCGGAGGTTTGACAAAATCCAATTTTAAAGTCACTTAAATTCTATCTTATGAGAGCTTCAATTTTACTAACAGGTTTCCTTTTTCTCTGTGCCGCACTTAATGCTCAAAGTATTAATGACCCCATATTTTCGAACAATGCCTCTGCAACCTCCGTTTATTTTTCGAAAATCTCCGATAAGCAAATCGGCTTGGAAGGTTCCGAGTACTTATTCGACCAATGGTTGACCGGTAAAATCATAACACACTCGAAAGATGAGCTGGTTGATTTTCCGTTTAAATACGATCTGAAAAATAAGATGTTGGAGATTATGGTCAAAACCGAAATTAAAGTTCTTCCTGTAGGAAAAGTAAAGTATTTTGAACTTACCGGCATAGATGGTAAAAAACGGACATTCTATAGCGCCGTAAATTTTACTACAGACGCATATACCGATGGCTTTTTCGAAATTATTGTCCCCAGCGAAAAGTTGGGACTTTATAAGAAAACTGAATTGGTAATTCAGAAGGCAAAATATGTTGCAGCCCTGGATGCAGGTAACCCAAATGATCAGTTGGTTAAGAAAGATAGATATTATTATATGAAAGATAACAAGCTCTTTAAGTTGGGGTATACTAAAAAGGAAATTCTAACGATTTTTGGTGATAAGAAGGTTCTTGTTCAGGAATTTGCAAAAAAATCGAGAGTAAAGTTTAGGGGAGAAGCTAATTTGAAACAACTGGTCGAATATTATAATTCGTTGTAACAATAAAAATCATGACTAAATGTCGTATTCTGGCCGGTCTGTTTTTAGTTTTGATAAATCTTAATGCAGCACATGCTATTAAAGCCAAAGATTTGGTAAACCTGATTATTCAAAAAACCGGAAATACTCCATTCAAAAATACGGTAGATGTGTTTAAGGCTGGAAATCCCGACGAGGAAGTAACCGGAGTCGCCGTTTGTATGTTTGCCACCATAGATGTATTGAAACAAGCGGTGGAAACTAAATGTAATTTTATTATAACCCATGAGCCCATTTATTACAACCATCTCGATGCTACCGATCAATTTATTAAAGATGCGGTTGTAGCCGAAAAGCAAAAATATATTAACGATCATCATCTTATTATTTGGCGGTTTCACGATTACTGGCATACGATAAAGCCCGACGGGGTATTAGTAGGGATGGCAGAGAAATTTGGCTGGAAGCAATATGCTACAAACAATTTCTTAAACCGGTTCACAATTCCCGAAACAACATTACAGGAACTTATAGTTCAGTTAAAGGTAAAATTTCCGGGAGTTTCTTTTAATGTGGTTGGAAAGCCTGCATTGAAAGTTAGTCGTGTTGCATTTTCGCCAGGAGCCTCCGGGAGCAATTCTCATATCTATCTTCTGGGAGATTCGACGGTCGATGTCGTGCTTGCAGGCGAATCTCCTCAATGGGAAACGTACGAGTATGTTCGCGATGCGGTTGCACTGGGTAAAAGCAAAGCGGTAATTTTTCTGGGGCATATTCCATCGGAAGATGCCGGTATGGAGTATTGCACTACCTGGCTCAAAACTTTTTTTAACGAGGCACCGGTAACATTTCTGGAGTGCGGGCCTTCTTATATAACGTATTGAAAATTTCGATTATTTGATTAAAATGAGGTTTTTAAAAAGTCAATTATTTGTCGTTTTCAACTCCGCTCAATACAATAAATAATTGACTTTCAATTGTCAGTTCGAGCTTAGTCGAAGCCTTTGCAACTTATAAGATACTATTTTGTAATCTGGAGGCTAAGTAAGCTTTTTCGAATCTCATAATTTTTAAAAATTTATTTTTCAAACGCGATTCGAAACCACTTTTAACAAATTGTTAAAGTTTAAATTAAGATACCTAAATTGTAAATTACTAAAATTCCTTGGAAGATGTTTGATGTATCGTGCCGTAAGGTTATTGTCTAAAGTATGTTGCAGATAGACATTAGCCTTGAAAACAATGTATCTATTTCCAATAAACAAAGTGTTTATCCAGGATTATGACCGGTTCCATCTTATTCTTATTAGTCAAAACACAAAACTTCACTTTGGGGGAATTATTATCGGGTTACACCACTGCTGCAAACAACTCCCAATCGATTAAAAGGTAATCATCCATTTTAGTAAAGTAATAATTCTATCGGGAGATGCCTATATAGGGTTGGTTTATTTTAGTTTTTTTAAAGTTCAATCGAAATTTTTTTGTTGAGATTAATGAAAAGCAAGATTTCCATGAAGAATGTATCCCAATTCGCCATAGCAGAACCGATGCATTGAAATTTATTTTTATATCAATTAGTATTATTATACCAAACAGGTATTTTGTATAATAAATTTTATTTATAATTCTGCTAAAGACCAGCTCTTTTTGATGGTTGTCAGAGATGTCGGCGCGTATCTGTAATCTTTGCCAAGCCGTCGTTTGTAACGACAATTGTGATGCAAGAAATTTGGTTGATTGATGTTAATTTACGCGCTGCAAGCTCATACTAGCTTGAGGAGATACACTGGGAGTCAATTAATTTTTTATTCCGCCTAAAAAAAGATATTTTTGTCTTTAATTAAACGATTTCAAAATGGAAGTTACTGGCAAATACGATATACTTAAAGCGATACTTTCCGAAATGGGCGAGGTGGTTGTTGCTTATTCGGGAGGAGTGGACAGCGCATTTTTATTGAAAGTTGCGCACGATGTTTTAGGCGATAAAGCTTATGGAGTGCTGGCCATCTCACCAACATATCCATCGCGCGAGTTCGAAAAGGCGAAAGAAACAGCTGCATTAATCGGTGCCCGGATTAAAATAATTGAAACAAACGAACTGGAAGAAGAAAAATTCCGAACTAATCCTGTAAACCGCTGCTATTTTTGCAAAAGCGAATTATTTACCAAAATTGCCGAAATAGCCGAAAGTAAGCAGTACATAAACTTGGTAGACGGTTCGAACTTTGACGATAAGGGTGATTACCGTCCTGGCATGAAAGCCCTTAGTGAAAAGGGCATACGAAGCCCTTTACAGGAAGCGGAACTCACTAAAGCTGAAATTCGCCAGCTCTCGAAGGGACTTGGACTTCCAACCTGGAATAAGGATGCGCTGGCATGTCTTTCGTCGCGGTTTCCTTATGGCGAAAACATCGATATTGAAAAACTGCGGATGGTAGATGTCATTGAAAATTATCTGTTCGATCTGGGGTTTAGGAATATCCGCGCCCGCCATCAGAAAAATACCTTGAAAATTGAAGTCTCTCCCGAGCAAATTTCCCGTTTCTTTCAGGATGAAATCCGTTTACAGGTGCTGGCAAAAGCAAAAGCTCTGGGATATAAATACATTACCGTCGATTTGGAAGGCTACCGCCAGGGAAGTATGAACGAGGTGCTCGAACAGAAAAAAGTAAATGGCTTGGATTTAGTTATGGAGAGGCGATAAGTGAATTCTATCATATTGAGGAGAGTGACCACGAATTTATTTAGATTAATTCAATGGCAATAACTTAAGGAACGACTTCGACATGCAGTTTTTGGTTAATATGAACTGAGTGTTTTCCTAAGAATAAGCCAGATCCCCATTGTCTAAAAGTCATTCCGGCTGTCTTTGATAATCTGGAATATCTAATCCTAAAATTTTAGTATAAATTTGTGATTATAATCGAAATATTATATAAAAAAAGTGATTACGATTAAAAGGCTAATCGCTTTTATGCATAGCAAGTGTTATAAATACCTATAGTACATGTTCTTACAATTCGAGAGACATTTGTTCGCCTTTAATATCCAAATCTAAATTGATAGGATCTTCCATAGGGGGAGTTTCCGGTTCAGGAGGTGATTCAATAACAATAGGTTCCAGTGGTTCAATTTCATTTATCTGAGCCACTTCATAAGTAGTTAAACGTTTCCCTTTTGCTTTGCATCCTTTTACTGCAATAAATTCATCGGCTACAATTAATTCAACCGGACGGGTTTTATGGGCTTTCCCAAATTTGATTTTAAAGCGCGGGCGTTGCTCTCCCGAAATAATTACCAGACTGGAACCATTCTCTTCGGCAGTAAAGTTGGTGAGTTTATCGGTAGATTCGAATTGGAAGCGTTTCAGGTAATAAAATTTTTGCTCGCCATCGAAATAAATGGCGGTATATACTTTGGCTGAATTATATTTTTCAATAAACAACAAATCGTCTTCGAAGTGGTTCGAAAGTTCGTAATTGCATATCCGGTAGGCTCCCGATTTTGTTACCACCAAAAGTTTGTCGCCATTGTGGAACTCACCCAGGTATTGTCCTTTGCTATCGGTGTTTAGCCTGCCAACGGTCTCGTTATACCAGATTTTTGTTGCTTCAACTTTCGTACTGCCTTTTTCTTTCAGCATTATTTTATGGATAGCATACCGGGTAAGGATATTCCCTTGAGCATCGCGACCTTTGATGGCCAGTTCGCCAAAATCGGCATCGATATCCAGATTTTTTAAACGAGGCCTTGGACGGAGGAGAATTCTTACTATTTCAGCTTCTCCGTTAGGATTTACTGTAAAATAAAGGATTCGGGAATCGGGTGCTCCTTTGGTTAACGTATATTCTTTATCGCGGGTTATACCAGTGATAGCGCACCGTTTCATCATTATCGGCCCGTTCTTTCCATCGCGGTAAATCACATTGTAAATGGTGCGGGAATCGTTTTTCCGAAACACATTTACATATTGTAATTCCTTGCCCATAAAGGCCTTTTCCGAAACTTTGGTAATAATGTAAGTTCCATCCTTGCGTATGGCAATTACATCGTCTATATCCGAGCAATCGCAAAGGTATTCGTCTTTTTTCAGACCTGTACCGGCAAATCCTTCTTCCCAGTTAACATAAAGCTTTTCGTTGGCAATAATAACTTCGGTAGCTTCAATGCTGTCGAAGCTGCGCAACTCTGTTTTACGCTCACGACCTTTGCCATATTTCTTCCGGATATCTTCAAAATACTTGATAGTGAAAGGAACAATATTGTCGAGGTTGTTTTTTACTTTAATAAGTTCTTCTTCAATTCCTTTTATTAATTCATCAGCTTTTTTGATGTCGAATTTCGAAATCTTGCGTACCGGTTTTTCGGTAAGCTTCAATACATCGTCGCGGGTAATTTTACGTCTGAATAGTTCCCGATAAGGGTCGAAACCTCTTTCGACCGCATCTATAACCTGTTCCCAGGTATCGGTATCTTTTTCGAGTTCGCGAAAGATTTTCTGTTCGAAGAATATTTTCTCAAGCGATGACATATGCCAATCTTCTTCGAGTTCGGCAATCCGTATCTCCAGTTCTTTTTTAAGCAGGTTGAGGGTATTGTCGGTCGAAATTTTCAGCATTTCGCTCACTGGCAAAAAGCAGGGCCGATTGTTTTCGATAACGCACGAATTGGGCGAAATCGGAATTTCACAATCGGTAAAGGCATACAATGCATCAATGGTTTTGTCGGGATCGATTCCCGGAGCCAAATGAACCATTATTTCGACATTGGCAGCCGTATTGTCATCTACCTTCCGGATCTTTATTTTCCCTTTTTCGTTAGCCTTTAAAATGCTTTCGATTAAGGAAGAAGTATTTCGTCCGTATGGTATTTCGGTAATTACGAGTGTTTTTTTATCGAATTTATTGATACGGGCCCGAACTTTCAAATTGCCGCCCCGCAACCCATCATTGTAACGCGATGCATCCAAAAGCCCTCCCGTTGGGAAATCTGGAAAAAGTTCGAATGGTAATTTTTTTAGATAGGCAATAGACGCATCCAGCAGTTCAATAAAATTATGTGGGAGAATTTTCGAGGCAAGTCCAACGGCAATTCCTTCCACTCCCATTGCTAGGAGGAGTGGGAATTTAACCGGTAAAGTAACCGGTTCCTGATTACGGCCGTCGTAGGATGGTTTCCAGGAAGTGGTTTTTGGGTTAAACACTACATCGAGGGCAAATTTCGAAAGGCGCGATTCGATATAACGCGGTGCTGCCGCACTATCTCCGGTGAGGATATTCCCCCAGTTTCCCTGGCAATCTACCAGTAAGTCTTTTTGTCCAACCTGAACCAATGCATCGCCAATAGAGGCATCGCCATGGGGGTGGAATTGCATGGTATGCCCTATAATATTGGCAACTTTGTTAAATCGCCCGTCGTCCATCCGGCGCATCGAATGCAGAATACGGCGTTGCACAGGTTTTAACCCGTCGTTAATATGCGGAACGGCGCGCTCCAGGATTACGTAAGAGGCGTAATCTAAAAACCAATCTTCGTAAAGACCGGTTAATGGAACAATATTGTGGAGGTCCTCATGATGATCTTCCTGAGGTACATTGTTTTCCTCAGGGTCTTCGTCGGGAGTATGGATTATTTCGTCGGACATTGATGTAATGCTAATTTCTTGTTATTCTTATAAAATGCTTTTTGCTAAAACTTCATCTTCTTCGTATTCTTCTTCAATACGGAGGTTGTCGATAATAAAATCCTGGCGCTCCTGGGTGTTTTTGCCCATGTAGAATTCGAGGAGTTTCGAGATACTGTCTGCTTTTTTGATGCGAACAGGTTCAAGGCGGATGGTGGCGCCAATAAAGTGTTTAAACTCATCGGGTGAAATTTCTCCTAACCCTTTAAATCGGGTAATCTCCGGATTAGGCCCCAGCGATTTAATGGCTTGTTCGCGTTCGGCAGGACTGTAACAATAGTTTGTTTTTTTCTTGTTTCTTACCCGGAACAGCGGAGTTTGCAAGATATATAAATGCCCGTTTTTAATCAAATCGGGAAAGAATTGCAGAAAGAAACTGATAAGCAACAAACGGATGTGCATACCATCCACATCGGCATCCGTAGCGATGATAACCTGATTATACCGAAGGTTTTCCAGTCCGTCTTCAATGTTCAGTGCGGCCTGTAGCAGGTTAAACTCTTCGTTTTCGTAAACAATTTTTTTGGTGAGGCCATAGGTATTTAATGGTTTGCCTTTCAAGCTAAATACGGCCTGGGTATTTACGTCGCGCGATTTGGTGATGGAACCGCTGGCAGAATCGCCCTCGGTAATAAAAATGGAGGAATCGTTGCGCCGCTCATCGCTGGTATTGTAATGGGTACGGCAATCGCGGAGCTTCCGGTTATGGAGGCTAACTTTTTTGGCACGCTCTTTCGCCAGACTTTTAATGCTGGCCATCGATTTACGTTCCTTTTCCGATTCAATAATTTTCCGCATCAAAGCTTCCGCGGTATCGCTGTTGCGGTGCAGGTAGTTGTCGAGTTCTTTTTTTATAAAATCGGTGATGAATTTACTTACAGATACTCCATCAGGGGCAATGTCCTTAGAGCCAAGTTTTGTTTTGGTTTGCGATTCGAAGATAGGTTCTTCCACTTTGATACTCACCGCAGCAATTATAGAAGCACGAATATCGGAGGCATCGAACTCCTTGCGGTAAAATTCGCGGATTGTTCTTACAAATGCATCACGGAAAGCCAGTAAGTGAGTACCTCCCTGGGTAGTATTTTGACCGTTTACAAAGCTGTAATATTCTTCGCCATATTGGTTTCCATGGCAAATAGCCAGTTCAATATCTTCTCCTTTAAGGTGGATTACCGGATATAATCCGGGAGTACTCATATTTTCGTTGAGCAGGTCGAGGAGCCCGTTCTGCGAGTAAAATTTATTTCCGTTAAAACTAATTGTCAGTCCGCTGTTTAAAAAAACATAGTTGCGGCACATGGTTTCGAGGTATTCCGAAATAAAGTGAAAATGCCCGAATAACTTTTCGTCGGCAATGAAAGAGACCAGTGTCCCGTTGGTTTTGTCGGTATCTGTTTCCGGTTCATCGGTAATAATAGTCCCTTCGGTAAAGGTTACCGACCGGGTACGTTTTTCGCGGAACGCCTGGATCGAAAAAAACGATGAGAGGGCATTTACGGCTTTAATACCTACTCCGTTTAATCCAACCGATTTTTTAAATACTTTGGAATCATATTTAGCTCCGGTATTCATTTTTGAGGCGACATCCACGAGTTTTCCGAGCGGAACGCCACGACCGTAATCGCGAATGCTTACTTTTCGTTCGTTAATGGTGATGTCAATCTGCTTTCCAAACCCCATCATATATTCGTCAATGGAGTTGTCCAACACCTCTTTAATAAGAATATATATACCATCGTCGGGGGAGGTGCCGTCGCCTAGTTTCCCGATATACATACCGGGGCGTTTGCGGATGTGCTCCTTCCAATCGAGGGTCCTGATGCTTTCTTCCGAATAATTTGCCGTCATTTTTTAACAAAGTTTCGACAAATATAAATAAAGCAAAGCTTGAGGTGGAAAGAGTTTATCAACAGGGGTGTTAAAAACGGCGAATCCATTGGTTTTAGGGCAAAGAAAAAGTTGAAAAGATTATTTTCTGCTTTTGCGTTTTTTTGAAAGGGAGGATCTATAATTATTATTTACTCATACAATTTTGCGTCAATAGGAAATTCTTTTCCCTCTCATTGTCATTCTTAAGTGTAATCAAATGCTGACAAATACTATTCATGCGCACCATGGTTCTTTGCAGTATCAATCCAATGTTCAGCAAGAATTTTTGGATTTGCACCTACACCGCGAGCAAGATGCAATGCAACCCCCATTATTAAAACAGAAGCTTCGTGTAATTCCTGATTTGTTTGCAAGGTTCCAAATTGTTCCTGTACTTTTAATTGGAGTAGATCGTTATGTTTTTGGACAAAAGAAACAGGATCTTCCAAATCATCCGTAATTTCCGGTAGCATCAAATAATCTATCCACTCACTCCCAATCCGATCTGCTAATATTTCCGGAAGTTGGTTGCCCATTTTTCTCCATAGCGGCAATGTTTTCCGATCGCCCGATTCAGCTAAACCTGTATCAAGTAGGAGCATAAAAGCTATATCGGCGAGATTTTGCATCAGGTTTAAATATGCATCTTGTGCCTTTTCAAACGTATCTGTTATCTGGCCTTTCAGATATTCTCCAACACTCAAATGTGGTAATTCTGAAACCTCTGGACATCCTTCCAGACAAGGGAATTTATCCCCTTGGTATATATAGTGAACTTCTTCACTTTGTATTTGGCGACCAAGCGGATAAAGCCGGCAGGATAGCGGACGCCCTAAATGTACACTACATCCAAAATTTGCTAAATATTGACTGCAAGCTTGTTGTTTTTTCCACCCAATTTCTCCGTCAAACCGCAAGCGAATCCCTCCAAACTCACAATATAGATCACGAAATTCCCTGGGAGTGATTTTTTTCGCCCTGGCCAAACAGACCAATTCCCAGGGATTTAGCAGTACAAGTTTTCCATGACAGCAAGTTCCGGTCCGTGAGCAAGTGAGAGGCAATTTATCCTGAATACCGAGTTTGGTTGTTATCATCAATGTTGCTTTATTTGGGTACTACATTTATTCCCGTTGAAATTTAGAAAAATAAATTACTAAAAGCGAGTAGTCCCAATATTAAGATTTAAAGTTTGTGTTTACTCCTAAAAATCGAAATTGTTGATTTTAAGGAATTCTACCCAATCTATAGATGGATATCATTTGAAAATCAACAATTTGAAAAAATTTCCTTTAAGGGATTTAGGGGTAAAGGATTTTTCGGAGTGAGCTCAAGTATTTATCGAATACTTTTTATTTCCCAGCTTTTAACCACATAATAATTCCAAATTCCCTTTTGGGCCGCTATTTTAATTTTTAAGTCAGAAGGTTTTTTACCCGAAAATTGTTTTAAAGAGGAGGGAGCTACATGAATCCGTTCAGGATGATTATTATAGTCGAATTCAACTTTAGAATTATTAAGCCGAATGGTGAATCGCGCTATATTACCATGGATTATCTTGGTAGGATTTTGATTAGCAATTTTGTAGTTAATAAAATTCCAGGCTGTGTTTGCAACAAATCCGAAACTTAAATAAGAGAAAAGAAATCCCTGGATTAGAAAAAATAGCACTAAAAAGGCTTTAACGAAAATACCTTTTGCATCGGCGAGTTTTATCAGGAGAAACTGCCGCCGATAAAGCCCCAATATCAGTATTCCAGTTAATACCGGCAATAGAAAAATGAAAAGCAAGTATCGGAAATCCTGCCCAATAGTTTTATGTTCAAAATACATATAATGCAATACATTCGCTAACACCAAACCGAAAATAATTCGGAAATGGATCTTCTCCAGTTTCCTTTCTTTTAGAATATATTTTTTTCTTGATCCGAAACTTTGTTTTTGCATCTGATCTTGATTTAACTAATAGTCCATAGAATTTAAATAACTAAACACTTTTTAGGATGAAAAAGTGTTAAAGTTAATTAATTCTATAGGGTAAATATAGTGAAAGCTTCTTGAAAGCAGAAAGTTATATTTAATGGTACGTCAAAACATTTTATCTTTTCGGTAGTTTAAGGAAAAGGGGAAGTAGGCTCAAAGTTTGATTATCTGTTCCATGTGGCTGGCGTTGCATATTTTTGGATATTATTTGTTTTGGATATAGTTGTGTTTAAGTTTTTGCATCAATTGTTACGAGATAAAGTTTTGAGTAATAACAGGGAGATTAAACAATGATTTATTACATAAAAAACATGGTTTGCAACCGCTGCATTATGGTAGTGCAGGATGTATTTAATAATCTGGGATATCCGCCAAGCCGTATAAACCTTGGCGAGGTTGAGACGTCGAATTCCCTTTCACAAGTTGAACTGGAAAAGCTAAATGCATCGATGGTTAGTTTGGGGTTCGAATTAATTGATGACACCAAAGGGCGAATTATCGAAAAAATCAAAACAGCCATTATTAAAATGGTGCATCATACGCAGGAAGATTTAATGGTAAATTATTCCAATTATATTGCTTCTCAGTTAAATAGAGATTATTCTTATTTAAGCAGCCTTTTTACTGAAATTGAAGGTACTACTATTGAAAAGTATATCATCCATCAGAAAATTGAGCGGGTGAAGGAATTATTGGTTTACGACGAATTAACGTTGACTGAAATCGCCAATCAAATGGGATATAGTAATGTAGGGTACCTTTCGAACCAGTTTAAAAAGGTTACAGGTATAACGCCAAGCCATTTCAAGCAAATTAAAGAAAATAAACGAAAACCTTTAGACGAGGTTTAACCCGGAAAATCTTATAAACATTCTCTAAAATATCATAACAGAGTTGTCAGGGAGGGGCTTTAACTTTGACAAAAAATTTAAGGATATGGGAACAATAGTTCAAAAGAATTTTCCAGTAACGGGATTAAGTTGTGCATCCTGCGCACTCAATGTCGAGAATACGCTTAAAGGGCAAAAAGGTATTTTAAATGCTTCCGTGAATTTTGCAAATTCCACTTCTTCGGTCGAATTTATGCCGGGTACAGTAAATATTGCCGACTTGAAATCAGTAATCCAATCCATAGGGTATGATTTGCTTATTGAAGAAGAGGCAAATAATCAACAGGAAGAAATCCAAAAATTGCATTATAAACAATTAAAGAACAATACGATTTGGGCTTCTGTATTGGCTCTGCCGGTAGTGGTTTTAGCCATGTTCTTTATGGACCTCAAGTATGTCAACCTGATTATGTTTATACTTACAACACCTGTTGTAGTATGGTTTGGCCGCAATTTCTTTATTAATGCAGTTAAACAGGCAAGGCATCGAAAAGCCAATATGGATACTTTAGTAGCGTTAAGTACTGGTATTGCTTATCTATTCAGCACATTCAATACCTTTTTTCCACATTTCCTGCATAATCTTGGGCAGCATCCTCCTGTATATTTTGAAGCATCGGCTGTAGTTATAGCATTCATACTTTTAGGGAAAATACTCGAAGATCGAGCGAAGTCGAATACATCGTCGGCCATTAAAAAATTAATGGGACTTCAACCTAAAACAGTGTTTGTTATCCGGGATGATGGGAGTGAAGCTGAAATTCCAGTTTCAAAGGTAAAAGTGGGCGATAAGCTTTTAGTTAAGCCTGGAGGAAGAATACCCGTTGACGGTGAAATTACATCAGGCACTTCTTTTATTGACGAAAGCACGATTACCGGAGAATTTTTGCCGGTAGAGAAAGAAAAAGGCGCAAAAGTATTTGCGGGAACCATCAACCAAAACGGGAGTTTTGTCTTCGAAGCCAAGAAAGTAGGTGGGGAAACCGTTTTGGCTCAGATAATAAAAATGGTTCAGCAGGCACAGGGTAGCAAACCACCTGTACAAAAACTTGTCGATAAAATTGCCGGAATATTTGTGCCAGTGGTGATGGCAATCTCCATAGTGACATTTATTGTCTGGATGGTTTTGGGAGGGGAAAATGCTTTTGCACAGGCATTACTCGCTATGGTGTCGGTATTGGTTATAGCTTGTCCATGTGCTCTTGGGCTGGCTACACCCACTGCCATTATGGTTGGTATGGGCAAAGGCGCTGAAAACGGGATACTCATTAAAGATGCGGAAAGCCTGGAGTTAGCTTATAAAATCAATGCCATTGTACTGGATAAAACAGGTACCATTACAGAAGGAAAACCCGTACTGACAAACTTTGTATGGACAGTATCTGCCGAGGAACAAAAAGAATTGGAACAGTTATTATTTTCTATTGAATCGCAATCGGAGCATCCGTTAGCCGAAGCGGTGAGAAACTCGTTAAAACCACAATCAGAACAGCGATTTGTATTCGACAAATTTGAAAGCATTACCGGGAAAGGGATTAAGGCTACTTTTAATCAAACTATTTATCTGGTAGGAAACGAAAATTTGCTGGAAGATAATGAGGTAAATATCAATGAAGCTATTTTAAATCAGATAAAAATCTGGAAGGAGGAAGCAAAAACGGTTATATGTTTTGCCAGGGACAAGGAGCTTTTGGCTGTTCTCGCTATTTCGGATAAGGTGAAAGCCACATCAGCTGAGGCTGTAACGGATTTACAAAACCTGGGTATTGAAGTATATATGCTTACCGGCGATAATGAACAAACAGCGAAAGCTGTTGCGCAGATGGTTAGTATTCAACATTTCAAAGGAGGGGTAATGCCTTCGGATAAGGCCGATTTTATTGTTCAGTTGCAGAAACAAGGGAAAGTGGTTGCGATGGTAGGCGATGGAATAAACGATTCGCATGCACTGGCCCAGGCTGATGTTAGCATCGCTATGGGCAAAGGATCGGACATTGCGATGGATGTGGCCAAAATGACCATCATCTCGTCCGATCTCAAACTCATACCAAAGGCAATCCGATTATCAAAACAGACAATCGATACTATACACCAGAATTTATTCTGGGCATTTATATATAACCTTATTGGAATACCAATTGCTGCGGGTATTTTATATCCACTATGGGGTTTTATGTTAAATCCCATGATTGCCGGAGCTGCCATGGCCATGAGTTCGGTTTCGGTGGTAAGCAACAGCTTACGTTTAAAAGCAAAAAAATTGGGGTAAAATAAATAGTACTGTATTCGAAACCTACATCTTAGTTCTGCAGCATTGAATAGTTAATAGGAAATCAATGTCGTGGACTTAAGTTATGGATGCTATATAAAATAAACCTATTTCCTTTTTATCACCTGAAGTTTGTTTTCGGCCATATAAGCTGCATACCCTTCGTATCCTTTACTTTTTATAAGGTTAAGGCTTGCCGGGCGGTCGGAGCGAAATACCAGCGCGAAAATTTTGGAAATTGGATTGTTGAATTTCTTACAATCCTTTGCATTAGGGTATTCTGTACAATCGGCGCAACTTGCATATCCTTTCTCCATATTACATGTTCTTACTTTACACCAGGTGGCTTTTACATTGTTGGCGCATCCGGGGCATTTACCGCTGGTATATTTTCCACAGGCAGCGCAGTATAATCCGCAATAAGCGATTAATTTGGGATCGATTTTTATTTCGGTATGCATTGCAGTTTAAAGTTTTAGGCGTTAAAAAGATTCAATTGAGTTGGTTTAATGGGTTGGTAAAATTCCATATGCTGCGGCATAGCGTTTTCCCTGCATTTGGAATCAAATGTTTGCCACAATTTTGAATGGTTTGGGGCATTGCACGAATAATCGTGCCCGTAACGTACTTTATAATTTTCGGCTAATCCGGGAAACCTTAAATCGAGCTGTTTATAATAATATTCGCGCTGTCCTTCGCGTAAGGTCATCCCCATGGCTGCCAGGATATATTTTGCCCCGGCTTCTTTGCCCCGGATAACAATTTCTTCGATATTCTCCGGTTGGTCTGTCAGGTAGGGCAATACTGGCATTAACAAGATTCCGCAATAAATACCGTTTTGATTGAGTGTTTTCACTGCCTCAAACCTTTCGGACGAGCAAGGGGCTCCTGGTTCTATCTTTTTTGAAAGAGCGTCGTTTGCCGTGGTAATGGTTATTGAAACAGCTGCATAGGTAGTCGAAATTTCTTTCAAAATATCCATGTCGCGCAAAACAAGGGTACTTTTAGTGATGAGGTGGACTGGAAACCTGTACTTTTTTATTAATTCCAGTGCCTTCCTCGAAAGCTGCAGTTCCTTCTCGACGGGCATATAGGGATCGTTCATGCTTCCAAAGCCTATAGTGCCTTTGTCTCGTTTCGACCGTAATTCTTTTTCGAGCAGTTCAAGCGCATTTTCTTTTACCTCTATTTCCGAAAAGTTTTTGATTCCATAGCATTTACTCCTCGAATCGCAGTAAATACAACCATGCTGGCATCCCCGGTATAAGTTCATATTATACCGGAGACCAAACCAAGTGTCGGTGCCTGCTTTTAGAGACGAGAGAATTGTTTTTGCCTGAATAAAACTTGTCATGCCGAGAAATATAAGATTGGGGAACCGGCGTAGTTGAAAACTAAACCGATCAAAGTATGCAAAATTACTTATTCATCCGAACAATTATCATTGAGGCTATCCAGGCTTGAAAAAAGGTGCTTATGGTCCATGTTAGCGTCATTAGTAGGGAAATTTTGAAAGAACTTACTGACATCAACATTCCAGGTATAGCCGAAACGAGCCAGTATATCAAGGCAAAATTAAACGATTTTTGGATCACACTTCCCTGAAACAGGGTTTTGACTTTTTCCCATACCCAGGCAAAACCTATTGACAGAATAAAAGGTTCGATAAAATAGAGGTACATAAGCGGATCGTCCCATGGGCGAAAGAGGTTGGTGTTTTCGTATTCGGCTTTAACCGAAGGAAACAATGCATTTAACAGATAACCGGCAATCATGGCAACAGCGATCATTCCTATAGCTGCAACAATACCGGGGACTACTACTTTTTTCATGGCGGTTTAGATTTTAAGGTTAGAAATTTGAATTATAGAATTCCGACTTGTATTTCGGTTATATTATTTTCGGGATTAGTGAAGTCCATAAGCTGATATATTTCCCTGCATTCCCCCGAAGGCGTATAAGCTTTCTGGCCAATTTCGCCAAAAATATTTCCATAGGTTGCAGGTAGATTTTCCCAGCTACCCGAAAGAACTGAAGAGATGCATTTAAAAGGATTCAGCTTTTTAATCGCGAAATTTCCATGGTAGGAACTCGGATCAGTAACAGGTAGTGCAATTTCGAGTGTAAAAACAGTTTCAGGATTGCCGTCCATGCCATAATAAATCCAATATACTGGGCCAACAATTTCCAGGTCAGAGCGGTTGGCGTCGGCATATAATTCCCTTGCCTTGGTGCGAACAAAAGCGAACAACTCGGCCAGGGTTATCTGCTTTGTAAAATACAATACGGTAAACGGGTTGAATGTCTTAATTTCCATCGGATATGTTTTAAAGTTTATCCAAAAGTAAAGCCCGGTTGTGACAACCCTATGTCAACAGTTTTTCTATTTGCGATTTTTTATGGTTTGAATATAATTTCCGAATAAAGCTTTGAGTTTCTCGTTGCTTAAAATGTCAATTATATCGGCATACATGAGTAACCACCGGCAAAAATATTCCAGATCGGCCGTCAGAAAATTTTGTTCCAGGTATTCACCGTTTTCTTCTTCACCAATATAGCCGTAGTAATATCGGGTGGATTGTATTAAAGATGCTTTTGCTTTGGGAACACGAATGGTGACAGGTTCGAGCTCGTAATTTGCAAGGTTCATTTTGAAGAATTCGCGAATGGAGGTGACTTTTCGTGGGGCAAATATTTCAGTGGAAATATTGAGCGAAACAATCCGGTCAATCCGAAAATCGCGGTAATCGTTCCGAAACCGGCAAAAGCCTATCAGGTGCCACCCCAGGCCATAAAAGCAAAGTCCAACGGGCTCCACCATCCGGCCCGCAATAAGTTCGTTGTTATACCCTGCCCTGTAGTCTATTTGCAATATTTTTTTATCGGCAAGGGCCCTCTGAATGGAAAGCATGCAATTGTTCGGTATTTCGGACGAAAGGGCAGTTTGGTTGTGAAAAAATTCAATATTGCTGGTTAACCGGTCGAGAAATAATTTTTCGCGTTCGGGCAAAACCGATTTTATCTTGTACATCGCCGACTTGTATTGCTGGTCGACCGAACGATCGGACATCTTCTCCACAATTTTTTCGGCAGTAAGCATAGCTGATGCTTCTTCGGCGGTAAACATGACCGGAGGAAGATGGTACCCATCTACAATAAAGTATCCCTTACCCGGTTCGGCACCCAAAGGCACGCCTGCCTCTTCCAGGGCTTTCATGTCGCGGTAAACGGTTCGTTTGCTAATTTCGAACCGGGTGGCAATTTCGTCGGCAGTAACAAATTTTTTGGTTTGCAACTGTATTAGCATGGCAGATACGCGATCGATACGGTTCACTTAATTGGATTTGGATGAAAAACTAATCAAAAAAGAAAGCTAAAATATATGAAAAAAATTGAGAGAATAAGAAGATTGAATGGGAATTTGAAATGATATAGAATTTGTCTCTCTTCCCACAAACCGAAGTAAATAATCGAAATTGATCAGCGAAGTTGAAAACTTCGTCGCGTTAAATTACTGTCCGTTAACCCAATAATGCTTTTGGTAGGTTCGCAAAATGGATATTTTATTTTAATCTTTCTTGAGAGGTAACATATTCGCCATTTGGGGCGAAAGCTTTAATCTTATTCGATAGGACAGGTAATTCATAGCTCACTTTTTAGGTTAAAAAATAATGGTTAGCATTCGATGAAATTAAAGCTTATTCACTCAGTTGGCAAAAATATACCCAAACAACAAAATAAACTTTATAAATAATGAGGATTTGTTGCTAATTCAATTTGACTTTTTTGATTTATTTTTGTTATATTAGTAAATTAGCAATTTAGTATTAACAATTGATAAAATAGCGTTTATGCCCAAGCTTAAAGAAAAATTAAACGAAAAAATAGAATCATGGCGCGAAAGAACCAATCGACTTTTAAATGATTATGGAGATGTCGTGATTGACGAAGTTACCATTTCGAAAGCTATTGGAGGCATGCGAGATTTGAAATGTCTTGTAACGGATATTTCTTATCTGGATTCACAAGAAGGTATAAGGTATAGGGGATATACTTTGCCTGAGCTTTTTGAAAAACTGCCTAAACCTAAAGGCTCAACTATGCCTTATGTGGAAGGCTGTTATTATTTGCTTCTAACTGGCGATATTCCTAATGATGCTGAAGTTGCTGAGTTGATTGACGAATTTTCGAAAAGAAGAATCTTACCCCGGTATGTTTATGAGGTGATTGATGCATTCCCGTCTATAAGCCATCCAATGGCTATTTTTTCAACTGCAATACTTACTATGGCCAGGGAATCTTTTTTCAATAAAAAATACCATGCAGGGATCAATAAGCTAGATTATTGGGATCCATATTACGAGGA
>JFJP01027204.1_pt1 | contig 21742 bp, 22 predicted proteins | sample 431651 | NCBI WGS metagenome assembly JFJP01 (sample SAMN02602958, study PRJNA72255) | Microbial mat metagenome, whole genome shotgun sequencing project. | biome: fresh water; feature: sink hole; material: water; isolation source: purple microbial (photo- and chemosynthetic) mats found in...
TCTAAAAAAACAAAAGCATGAATTTTCTTTCATTATTGATATTTTTTAAATTTTTACAAATAAAAAAATGCTGTTTTCAGCGAAAATGCAATTTTTTGTTTCATAGAATGAGAAAAAATATTGGGGATTAAAATATCTTAAAAGCGATTTATTTAAAAAATATATTCGGCTAAAAAACAAATTAATAAAAAATAAATATTGACATCAGAATAGTGGTTAAAACTAATCCAATAATAACGCAAATTTTTCTAGATTATTCCTTTGCGATTTTTTTAAATCTCAAGCTCCAATTTTTTATAAAAAAAAATAAAATTAATTTTCATTTGACAAGCTTGGAAATTTTCAATGAAAACTGCTAACATTTCAGAGGAAAAAACATCCATTTCTCAATCTTCTTTGAACGTAATTTTTTCACTTCTGATTATTTTGAGAAAGCCTTTGTATTTTAATAGGAAAGTTCTTCGAATGGAAGTAAAGAAGCCAAAAAGACGAAATTCCGGAAATTCAGCAAAGAAAAATCGAAAGTTTTGAAGGAGTTCTTCAAAAAGGTAATAAATCTCTTTAATAACTGAAGCAAAAACACAACCCTTACTTTTTAAAACCTTTTGAAATATTTATTTGAATTTTTTTAGTTTTTTTACAAAAAAAAAAATTAAATAATTTATTTAGATTTAGATGATGAATGCTATAAAATAAAGGGTAAATATAATTTTTTTCAATTGTAATTTTTTTGATGAAAGTCTGTTATTATTATTATATGAAAAAAACCAAAGCTAAAAGCTTTAAATTTTGAGTCCTTTAAAAGAAGAATGAGAAGAAAAAAAAAACGAAATTTTTCAAAGTTTTTTTTTTTCTTAGCATTTTTCAAAGTTTTTCATGGGAATTTTTAAATTCTGAACCATTTTTAAAATATTTATTGAGTTTTTTACTCGTTTGCAAAACTTTTTCAAAATATAATAATAAAACTTCATGATTTTTCATCTAATTCTTGTTTTTTAATTTTTTTTCTTTACAATTCAAAAGAATATCTATCCCACCAATGAAGAGATAGAAAACATTAGTAAAACTGTCATAGAAACAGTTTTTAAAGTGAGGAATTGGTTTAAATATTATAGGAAGAAAATGAACTGCATTACGCCATCTTATAAGGTGAGTTTTTTTGTTTCTTCACAACAAAACCAAATAAAAAAAATTCAATAGAAAAGGACTTTAACCAAGGACGAAATCAAATCATTAGATAAGGCCTTCGAAATCAATCAATTTCCTTCAATTTTCAAACTCAAAGAACTGTAAGAAGATTTTCTTCATTATTTTTTTTATTAAGTTTTGTAAAATTTACATAATTTCCAGTAAATTATATAATTTCATAAAATTTTTGTTTTTAATTAGAGGAAAAATCTACAATTTAAAGCCCAAAAAACTTGCTGATTGGTTTTCTTACAAACGTCGCAAAGAAAAGCAAGTCAAAAACGCAAAGTATTTCATTAATAAATTATAAAAATATAAATAATTTTATTAACATCTCTAGAAAAACTGCACTCAAACAAAAAACTGAAGAACAATCTCCAAAGAATTTGAGTTCTGAAGCAACAAAGTCTGAAAAGGAAAGTTCGAATTCATCGAATAATAATTCACCACTTCGTTCTAGCCAGACCAACCAACAAGTATTTGCTTTTCAAGCCGAACAAAAGAAAATTATTGATCAGAGAAATTTCATCAATAACTCCATTTTCTATCAAAATCAAATGGCTTCTCTTCAGCAACAAAACAACAATAAACTGCACAATCTCTATTCCAATTACATGAATCAAATGCCAAATTACAACAATTTTTCTTTACAAAACACTAGCAATTCAATAAACATGGCGAATTTTCAAGGGGCTTCTTTAAATCAAATGAATTTTCTGAACCAACAAAATATGTGTCTAATGAACAATATCAATAATTACACAAACAATATGAACAATTACATGCATGTGAATAATGGCTTTTCTAGCAATTTGCAGATGAATTCTAACAGTTTTCAGACTTCGATGCAGAATTTCCAAACAAACAATTTAGGAAACGGAGTTTCTGTGAAGCAGGAATATATGATGAATTCAAATCTCAAGGTTTTCGAAGAAAACCAGCGCAAAAATCTTTAAAAAAAATCGCAAAAATTGTTTTCTTTTTTAGGGTTCATTAAAACTCGTTTATTAGATTCAGGCTTAAATGTAAATTATAATCCCTTTGATTTAAAATAAAATTTTCAAATTTTTTTTTTATTAATAACAAAAAAATTTTTTTTTTTTTTTTTAGTATTAAAAATACGAAAAATTGAGTATTTCAAACAAAATTTTGAATTTTTTCAAAAAATTATTAAAGCTTTTAATTGTTATTGAAATAGTTAGATAAAATAAAAAAAATTAAAAATTCATTCTCTGAAAAACCCACTCTGGACAACTTGTCCTTTATTGAATTCTTCTAAACTTTTCACTTCCATTAAGTTTACCGCATCATCACCTAAAAAAATTTCAAATAATCTCTTAAAGAGAAAAAATCAATAACTGAAATTTTTTTTAAAATAAAACAAAAATGTCAACAACGGAGCCTATATAAATAAAAAAATAATGTGAATATTTATATTTTTTCTGAAAATAAGACCTTAGAAATCAAAATTACAATAGAAAAAACTATGCCAAAAGTTCTTATTGAATGCATATCATTTGAAACAGGATCCAAATATTCTGAAGTGGTCCACGTTTTATACACAAAAGAGATCCAAATTATATCATAAAGCATCGTAAAAATCATCACAAAAATCAACTAGTTTTTAATGAAATACAAGAAAATTAAAGAAGAAACCTACCAATAAAATTGTGAAAGAATCAATTCGAGACACCCATAAATAAAATCCAAACAAGAAAACCGGGAAGTTGTAATCGGATTTTATCAAGCATGTCATACAACTCAACCACTTTTTTGAAAGAATGTTAGTTCTGAGTAAGAAAAGTAATAGGTTTTAAATAGAATTCGTTTACAATTATCAATATAAAATTTCTCTCAATCACTGAAATTACTCTTTTTGGCAACATCTTCAAAACTTTCTTTAAAACTTTTTTTTCTCAAAAATTGAACAAATTTTTAAAAAAAATTTAAATCAAATTAAAAAAAAATAATTTTTGATTTTTAATCAAAATCAAAATTTTTTTTTTTGTTTACTTCACTTTTTTTTCATAAAATTCAAAAGAAATTAATAAAGGTTCATTGCTTCTAAAACCCCTTTATTAGCTTCCACATAATCATGAATCAATTTCCTCAAAGCTAAATTGGGCAGCAAAGTCTTTTCCTTCAACACCGCGTTCGTCACAGGTGATGTCGAATGTTTTTCAAACCACAGTTCAATAACCTTTCTTTCATAAGTATTTCCATCCTGTGACATGACCGGATCAATTAAAATCTCCTGTGTAATCGGACAAAGGAACTCATACGGAATTTTATCTTTAAACAATCCTTTCAAAGCATTCATCCGCTGTTTCAATATTTTTTCCTCTTCACTAATCTCCACATTCCCTAAATTATTCTTTAATTCTTGAATCTTCTTCACATCTTTCTGTGGTTTTATCACTTCTTCTTCCTTTTTCACTTCTTCCTCTTCAAGAACTGCTCTTGCTTTCATTTTACCCTTTCTTATAACATGATTTTTTAGAAAATCAGCTGTCAATCCCTTCAAAGCAATTCTTACCTCATCTATTCTATCTTCAGTCTGGCCTCTATCTCTCATATCTTCGATGTATTCAGCCAAGGTTCTCGCCCCAGATGTCAAAGCAATAACCCCTAAAATCACATCAATACAAGCTTTTGGAGTCTGGACATCTAAAATGCGATTTTCTCCCAAAGCCATTTTCCATTGATTTCTGATCTCTATGTCTTCATCTTTTTGAAAATATTCTTTATGCAAATGGAAAACGTTGAATTTTGTGGTTAGTTCTTTCCAAATCTCTTTTGATATTTTTTTATCAGATTGATAGCCGAAGACTTCCTTCATGATTTTCGGAGGGATGGCTGTGTAGAAATGTTCATCACCAGTGACAAAAAAATAGGGGATTTCAGCATCTTCCAAAGTGCAATGAGACAAATAAAAAAGAGCTGATAGTTCATAGGACTCCTCACAGCCTCCTCCACCGCCTCCTTCCAAATAGATCTTCGATAATAATTGGTCTATTTGTACACCCTGCCCGAAATCGGTGATTTGCAAAGGAGCGTCATCACAAGTGGCATCTCCTATAGCACAAAAACTTACTGATGGATCATTTAAATAACCTTGCATCATTATTTGACCATAAAACATTGGCAATTTATCATAAATCACCTGTTTTCATAACATAAAAAAGTTTTATTTAATTTAAATGATTACTTTTGACCAATCGCCCATGCTTCCTGTGACATCGAGTGCAAAAACTATGGGATGTTTACGTGTGCTTATTTGTTTTTGATGGACTTCAGTATATCGTTTCGGATCATTGTTTTTATTTAAGGCAGTGTTTTTACTCAGAAGTTTATTAGCTGCATTGGAATAAGCCACTTTATTATTGGGTGCTACCACCTCTACTTCTCTTTCGTAATAATCGCCTCCCATATATTGAAACTATGGTTATCTTGTTGAAATTAAATAAAATAAATTTTATTATATGCAAATTGTTAAAAAAATAAAAATCCTCATAAAATTGTGAAAGAATTAAATCGAGATGTCCTTTAAATAAATCAACTAGAAAATTAGAAAATTATAATGTTTTGAATAGAATTCGTTTAAAATTGTCAATATAAGTAGCAAAATTTTTTTTTAACTGTTTTCATAACATAAAAAATCTTTATTATATTTTTAATAAAAACCAAATTCGGAAAAAGACTTTGATCGACTACTTTCGACACTTCATAATTCTTATTAATTTTTAAATTCTTAGCATTTTTTTGTTTTGTTTTATCTCTTAGAATGTCATTTTAATTGAAATTAAATAAACTATTGTTTTTATTAGTCTTTTTGCGAAATGCTTTAATTTTTTTCTGTAAAAATAATTAAATTAAAGTGAAATTAATAAGAATTGATCAAATTTCAAAGAAAAAAAAGCTTCTCTACTTCGACAAGAAAAACAAATCAAAATATCGTGTTTATTGTGTTTGGATTATAAATAAATAAAAATTTTTTTTGGAATAACGGTCAGATCTCTTATTTTAAAAAAAAATTCCCATCAAAGTTATTTTAAAAAAAAATCAAATGAAATATAATTAGAAAGAAAAAAATTAAAAAAAAATATCAAAATAAGAATTTTTTTTTTCCTCATCATATTTTTCAATAAAAAAAAAAGAAGTTCAAATGGGAAGCAAAATAAGCATTGACAAGCACGTGTCAAATCTGGAAGACATTCTGGAAATGAACCCAAAATATTTTTCTAAGCTTAAATTCGAAAATAAAATCCCTGATAACATCACCCAGCACATCAAAGTAGCTTTTATTCTTTAAATTTATTTCATACTTCAAACAAAGATCTGGAGATTCTTCGAAGACGTTAACACCAAAAAAGTCCAAACCTTACCAGTTTCACTCCAGCATTTTCAAACATCAGGCTTCACTTTTCTTTCAACTGAATGCTATTTAGTTTTAGTAGTCTATCGCAAAACCCATTCAGGTAGTCATTTTCTTTTGAAATTCTTTAAACTTCTTATTTTCTTAATTTTCTTTAAATCTCTTAATTTTCTTTAAATTTTGAATATTTTAAAGATTATTCAACTTTTATAACATTTCCTCATTCTTTATGGGGTTTGGTTGAATCTTATTCAAATTTAACTCCAAGAGGCCTCGAATTGCCAGTTGCGAGTTCGGAGGACCTTTCGCAATTAAACAAAGAAATTCTCGACAGTTTTTTGATGCCGAGAAGAACAGAAACCCAGACGATGAAAAGTCTGAAGAAGACCGAATATGAATATATGCTTTTTGTTTGGAATGGAAAAACTGCAAATCCCATCATAAAAGCAATAAATTCCATGTTTTTTTATTAGATTTTAAGTAAATTTTGTTAGTCTTTTGCCTTATCAAATGCTTTTGAAATGGAAAATCTTATCAATAAAGGTGAAGACCCTTTTCTTCGAGTTTTGTTCTCAGGTGGAGTGATCACCAATAAAAAGCTTCAAAAGGGGACGATTATTCAGCTGAACACTTCTGCTTCAAAATCTTCAAATAAATGTAAAAACTACAAGAAATTTTCTAATATAATGTTAAAAGTCTTAGAAAATGAAGTGAAAAACCTTAGAGAAACCATTTATTTGTTCAAATTCCTCTTTCCAGACAATTCTTTCAAAAAACCAGAAAAACCCGTACAAGAGTTCAGCGAAACCTGTAAAACACAGAACCTAAGGCTATTATCATCGCTTTTCAAGAATTCGAACAATGATTACAACTCTCTCTTCCTAAACCTTTCCAAAGAGCCCAGTTTTCTACAGAGAGAGCTTCTTGAACCCCTCAGCGACCCTAAAGAATTCACAAAAGATACTTCAAGAGAAAAAGAAGAGTTTGATGGTTCAAAACCTAAAAAAATGAAGATTCCAAGCCTTCCTTTATCAATGAATATTCAACAAAATGAAGAGAATTTGAATGATTTCAATATAAATAGACAAACAGCACCCAAAATGAAAATTCCTCATTTGAAATTAACAATGACTGGTTCCTGTGGAGAAATCAATGAGGATTCTGGAAATAATCACTATGAAGAGGGGTTCGAAGAAGGGTCTGATGGCTGTGAAAAGGAACTTCTGATGAAAGAAGAACATATAAATGTGGAGTTTCCGAAAAAAACCTTCAGAGTTGATAAAGAAAGCAGTTTTGATGAGAGAAACAGCGAAAATTCAATGAAAAGAGCACAGATAAAAAACCTTGAATTGCGTAATAATTGAAGAAATTGATTTTTTTCTTTGAAAAATGAAATTTTAATAGATCATATTAAAATGAAGATTTCTGATGATAATTTCATGAATGTTAACTATTGGGATATTGCAAATGAGGATAAAGAAGGCTTCAATTTCGATATCCGTGATACTACAAGGAAATTCATCAAAATGGAGCATTTTTCTTCAGTATGTTCAGAAATTATACCAGTACAATTAAATTTTGAATTATATAAATTATATAATTTTTATCATTAATTAAGGGTTTATTGTATGTTGGAGGGGAGACAATTGCCTACAATAAGGAATTATTGGAGAATTTAGGGGTTACACATATTATAAATTGCGCAGGGGATATTTGTGAAGAGAAATTCAAGGATTCCTTTCAATATAAAACATTTTATTTAAAGGATACGAAAACTGAGGTACTAATAGTTTTATCAATTTTTTTAATTTTCATTATTTTTTTCAAGAATATTGAATGCATCTTTTATGAATGTATCTTCTGGATTGAAAAAGCTTCTAATAAAAAAGGCAAGGTTTTGGTTCATTGTGTTCAAGGAGTTTCAAGGTTCTTTGCTAAAATTGCTATAAAACTAAACATTTTTAATTAATAAAAGATCTGTGTCCATTTGTATTGCTTATCTCATTTTCAAAAGGAAATACACTTATGATGAGGCATTTAACTTGGTAATTTCACTCAAAAATCATTTGAAATCTTTAATTTTTTCTTATATAGATGAAAAAATCACGAGGTGTATGCTCTCCAAATACAGGGTTCATCGTTCAATTGCTTCTCTTTTACAAACGACTCTATGAATCGTTTGACAGCATTCCTGCAACACCGAGAGTCTTTTGTATATCAAGTCACCAACTTGAACAACCTGCTTTAATTGTAGCTCGCCATGTATAATTTTATATGAATTTTAATCATATTTTTTGTTAAAATAGCTAATAGAACCCCTTTACAATACTCGTAATAACAAAGTTCTCGATAAAAGAGGAATCTTTATTATTCAAACCAAAAAACAAGTCTTTGTATGGACTGGTTCTCTTTGTGAACCTCTTCGCAAACAAAGGTTCTTTCTTTAGATTTCAAAATAAAATAAAATACTTATTTAAAATTCATAAAAGATACATGGAATGCGTTTTAGAATACCTCACAATCCTACAAAAATACGAAAAAGCTAATACAAATGTCCAGTATTTAGAAGAAGGCTCCGAGCCGAAAGAATTCTGGATGAATTGGGGTTTTTTCGACAGTGAGCCTCCAATCAAAAGCCGCCCAATAAAAGAATGGGATAATTGGTATTTGAATATGCAGAACCCTTTAACTGATGCCATAGAACAACATGAACCTAGCCTTGAAGATGTAGCAGATGTTGAGGATTCGAAAGATGATTTAAATGATTTCGATAGCAATAAACCTATGTTGTTTTTGTACCCAAATTTCAATGAACCTTTAGGAATTTTTGATTTTGAAGACCTTGGAGAAGAAAATTTGTGTGTGCTTTGCCAAAACGAAGAGTTTGTAAAGAAAGTGTTTATTTGGAAAGGGGGGGAGTTCGTAGCAGATGGGAAAGAAGAAGAAGTTTTTGTGGGAGAAGTTGTGCGAAGTATGTGGGGAGAAATTAATCTGGAAGAATTGATTGTGATAAAGGAAATGGCGAACAATGAAAGCGAAGAGTTCATGGATTGTTTCCATTGATTTTTTTTTTAATAATCACCTTTTCATTGTTGTTTTGTCTTTAAATTTAATTTTTGATTTAGCTTGTGAAAAGCTTTAATTTTCATAATGAATTCCTATGAAATTTTTTGAGATTTAATTAGTTTATTTAAAAAAGACAATGGAGAAAAAAATTTTCTCATTAATTTTTTTCGAAAAAAAATAAATGAATTAATTTTAAACAAAATATTTTTATTCTCAAAAGACTGCTTTGAGTGTATTAGTTGAAAAAAATACTCATAAATTGTTTTTTCTTATTAAATTAAATTTCAAAATAAATTCTTATCGTTTCCTTGTGCTAAATATTCATCAATTTCATCGGAAATCACTTTGGTATCATATTGACTGTCCTTGCCAAAGAGTTTTACAACTTGATGTTTCACTCTGCTCTCTCCGTTATAATTATCAATCCTGCTCATAATCCTAACTTTCACCTGTTTAAAGCTTGTGGCCTTTATCAAACTCAAAATTAATTCATTTTGTCCCTGGTCTTTCATTTCTCTCATTTCATTAGCAGTTTTCCCTTTATAATAAGATAATTAAGAATTTAAGAAATAATTGTGTTTTTTACCAATTATCATGTTTCCAACAGTATCAAATAAATTAACCCATAACATTTGTGTATCATCAGCAATCCTTGCTGATAATATGTATTTGGCTAACGGCTTTAAAAAAAAATATTAATATTAAATAAATTTAATTCCATCATTAATTTTTACTTCTTTATAAGTTTTATTGCAAGTTTCACATCGCCATCCATCCATATCTTCAATGACTTTTTTCGAGCATTTCTCATTCTGACAAGCCAAATAAAACAATGGGCTTCTTTCATCAAATTTTATGTGAAGAAGATAGGCTCGAGTGTCGCTAAAGATTTTTTCCCCTGTTGGATCACTGATTAAATTCGCTTCAGCTTCAATTTGAGCTAAAGACTTAAATCTGCGCCTTTTTTCTGTTCTTTCTTTGATGTTTATTTGCTCGATTTCTTCTGTACTTAAAGATTTTCTCCATTGTTCTAATCTTTGATAATCTTCATTTTTCTCATCTAATGTCATCAAAGTTTGAAAAGTAGATGATAAGTTCCTTGTTGTGTTGAATTCACTACATCTTGCATTTTTTATGAGAATGATTGAATTTTTTTGAAGATCCTGATGAGCATTATCTCCCCATAAAGTCATTTCAACATTAGCTGAACTATCATCATATATTTGTATTATTTTTCTTGATTTGGGCTGAGGAGCGTTCTTTACAGGGACTTCTTGACAAACGCCTGGTTCTTTGACTATACCTATCACATCAATCATTGTACCCACTGGCAATTCATTAATTTTATTGATTTTTACAAAATTGAACCTTTTTAAAAAATTATATATGTATTTATATTATAATATTACTTTTGCTTTATCATAGTGGAGTCCTCATCAACTATCTGAATATCAGTTTTCTCATCAAATATGATCTGATAATCGTTCTTTTGACTATTATATGATAAATTTAATATATTGATTGATAAAATGCTTATTCTGAAGAAAAAAACTTGAATTTAGAATTGTTCATTTTCACATTTCCTCCAGAAAAAACATAAGTTTTCCCAGCTTCAAGCAGCTCTGACCATTTATCACAAGACGTATTGAAAAATGAGCAATTCATCTCTGTGCCATTGCAATCCACAATATCAATACTGAAGACAACACCTTCTCCTTTCACAGACTTCCATGTTCTTTTTTCTGATTTCTTCAAGATCCTCGCCTTAATTCTCCAGTTTTCACTCATCATCGATAGCATGTTTAATGTCATGAAGTTCTCAGTTGGCTCATTATTCGAAATTAAAATAGCTTGGCTTTTCTTAGAAATCGCAAAATATATTATGTTATAGATTTAACTAAAAAAATTAATACTTTTTTTGGTTGTTCAACTGATGATTTAAGCGGCAAATCAGAATGAATTTGATTAGAGCCTTTGCTGTTTTGGAAGTTTTGCTGCTTGTAAATGCTAAAATCAATGGGATCTCCAATCAAAATTGTCAAATCCTCAATCAATGAGTCAAATTTTCTGATAAAAATCAGCTTGTGATCACCTTCTTTTTCCTTTGTTCTTTGAACAAAACCTTCTTTGAGCTCAATTATTGAATGTAAAAGCTTTTTTTCGATTTCTTGAACAAAAAATTATTTTTAATATATTAAAAGGGGAGTTTTTACCATGAATTTTTTTGCCCGCTTCATCACAAAAAACTGCTGTATACTTAGAATGGCCATCTGAAATGGTGACTCGATAAACATTGGGTTTGTTCTCTTCAATTGACAAAATTTGGACTATTCCGGAGACCTTGTCTTTCTCAAAAATGTTTCTAATTCCATCAAAAGTGAGTTCGGCTGGTTTCTTAAGCATTTTTTTTTTTGATTTGGTTTTGTAATTATTTTAATTATTTTTTTTAAATAATGGCGCGAATGAAAAAATTTCAAGAATTTTAATTGCAAAATAAAAAAAATTAAGACTTTTCATAAAAAAATTCAAACAAATCTTTTTTTTTTTGAATAATTTTTTTTTGAAAAAAAAATGTTTTTTTCCCTTTCAAAAATTTTTAAATATGAAAGAAAAGGTTATTTCTCGACTCTTTATAGACAATCGAAATTTAGTTTTGCAACAAATTTGACATCAAAATCAGCATCATTGGATAAAACATTCAAAAGCTTCTTAATTTTTTCCTAATCCAGTGATTTTAATCAAAATAAAAAATGTTTAAATCCAAAAAAATTCATTTTAGAAAGAGCTTTTACCTTGTCATTTTGTGATTGTGTGTATTTGTAGCAGACTTTCAAAGCTTTTGCGCCAGCGATTTTCACATTGGGGACTGAGTCCTTGGACATTTCTAGAAGTAATGGGACAACCATTGATGAAATTGATCCAGGATTTAAACTAGGGATAATGCTCTATTCGTGTTCAAAGGAAATAAAAATAAAAATTTTATTTTTAAATAAAAACAAAAAAACTATTGAAATGAAATTTTATAATAAAAAAGCAATACAATGACGATATAAAGCAAGGTTTGTCTATAAAGATAATTCTGAATGTTGCTGAGTTGCATGATGCTGGGAAGAATGTTTTGCTCGAGCCAAGACGCTCCCAAAATTTCAGCGATTTCTTTGATTGCAATGGTTGCAGTTTCTCTAAAAAAATTACAAAAAACACAAATCATTAAAAAATCAATTAATAAAAATTTACCTTACAGCATAAACTCTATCAGTAAATGAATTTACGACAATCTTATTAATTTTGTCATTAAAAAATTGAGGTCCCTAAATTTTATTTAATATTTTGAACAATTTCTTTTCAATTACTATTTGTTTGGCAAGTATTGGCAAATATTCCAAAGCGGATTTTCTGACTCTCCAATTTTTTTCATTCAAAAGCTCTTGAAAAGCTGGTGTGATTGAATTCAATAGAGTTTCAACACCCAAAACTTTAGTAATATCTCCTAATTTCTTAAAAAGGTTGATACGCACCTCAGAATCCTGATCCTTTAAGAGATTCGAAAAGACTGGAAGGATCAAATCAGTTGTAGGTTTTTTTCCTATGTATAAGGAAACCGATAAAAGAGATCCTGCCAAAGCACCTTAAAAACAACAAGAGTTATTTATTTAATTTTTTATTTGTAAAATGTGAAAAATATCAAAATTAGCAAAAACGCACAACAAAAAATTCAAATTATTTTCTCCATTTTTTACATCGCACAAAGGATTGAGAGTCAAAAAGCAAGCTTTTAAACAAAGGGGCCACTTTTGTGATGATATCATCGGAATCAAGTATCTTACAGAATTTATCAATGCGGGACGCAGCAATGGTCCTTAACTGAAATTAATTCATTTTAAAAAATATCTTTCAAAAAGAGATTAAGGAGCTTGATTTATAAACCTCAGGCTCTGAATCTTGTAGGCTTTTGAGGAAGAAAGGCAAGAGAATCTGTTTCGTGATGTCTTTGCCCATGACTTCTCCGAGTTCAAAACATTTATCACAAATTGCATATTTGATTCTCCAAGAAGAGTTTTCAGCCAAGGCTTTAAAATAGCTCAAGAGTGTTTGTGGGTTTTTCTAAAAAAAATAATAAAGACATTAAAAATAAACTGTTACCTGTAAACTGGCCAAACCATAAAGATTGACAAGTGAGTCTACCAAATAGATTTTGTTCAGATCTTGTGAATCCTTAAGTAAAATGTTGAAAATCTCAACAATTTCCTTCTCATTGCTGGGAGGAACCACTTTTATCAAAAACTTTGCATCATAAAAAAATTAATAATGAAAAAAAATGAAATGAAATTTATTTTACCGCTAAGTTTTTTGAAGCAAACTTTCTAACCAAAGGAATGTCATTATTAGCCAATCCGAAATACATGCTTAAACAAACCCCTTGATTCGATGAGGAAAAGGTTCGATAGAGGAATGGCAACAAAACTGCAAAACATTGCTTCGAACAATGAAAATCTGAGTTATAGGTTCTTTTCATCATAGCAATCAACATTTCTTCATTGGACTTCAAATCCATATCTTTTAAGATTTTCCTTATTCCTTCAATAGCCTGAATAAAAACAAATAATTTTTTAGGATTTTAAAAGAAAAAGAGGTGATAAAACCTTCTCACGAATGTTTGATTCTGGAACTTTTACAAACCCTTCCATCAGCCTTAAAAGCTTCTCATGATAGTTTGCACCTCCAATATAATCTGTAAACCCAGTGAGCACCTCAATTAAATCATTCAGGATCTCATCATCATCCTCCGAAAAAAATTCTTTTTAAAAAAAAAAAATTTTCATCTTTAACCACCATTATTATTATAAAAACCAAAAAATCCCTTTATAAAACAAGAAGAAAACTTTGTTTTTTTCAAGAATAAAATGAAATGTTTTTGTTTCAAAAGACTTAATAATTTGAATCAAATGGATTGTCATAAAATTTACCTTCTAAAAATATAAGAAGATCCGTGCGGGTTTTCTCGGGACCCATCGCTTGCGCTATTGAACTCAGATTCTTAACTGAGTTCAAACGCTTTTTAGCATCTTCGCTCCTGAGCTCATCTATCAGATTCGGGATTGTCGGGAGACTACTCATTCTCTTGTTTATCCAAAGGAAATTTTATTTGAGAGAGGAATTTTTTTTATAAATTTAGAAATCTTTAATAAAACATAAAAGTCCAATTATTTTAATTTTTCTTTAAAATTGAATTAAATTTAGGAAAAATTAAAGTTTTAATTAAGTTCCATGAAGAAAATGATCTTGAAATTTGATTTTTTTAGGTAAATTCTTTTAACAAAATTTTAACAATTTTCACATTTAATGTTTTTAAAATTAAAAAAATTATTATTTTAATTTCTATTTTATCACAAAGTTTTTTAACAACATTATCAAAAAATATAAATTATAAAATTGTGAAAAAAATTTATTAAATTTATTGATTTATTTTTCATTGAAACATTCATTATTTACTCATGCATAGGGATGAAAATATGCTTGCATGCTGTTGTTGCTGTTTATGCTTCATTATTTTCCAATCGATTTTCACAATGATTATATCTTTCCTATCTTTCTTTTTCGGTGACTTTACGACAACATCTTTCGAATGGTTCTCTTCTTTCTTTTGGAATTTTTTCAGTTTTCTTTTGAAATATTTTATTTGGTACCTTTTGCCTTATATGGTAATAATAACATTATGCGTCAAATTCCATAATTTCGTTCATGAGAAAATAATAACCCTTAAAAAGAAAAAAAAAGAAATGGTTCAATTTAAAAATAATAATTTGAACTTTTACATTGGCAATTTAAAAATCATGAGAACTACACTTTTTTATATTTTCGGGTTTTTAATAGCACTGAGATTATTAACTCTTTTTGCTTTTAAAGATAGTTTAATCATGGAAATGTTTACCTTTGTGAATATAGGTATTTTAATGAGTCAAATTTTAGTTAGAGATGAGATGACTCACGAATACAAAGAAATTTTCGAGTATAATTGCGGTTTAATCTTTATAAGTGTTTTTGTTATTGATGATGCATTTCGTTTAATAACAGGCAATAGGACTATATTTTAATCAATCCAACAAAAGTTTGGAATTTCATTTTTTTTTTAAATGAAATAAACAAAAATAAATTAAAAATTTAATTACGTGTTTTTTTTTGTCTCAAATAGAAGATCATCGTCAGACAATTAAAGGTCTTCAGAAAACAATCCAAAAATTAGATAATGATGACAAAATCCTAAACCAAAAATTCAAAGTTCTTCTTCACAGGAAGATTAATTTAAAAATAATTGTTGAAAACGAAAATAAATAATAATGGATAAAAAACATTTTAATTTTTTTTTTTTGAAGAAATTTTTTTTTTTTAACTCATTAGTGAGGAAATTGAACAATAAGATGAAATTAAGAGACTAATTAATGAAATTAAAATAATTAAATAGTTGAGCAATCTGATAGACTGTGACAAATTTTTTCCATGACATTTATTGTACGCCCATAAAGGATAGATAAATTGAATCGTAAAAAAGCAAAAAGCCCCCAAAAGATTAATGAAATCTGCAAAGTTTGAAATAAAAATTCCACATGGAAAAATCAAAAAACTTATCAAAATTCTAACAATATTTTTATAAAAACAATTTCTTTCGTTTTTTTCTAAAAATTTTTTCATTTTCGGTATATTTTCCAAAACCTCAATCAAAGGAGATAATTGCAATGGATAGGAAAGCACCAAAGCAAAGGCATAAAGTGCTTGAATTATTAAATAATATTCATTAATGTGACCAAATCCTTTTAAAATATTTTGTGTTAATTGTTTTTTGGATAAACCGAAACAACAAATAACAGAAAACCCAGTATATATGAACAAAACAAACAATTGAACAATAAAGAATGTGGGTTTAAAAGCTTCTTTAGTTTTCATTGAGTTTCTTATTGGTATAACAAGTCCAGGAGAAACAAAAGCGAAAAGAGCCACTCCTAATAAGTCAGGAATTTCCAATATATCAGCCATTTTGACTTCATTATCATTTGGAATATTGATGATAGAATATTGCATAATTATGATAAAAATTGCAAGCATCAAAATATTGCTTAAAAAACTATATTTTGTAAAAAGTTCCAATTTCCGAATAAATGTTAATGGAATTATTATGAATAAAGACAAAAGGGAATAAAACAATGAGTATAACAAGCCAGTGGTATTGAACGCGTTTTTGAAGAAATCAATGAAAAATATTACATATGTCACTCCTATTCCAAAATAATTGATAACCATGCAAATTTGAAAGAATAGAAACCCCCATTTACCAACATAATCTACATATAATTCCTCAAAATTAGTCTCTTTCAATCCTTTAATTTCTGCTAAATCAACAATTATAAAAACAGTATAAACTGTTGCAGCTGATATAATTATCATAAAAAGGATGGACAAAAGAATTCCAGACTGATTAAAGCAATATGGAAGTGCTAAAACTCCAATGCCCAAAGATGATTTAAACAAATTTATAGCAACTTGAAAGTTTGTTGATTTTATGTTTTCTAAGTTTCTAACGATCAAAGGCTGATTTACTTCGATTTCCATTTTTTAAGAATTTTAAGATTTATTAATTTCAATGCTTTTTTTCGCATTAAAAGGGTTGTTTAATTTAAGAAATAATGATAAATTTTTATTTTTTTTTAAATTGCAAATAAAATTTTAATATTTTTTTTTCTTCCAAACTAACCATATTTAGCAAATAACACTTCAAATTTATCAGTTCATGATTTCAGATCTGAAATGCTGCAAAATGCTGCAAAAATCAATAAAGTTGCACCCACATTTGTATTTAGCCCAAATGCTTAGAAAACCAACTTTGTCTTGCCTGTGTTTCTTTTCACAATGGCCTACACAATTCTCATCCTTTATTTTTTAAAGGAAAAGGAGGAAGGGGTTCTGGTTATAATAAACAGCTAAGGAGTTTCAGAATGAAGGCAAAAAATCGGGAAAAGAGGGAGTGAAAATGGTGAAGGATATCGGAAAATTGAACATTCTCAGATTGATCTTGAAGGAAAAATGAGAAATTTTTTTCATAAATTTCGAATTATTTTTTATTCGATTGAAAGAATTATTTTATTATAATATTCAATTTTTGCTCTTCATTATTAAATTTATTCCAAATTCAATAACCTAAACAAATTTACTAAATAGAAGAAAAAAATATTTTTTGTAATTACTTGCTTGGACTATAAAATAGTCGAATAGGACTGATATTTTCTTTTATTTTAATCGGTTTTAAAAAATTATCGTTTAAAAAGTTCATATTTGTTCCCTGAAAAGAAAAATCATTATTCGGACATAAATTTTCTTTAATATTTGAAAACGGCATCATTGGTTCAAAAATTTGTGAGTTGTGGAAAAATAATTCCTTTCCAAGTTCTCTGTCTGGATAAGTCTTCAAATTAGAATTATTTAAAAAATTATCATAATCAGCACATCCTGTTTTTTTTTCTTGGAAGATTTTATTAATAAAAATGCTATAAGGTGTAAATTCGTTTGTTTCTTTTTCCGAACTTTTCTGATTTTGTGATAAATTTTCATTATTTTGGATTCTTTTAATCAATGGTTTCGGAGTTTCGAATAATGCATTCGATAAATGTTGCTTTTTCCTTAAAATTCCGACGTCAATCCCCATACTTTCTAATGATCGTTCAGTTTCATTTTCGTTTAGAAGCTTTTCTAATAGACTAAGTTCGTTTTTCGAGTTACAAACATTTACTAATTCATTTTTTTTGGCTTTAATTTTCTCAAGTTTTATTGTAAACTCTTCAATGTTTTTCTTCATTGAAGAGTTCCAATGGTTTTTTATATTATTGTCGCTTCTTCCAGGCATTATTTTCGCAATATAAGACCACTTATTTCCCATTAATTTATGGGCCTTCATCAAATAAATAAAAAAATTATTAACAATAAAAAGAAATAAACCAAAAATAAAAGCCATTCCTCTTCATTATTCCATAAATTCTTGCTTATGTTAGGACTCAAATGATTAAACCATCTGGAATACATTAAAAATTAGCTGGGTTTATGCTAAAAACCTTTCTCGACATTGTTTTCCGACTCTCCCAGGCAAATTTGCAGCAATCTTTGTCCATTTTTGTGGACCAGAAGCCTCTACCAATTTTTTAATCAATAAATCCTCTTCTTCTTTCCAAGGATCTGGAAAATTTTGGTTAAAAATAATAAAAAAACAACATTTTCAGAAGATTTTTACGTTTTTTGTGCTTTTTTTGGGATTGTTCATAGAATCTTTGAACAATAAAATTATGGTCTTTTAGATTGTAAGGGGAACGTTTTTGAGTTTTCGCTTGCATTTTGGGAAGTGAAATAGAAACAATAAATTCAAATTTAAAAGAAAAATTTTCTTTATAAAAAGTGGCAAATGTTTTTTTAAATAATAATGTAATTAATTTAAATTTGAAATTAATTCCAAAAATGTCAACTCATCAGAATTATATCCTAAGTTTTTTTTTTTCTCTTATCAAAAAACTTTAATAGTTTAACTTTTTTTTTTGCAGAAATTTTTCAAATCTCCCTTTCTGAAAAATTTTTCTTTCCCTAATCTCAAATACCTTATTAAACTATCAAAACTAATTTAATTATAAAAAACGTCTGGAAAGTTCAGTAGATTTACTGCCTAAATGTTTTCCTAATATATATAATCCTTTGAAATTTTTTAAACTTCTATAATTTTTTTAAATCTCTTCAAAACCTCACCCTATCTAATAATTGTTCGCACAATTTTTATTCAGCTCTTTTTAAATATTCATCAATTCCCAATGAATTTTAATCCCGCATCCGAGAATTTCCCTCCATCAACTCTCAACCCTCCTTCATTTGAATCTTATGGATATGAAGGTGCAATGAAGCAACCTGCTTTAATTTTATCAAACTCGAAGCTTCCCAAGAATCCATCTAATAATTACATTGACTATATGACCTCAACCATCATAACACATACTTCGACAGCATGCCAGCATTCAAAGACCTTGACTGATTTGAAATATGTTTTCGAGCATTTGAGGTTGGAAAATTTCAAAACTCAAAGCTGTAAAGTGAAGGGACCGCATAATTTTAAAATGTGCCCTTTTTTCCATAATATTAGTGACAAAAGAAGAATGGGTAATTTCTATTCCAGTGAGTTCTGCGAACAAATTTCCAGAAGTGATCATTGTTCTAATGGAGAGTTTTGTAAGAAAAGCCACAATCTTGTTGAGCAGCTCTATTCATCTGATCAATATAAGACCAAATTCTGTTCATTTTTCCCGAAAAATATCGAGCTATGTGATTATGGTCGCTATTGTTCATTTGCTCATGATGAAAGTGAAATTTTAGTTGATCTAATCCACAACCACCTCTATGATGATGATTTTTTTATTTTCATCTATAAAACAGTCTGGTGCCCTTTCACTTTTTTCCAACATGACAAAAACCTTTGTGTTTATGCACACAACTTCCAAGATTTTAGAAGAAAACCCATCAACAACAAATATTCTAATGTTGCTTGTCCCAGTTGGAATGAAAGCTCACAAATATCCAATTATATGGATGGGTGTCCGAAGGGCAGTGCTTGTGATAAATGCCATGGATGGTTTGAGTTTGAATATCATCCGTTGAATTATAAGACAAAAGTTTGCGAAAAAAAAACTTTTTGTTCTTCCAAACCCTATTGTCCTTATTATCATGATAATGATGATATGAGGTTTTTTTTACCATTTACAAATTTGAATTTGAATTTTTTTTTGTTTCTAAATAGGATTGTTAGTCAGGAATTGCTTTGGAACATGTTTAAATTAGTTCCTAAAAATCGGATTGTCTCTAAGACTTTCAAAGGTTTAGATAAACAATTTAATTTTAGTTTAAATTTTTTTGATTTAGTTACGAAAAATGACAATATTTTCTTTGAAATTAACAGTAAAGCTGCCAAAAACTTTCTTTGTAATCAAAGAAATTTGACGAACAAAAACAAGGCTCTCAAATCAAATAAAGTGAATAGTAGACTGAACTCTTTGCCACAAATTGATTCTTCCAATGCAATGCCCTACTCTTATGAGCCAGCTGCTATCGATTGTGTTCAAATTAAAAGCAAATCATCTTTGCAATCTATCCCAAATTTCGGAGAAAATGATTCTCATGGTAGTTTTTCAGAGCTTTGGATGAAACAAAACCAAGAAAAAAAACCAAAAATGAAAAAAATGCAAACGTTTTCTATGAGAAATATTTCGAAGAGCTTTGAAGATAAGCCTGAAGAATATGCGTTTGAACCTGCAGCGAATAATCCTCTCATAAATGAAAAAGAACATGAAGAATGCTTAGAAAGTAAAGAAATTTTTTTTAATGTTTAATCTAATATTCATAAATTTAGCACAATTCAAGAATATTTTGAAAAATATTTGTGAAGATGAAAATGATGATTTAACTCCAGGGCTAGCAAATGAGAAAAAATGATCTTAATTTGCCATTCTATTACAATATGAAATATTTACATTAACATTATTTGAAGCTCTTTCGTTTGATCGGATAATAATATTATAATATTTATATTAACCTATTTTTTTAAAAAGAAAAAAAAAATCTCAAATTTTATTAGGTTTCAAAACCAAATTCAATTTTTTATGAATTACAGAAAAAATTAATTTTCATTGTAATAAAGCAAGTCAAAAAAAAAATTATAAAAATAAACATCTAAGTTCTTTAATTTTTTTCTAAATCCTCTCTTCATAAAAGCAAAAATGCAGGAAGTAATAATGAACAACCAAACAACCTCTCCTTTTTCTCATTCTTCAAATCTTCGTAAAAAGAATAGATTTTTTAAAAATCTCTGTTTTATATTTAGATATTCAAAGGCACGATAGCCATGATGAGCTTTTCATCAATGGGCGAAATCCAATAATAAATCAAAATCAACAAATTATAAATCATATAGAAATTATTCATCAAGATAATAATATTATAAATGCTCCAAACCAAGATCCTCACCCAATAATAATAGAAAATTCAAGGGAAGAAGCTGAACAAATTGAAATAAATACAAAAGAAATTCAAAAGAAAATTCTTGTGGAATACTTTTGTAATTTGGTGTTTTTTCATTTCCTCAGTATTTTCTTCATTTGCAAATTCATTTATAATACACACTATGGATTGATATTTGCGATAATATTTATTGAAGATGTTTATGAATTCAAATCGATCATTGTGAAATTGTTTAATTATTTTTCTCTCTTTTTTTTAAAGGCCATTCTAGATCATCAAGAAAAAGCTATCGAATTTTTCTTATAGAAAAATTTTTGGCGTTTATTGTTCAAGTAAAAATTTTAGATGATTTTCGTTGAAGTGATAATATTTTACAAAAAATAGTTAATGGTTCTCTTATTTATTATCACCAAATCATTCTATTTGGTTTTAACAGCGATTCCTTTAGCTGGAATTTTTTTGATGAGAATGGTCAAATATATCATGGATAAATATCTCAAAGATTGCCAATCAATCCTTGATTTCGTAGCTTTTTATTTTCGTTTAATTTATTTTTATTGATAAAATAAAATTTGGACAGTTTGCCATTGGTTATAAACTATTTTTATTCCTTCAAGGAATTACGATTTTTTGCAAAATTGATACTCTTTTAACTTGGAGCTGGAGTGAAGTTTTTTGGCCGTATTGGATTTTATTTTCGATTTTAATTGGGATAAATTTTGGATTGTTTTTCATGTTTATGAGTAAACTATGTCAAATTATTTGTTCTGGAGAAAATTGGACGGAATGTATAAAAAGAATAAAATAAAAAGTCACTTTTTTTAATATTTAGTCATAGGAATTGTTTGGATGGAAGTAATTTGCATGAGTTTTACTTTAATCACATCCCTGATAATAGTAAACTTAAGTGGATTTTTAGATGGAAAGCCAGATAGTAACAATATTTAATATATTGGAAACTTAATTTTTGACAAAACCTTTTTTTAGATTCAGGTCTCATTTTTGTGCTATATGTCCTCATATCTAGTTTTTTCCTTAATGTTTTTATTTTATTTTATTGGAAGAAGAATTTAATGTGAC
>JFJP01038254.1_pt1 | contig 21734 bp, 11 predicted proteins | sample 431651 | NCBI WGS metagenome assembly JFJP01 (sample SAMN02602958, study PRJNA72255) | Microbial mat metagenome, whole genome shotgun sequencing project. | biome: fresh water; feature: sink hole; material: water; isolation source: purple microbial (photo- and chemosynthetic) mats found in...
GTGCGATGGCGTTTTGCAAACCTATCTTCCAGGAAATTATGGTGGCGATGCTCTGGCACATATTCTCAGCGGAAAAGTAAATCCATCGGGTCGATTGCCTTATACTTACCCCAAAGCGCCGAACTCATTGGGCACTTACTACCACAAACCATCCGAAGTGGTAAAAACCATGGAGGGTGTGTATAACTACGAAGGAAGTTTTGCTCCGCAATATAGCTTTGGTAGCGGGCTAAGCTATACCAACTTCGAATACAGCAACATGAAAGTAAGTAAAACAGATTTTACGGATGCCAATGAACTGACAATTACAGTTGATGTAAAAAACACTGGAAAAATTGCCGGAAAAGAAGTGGTTCTATTGTTTAGTTCCGATAAATACGCATCGATGACTCCTGATGTAAAAAGACTTCGCCGGTTTGAGAAAATAGATTTGATTGCAGGTGAAACAAAAACGGTTCGCTTTACATTATCAGCAAAAGATTTGGCTTTTGTAAACCTTAAAAATCAGTGGGTTACAGAGCCAGGTGAATTTGTATTAACCATTGCTAATCAGAAGGTTTCGGTGAATTACAACTAAATATGTTTTGGAAACGAGCATCAATCCCCAAATGGGGGTTAAAATACAAAATGAACATCTCATGAGAAATATCACAGCCCTTTTATCGCTGCTCTTTTTGCTTCATAATATCGTTTATGCTAATTCAAAAAACGCTAAAGTATCGGATATAACCGTCGAAGTGTATACAACTTCAGCAGATAAATCGAAACTTTTTGAAGCTTCGACAACTCCATTTTTGGAAACTACTAGTGCAGATGCCGATGCGTCGGTTGTGCTGAATCCTGCAGTAAAATACCAGCAAATGGATGGCTTTGGAGCTGCTATTACAGGTTCTACATGCTATAATCTGCTTAAGATGAGTAAAAATGACCGAGCAAAAATTCTGACAGAAATCTTTGACCACAAAATCGGAATGGGTCATAGTTATGTGCGCATTTCGCTGGGTTGTTCCGACTTTTCGTTGGACGAATATACCTATTGCGATACGCCTGGAATTGAAAATTTTGAGATTCATAAATTAGATAAACGCGATCTTTTCCCTATTTTGAAGGAGATTTTGGCAATAAATCCAATGCTGAAAATTATGGCATCGCCTTGGACACCTCCGCGCTGGATGAAAGTAAATAATCTGAAAGATTTACAACAATACAACTCTTGGACTTCGGGACAATTAAATCCAAAGTATTACGACGATTATGCCACTTATTTTGTAAAATATATTCAAGAAATGGAAGCTGAAGGTTTTCCAATTGAATCGATTACCATTCAGAATGAGCCACTTAACCGTGGGAATTCAGCATCTCTGTTTATGACCTGGCAAGAACAGCGCGATTTTATCAAAACGGCATTAGGCCCGCAATTCAGAAAAAATGGCATCAAAACAAAAATTCTTGTTTACGACCATAATTACAATTACGATGCCGAAAAGGCAGAATGTTGGGATCAGATTGACTACCCGCTGCATATTTTGCAGGACAAAGAGGCTGCGCAATACGTACATGGTTCGGCATGGCATGCTTATGGTGGGAGTGTACATGAATTGGATCAAATTGTTGCAACTCAACCCGAAAAAGGGATCTTCTTTACAGAGATTTCTATTGGCGATTGGGGTTACACTTTTCCGGGTGATTTGATGTGGTGCATGAAAGAAGTGGGACTGGGTACCATAAACCGAAACGGCAAAGCGGTAATTGTTTGGAACTTGATGCTCGACGACAAAAACGGACCCGACCGACCAGGAGGATGCAATACTTGCTATGGAGCCATCCGCATTGATAGTAAAAATTATAGTTATGAAACGCTCGAAAGGCTTAGTCATTATTATGTAATCAGCCACTTATCAAAAGTAGTGATGCCAGGCGCCTTTCGTATTAAAGTACTAAATACCAATGCAACCATAAACTGTTCGGCTTTTGCTAATCCTGATGGTTCGTTAGCACTTGTTGCACTCAATGATGGGAACGAAACAACTTCTGTTTCATTTTCATGCAATGGTACATTTTTCGAACAAAAAATACACGCGAAATCAATTGTTTCATTTCGTTGGAAGGATGCTGATTCTCACTAGTTTTTCAGTAATTGTATCTCTTTTCTATCCTAATCAATCCACTTTTTTTAAATGCCAAATTCGTGTTATGTATCAGATTATCAATGTTGTATCGTTGGTTTTCTGATTTTATATCCACTTTATTTTTTAAACTAAAATTTTTACAAAAAGTATCGTATATCTTTGTTTCGGATTGAATCTTATTGTGATTCATTCAAAAGAAACATTGTTAATTAATTTAATATAGCTTGTTATGAGAATTTCAAAACACTTTTTTATTGTAGTGGCATTTATTGGTTTTACTTTTTTTTCGGTGAAAGCTGCAGATGTAGTTTGGGCAAATTTTGAGAATGATGCCCTCGGAAAAATTAACTACGGTTCACTATGGGCAAATGCGTATTCTGGAGATATGACAGCAGTTGCTAATCCACAAACTAATGGTCTAAACACTTCGTCTAAATGTGTAAAAGTTGTTAGAAAATTTAACCAAGGTGGTAATGATTTTCAAGCAGAATTTGATGTAACTGGTACAACTTTTACAACAATGAAGTATGTACATGTTATGGTAATGAAACCATTAGCTACACGAATGGCGGTTGAAATGCGAAAAGCAGGAGAATGGTGGGGTTCAATGTCTGCAAATAACTTATACTATTTTACTCAAACTAATCAATGGGCCGATGTCGTGTTTGAAATTCCTTCAAATGCAAATCTTATAAGCCGAATGGTTTTGAAGCTAGATTTCCTACCGGTAGCTACTCCAAGTAATTATTATGCAGCTGATGCAAATATTTATTTTGATGAAATCATTATTAACGATGATCCAATGCCACGAGGCGTTAATCTAAGTACGTTTAAAAACCCCTCAATACCTGAAAATTTTGAGGGAACAACAACATGGTTGTCAAACTATAATTATTCATGGAAAAATGGTGGAACGAATTTAGATGCACCTACAGAAACGGTAGTTGCTAATCCAGCTAAAAATTATGTAAACCAGTCAGATAAAGCTTTCAAAATGATATATCGTTCAACATTTGGATATGATAGTTGGTTGCAAGTTTTGATAAATCAAGGGGCAGGTATGAACGTGGACGCTACTAATAAGTATTTGCATATAATGATGTATAAAAATGTTAACGCTGAGTTTGCAATTAGGACTCGTGTGGGCTCTTCAGAATCGGGTTGGGTTCGTGCTACAGCACCCGATTATGCTACAGCTAATGGTTGGCAGGATTTGGTTCTCGAAATACCTTCTGGAAATTTTGGTTTAATTAATCGATTGAGCATAAACGGACATACTACCGGTCCGGGTGCCAGTGATTTACCCGTTTATATTGATGAAATTGAATTCTCGAGTAGTGCTACACCTCGTACTATTTTTAATGTAGCTAAAGCTTATGATTTTGGAGCAAATCCAATTAACAATACAGCTAATTATAGTTTGCCAGTTACGGCTGGTGCTTTGTTGAATGGAGATTTAACCGTTTCCATAAGTGGAGATGCCAACTTTAGCACCACTACTACAACACTCACTCAAGCGGCAATAACAGCAGGTACGGCTGTGATTAACTTATCCTATAAACCAACCTCTCTCGGGGCAAAAACAGCCACAGTGAGTATTTTGAGCAATGGCGTAACTTTGGCTCAGGTAGGTTTAGCTGGAACGGGTGGTGCGCCTAACGAAGCTATTAATGTTGATTTTGAAACAGGTGCGTTTTATACAAACACTCCTGCCAATACTATGAACGGTGGCGTTGGCGATGCGCTTACAATTGTTGATAATCCTTCGAAAACAGGATTAAACACTAGCAATAAAGTAGCAATGGGTGTACGAAGTGCAGCTGGTACTTCTACTTTTCAAGCTGAATTTAATATTGAGCCAACAGTAATAAATACTACCCGTTACCTGCATGTATATGTTTATAAACCCACTCATGCTTCCATGACCTTGTATGGACGAAACAATTATCCGGTATCTGGAAGTAGTTCGGATAATGTGTACACTTCAAATCATTTGTACTACACCAAAATAACAAACGAATGGGTAGATGTGGTATTTAAAATAACCGGAAATGGCAATAAAATTGACCGTTTAGTTCTTGGTTTGGATAATTTTAGCCCTGCGGGACGCTATGCAAGTAATTCAAACTTTTATTTTGACCAAATATTGTTGAACGACGATCCAAATCCACGTGGAGCAACACTTCCAACTAAAAAAACTACTTTTCCCGAAGATTTTGAAGGAACTTCGTACGTTGGCGACCCAACCTATTTCCCAACAACTTACGCTTGGATAACGAATAGTACACATGCTAATAGTGCCATTGCTTATGAATCGGTTGTTGCTAATCCATTGGTTAGCAGTGTCAATAATAGTAGCAAAGCATTTAAAACGACGCAAACAGCTACAAACAGCACTTGGTGGACGCGTATTCAGTTTGATTTGAATAATGGATTGGGTACAACAGTGGGAGCAGGAAACAAATACTTCCATGTAATGATGTACAAAACTGGTTCTGGTGGCGAAGTAAAAGCATTTTTTATTAGAACTGATAATGCCCAACAAGAATGGATTAGTCCATCGGCGGTATATGCGTATGCAGGTTGGCAAGATATGGTTTTTGAAGTACCTGCAGCGGTTTATGGCGACATAAAAAAAGTAGCAATTTTGCCACATGGAACAACTGCAACCGACTTGGATATATATTTTGACAATATTGAATTTTTGGCAAGCAGCACCCCCCGCACAAGTATTGCAACAAGTGCAACCAATTATTTCCGTTCGGTAGGTTCGGGTAATTGGGATAATTTGGCAAACTGGGAATCGTCGTCGGATAACAGTTATTGGATACCTGCTACTGCTATACCTACTTCGCATGCTACTGCAGTTGATATAAATCCTACTACACAAATTACTATGCCTACTGGCACAACATTGGCACCGGTAACTGTAAAAGCCGGCGGAAAATTAACATTAAACAATAATGTAACACTGAATGGTGTAACTTTACAAAGCGATGCTACAGGAACTGCCACCTTTGTGGATACCAATAACGATTCGCCACAAAGTGTTACAGCCACAGTACAGCAACATCTCACTGCTGAACGTAACTGGTACACAGCAAGCCCAATAGCTACTGGAACTGCTTCAGGTCTTAATTTGGGAACATCGGTGCAAACTTACAACGAAAGTTCGAAAGCTTGGACAATTTTAGGAAGTAGCGATGCACTTGTAGCCGGAAAAGGCTATGTTTCGGTTGCTACTACGGGTACAGGCTCTACTGGAACAGTAAGTTTTAACGGGGTACTGAATACGGGAACTATACCTGTTGCTGTTACTCGCACTGGCACGGATAAAGCCGGTTTCAATTTAGTAGCAAATCCGTATCCTTCGTACTTAGATTGGACATTAATAACTGCCGATCCACTCAATGCCAATATTGGAACTACTTTATGGTTCCGCACTAAAACAGCCGCCAATGCGTATATTTTTTCGACCTATAACAGCACTGGAGATGTTGCTGTTGCCAATAGCGCTGCCACTACCATAACCAAATACATTCCGCCCATGCAGGCATTCTGGATTAGGGTAAATAGTGGAACAGCATCGACAAATTTGACATTTAAAAACTCGATGCGCTCACACCGCGATGTGAATGGTAACACCATGAAAGCACCAAAACAAGATAGTCAGAAATTGTTACGACTGCAAGTGTCAAATGGCTTAAATTCTGATGAAACAGTGCTCTATTTCGATGCCAATGCGCAAAATAGTTTAGATAATTATGATTCGCAAAAAATGTTTAATAATAGCAGCGTGCAACCTGAAATTTATAGCATTTTGGGTAGTGAGCAGCTGGTTATTAATGGTTTGAACAATTCGGCACTCGATAGCGAACAAATCTTAGGCTTTCATGCTGGCGAAACTACTACCTACAGTATTGCTGTTTCTGAAATGCTAAATTTTGAAGAAAACACACAGGTTTTATTGAAAGATAAATTAGTAAACAAACAAATTGAATTGTCAGAAAATTCGGTTTATCAATTTAGCTCGAATAGTGTAAAAACAACCGATAGGTTTAGTTTGATATTTAAAACTGCAGGAAATGCAACCGGATTAAATTTGCAAAACGAACAATTAAATGCTTCGGTATTTGTTTCGGCTGCAAATTGTATCGAAATTCGTTGCAACAAAATCAGCAATAGCAATACAAAATTAGCAGTATTTAATTTAATGGGCGAGGTAATCTATAATGCAGCAATTTTGGAGGGTCAACATGCTGTAAATCAGAAACTCAATGCAGGTGTTTATATAGTGTCGGTTTCGACCAACGGCAAAACAATTACTAAACGTGTTATCATTCAATAAAGTACAGTATGAAACGAACATGACAAAATTTAATCTATTTTGACCCGTTGGGGTATGATTAAATTTTGTTTTGTGAGTTCCATCTGACAAATAAAAAATCAATTTTAAACAGATGAAAAAGATTATTGATTCAAAAAAACGATTTTATAATTGCCCAACTATCCAATTAGTAACTTTGGATAGTACTATTTCGTTGCAATTAGAATCTGCTCCGCCAGCAGGACCAAACGAACAAAGTTATAATTCGGATACACCAGCGTATCTCCAAAGCAATCCTTTCAAATTATTGGGTTGATAATAACAAAAAAGTGGACTATACAGGTATAATTTATCCACCTAAATATACCTTTTAGTCCACTTTTTTTGCACCTAATAACTATCCTACCTGCCTGAATTGCAAATATTTAATCCTTAGTTATCATTTCATAATCCACTTTTACTTTTTTAATGCAGTTACTTGATTAATATAGCTCCTATCTTTGTTTTCAGATTTTTTTTGGGATAAGAAATAATCCTTGTGTTTTAACCTTTATCTTTGTAAATCTAATTTTAAATTTGTAATATAGTATCATGAAGAAATCATTCCTATTTGTGCTTTTCGTATTTTTTACTTTTTCAGGTTATTCCTATACTGGTTTATTGCGTGTGAGTGGTAAAAATATTGTTGATGCCAACAACACCAATGTACTACTACGTGGAATTAATTTGGGCAATTGGTTGGTGAATGAATCGTATATGATGAATACGCCGAGCAACACGATGGGACTTGAAAGAGAGATGCGCGTACAAATGTTGGATGTACTTGGAGGCGACCAAACCAAATTGGATGCTTTTTATTCTGCGTTTCATACCAATTATGTTCAACAAATAGATATTGATAAAATTGATGAATGGGGCATGAATTCCATTCGTTTACCACTCGATGAAACAAAGCTTGGTTCATACAATTCTAGCACTCAGGTTTATACTATCAACGAAAAAGGATTTGCTCAAATTGACAGTGTGCTCAAATGGGCGCGCCCACATAATATTTATGTTATATTGGACATGCATCGCTTGCCTGGTGGTGGTCATGCTGCCATGGATGAATTTTGGGCAAGCACTACGCTTCAGGATCAGTTTGTAGCTGCATGGCGCGTAATTGCCAATCGTTACAAAAACGATGATTTAGTGGCAGGTTACGATTTAATAAATGAACCAAATCACGATTTTGCCGACAATAATCTCAACAAACCATTACTAAACATTTTGAAACGGGCTACCACTGCTATTCGAGAAGTTGACAATCGTCATATAGTTTTTGTAGAAGGAAATGGATACTCGTGGGATTTTCGTGGATTGAAAGTGCCTTGGGATGCCAATATGGTGTATGCGTTTCATAAATATATCTCTGGTTGGCAAGTGGGCGATTATGATGTAAACGAAATGGTGGCACTCCGAAACGGCACAAACCGCCCCGTGTGGAATGGCGAAACCGGCGAAAACTCGAACCTGTGGCTTACCAATATGGCCAAACGCTACGAAGCCGAAGGAATAGGTTGGAGCGTATGGCCAGCCAAAAAATTTGGCTCTGTAGTTGGACCATTGGCTGTACCCATTTCGCCTCTGTATGCAGCACTATGCAATTATTGGAATTACAAAGCCGACACGACAAAACCATTCGTAGCAAAACCATCGGCTGCCGATGCTTACACGGCATTAATGGCACAAGCAGAGTTATGTAAATTTGCTAATTGCACTTTTCGCAAAGATTATATTGATGCATTGATGCGTCAAACCCAAACCGATACCATTATTCCATGGAAAGCAGTTACTTTACCCGATATAGTAGGTAGAACAACCCGCATTAACGCATCGGAATTTGATATGGGAATAGTTGGCAGTGCATACCAAACCTCACAACGCGACTGGAACAATGCTTACGCTTTTCGCAATGATGAAATAAATGTGCTTTCGCAAAGTGGCGAAGCCAATGGCTATGTGGTGGGTAATATTCACTCGGACAACAGTATTGGCAAAGATGAATGGACAAAATACACGGTAACTGCACCACTGAAAGGTAAATACGAAGTTCGCCTTCGTTATTGGGCAACCACAACCAATTCTGCTCCTGCTGTAAATTTAACAATTAACAATAAACCGCTGTTAACATCCAATTATTTACTGAAAGCTGATACCAAGTTTAATACCGAACTGTTGGGAGAAGTGGATATTGAAAAAGGAAAAACAGTAATTATACTCAATTATATTGGCACGGATTATAAGGTGAGTACTATCGATTTAAAGCTCAAAGAAATACTGCCCACTGCACTTGATAACACCACTTTGAATCCACTCCGTGTTTTGAAAAATGGAAATGAAATAAAGTTGGATGGTGGATTGCATTTGCCTGCTAAAATTCAGATATTTAATCAGTTAGGGCAAATTATTCTTAATACAAAAAACACCAATATAACAAATTTCAGTTTCTCAACAAACGGTCGACAAGGCTTTTATTTTGTTTCGTTACAATACATTACCGGTGAAAAACAAACTCAAAAATTTCAAATATACTAACTATAAATTAATTTACTAATTTTCAAAAAAAAAAATTATTATGAGAAAATCTTACTTTTTAATGCTGGCTGCTTTTGGGCAGTTTCAGTATTCGGTCTAAAAGCTGCCGATGTGGTTTTGGCTGATTTCGAAAACCCAACTCCGATTGGCTCATTGGCTGGAGGTTCTACCTATATAGGTAGTTCAATAGGTTTGTTCGTTGGTTCCAATCCGGTTACAACCGGATTAAACACTACCGCACAAGCAGCCTATGGTGTGCGTACAAGTACACAAGGGGCTACATTTCAGGCCGAATTTAATGTGATTACGCAAAACTACAACGGCGTAAAGTACTTTCACGTAATGGTTTACAGACCAAAAGCATCGAAATTTCAATTAATCGGTCGTCAGAATTCACCCACAGTTTCGGGAAATCCATGGGATAATCGTTTTACTGTTCCTGGGTACTATACAAGTATTGTAAACGAATGGGTTGATGTGGTTTTTAAAGTAGATTTTGCAGCATCAAATCTTCGTATTGATAAATTTGTACTTTCATTGGATATGTTAAATGCTTCAGGGAGATACACAACCGATACCAATATTTATTTCGACGAAGTGATTGTAAACGACGACCCACAACCACGAGGACGTACGGTAGATTATTCAAATTCTACTTTACCCGAAAGTTTTGAAGGAACTAACTCTTTGGTTAATGAAAGCTTTTTTGGCATAAACTATTATTGGAAAAACGGTGGAATTAATAATGACAATGTGACCGAGGAAATAGTAACCAACCCTGCTAAAAATAACGTAAACATGACTGATAAGGCGTTAAAAATGATGTATCGCTCTTCATTTAGTTGGGATTCGTGGTTGCAATTAGCACTTAATGGTGGCTCAGGTATTAATGTAGATGCCAATAATAAATATTTGCATATTATGGTTCGCAAAAATGCAGATGCTCAATTTGCAATAACAACGCGTGTAGGTACATCCGAATCGGGTTGGATTCGCACAACAACAGGAAATGTTAGTCCGGATTATGCCAAAGCAAACGGATGGCAGGATTTAGTTTTTGAGATTCCATCAGATAAATATGGGTTAATCAATCGTTTGAGTATCAATGGACACACAACAGGCCCTGGTGCATCTGATTTACCTGTATATATCGACGAAATTGAATTTTCGAATGTTAAAGCTCCACGCACAATTTTCAATGTGGCAAAAGCATACGATTTTGGTGCAACACCAATAAACAATACTGTAAATTATAGTTTACCGATTACTGCCGGGGCGTTATTGAATGGCGATTTAACTATAACATTAAGTGGCGATGCTGATTTTCGACTACAACTACAACGCTTACTGAGGCAGCAATTACTGCAGGAACGGCTGTAATTAATTTGTCGTACAAACCTACTTCACTTGGTTCAAAAACAAGTACGGTTGATATTAAAAGCAATGGTGTAACACTTGCTCAGGTTGGCATTGCAGGTACTGGTGGTAATCCAAACGAAGCTATAAATGTTGATTTTGAAAGTGGAACATTTTATGCTTCTTCACCAGCAAATGTAACATGGGGCGATACCAATACAACACTCACAATTGTTGACAATCCTACAAAAGAAGGTTTGAATACAACAAACAAAGTAGCTTGCGGAGTACGTAGCGCTGCTGGTGGAAATGCATTTCAAGCAGAGTTTAATATTGAACCTACTGTTATAAATACTACCAAGTATTTGCATGTAATGGTTTTAAAACCAACGCATTCGGTTATGAGTATAAATGGTCGCAATAATTTTCCTGTTGCTGGTAATAGTTGGGACAATGTATATTCGGCTTCGCATTTAAATTACACAACTGTTGTAAACGAATGGGTAGATGTGGTATTTAAGATTGATGGTGATGGTAAAAAAATCGACCGTTTGATAATTGGTTTGGACAATTGTAATCCTGCAACTCGATATGCAAGCAGTGCCAATATCTATTTTGATAAAATTGAATTAAATGATGATGCTACGCCAAGAGGTGTTACTTCCCTGCCAGCAAAGAAAACTACTTTCCCCGAAAACTTCGAAGCAACTTCCTTTGTAGCCGATCCTACTTATTTTCCATATACTTATAGTTGGGTTACACCCGATGCACACCGTAACAAAGGATGTGCTTACGAAACTGTAGTAGCCAATCCATTGAAAGATGGCGTAAATGGTAGCGAAAAAGTATTGAAAACAACTTTGAATGGTGGAGCTGACTGGTGGACACGTTTACAATTTGTATTGAATGATGGCCTAGGTACAACTGTTGATGCCAACAATAAATACTTACATGTAATGATTTACAAACAAGGTACTGGAGGCGAAGTAAAAGCATTCTTTATTCGTACCGATAATGTACAAAAGGAATGGATAAGTCCATCGGTTGTTTATGCTTATAACGGATGGCAGGATTTAGTATTCGAAGTGCCAGCAGATGTTTATGGTGCTGTAAATAAAGTAGCCATTTTACCTCACGGAAGTACAGCTCAAAATATTGATATCTATTTCGATGATATTGAATTTATAGGAAGCGCTACTCCTCGTACAAATGTTTCTACTTCAATCAACAATATTAAATCGACTGATTTTGCTGTTGTAAAAGTGGCTAATTCGTTGATAATAAAAGGTGTTAGTGTTGATAATGCAAAAATTTCGATTTACAATATGCAGGGACAGGAAGTATTGAACCTGAAAAATGTAAATACAAACACTATTTCGAATAATTTATCAAAAGGTGTGTATATAGTGAAAATAACGAACCAACAAGGTGTAGAACAGGTGTGTAAGTTTATGAATTAACAAAAAAAACGAATCAGTTGGAGTACATCTTTGTACTTCAACTGATTAAAAAACAAAATTCTAATTATTTATGAAAACAAAATTAATTACATTATTTGTGGCAGCATCGGCAATGCTGTCAACAGCTTACCTGAATGCTCAGGAAATTGAAATTGAAAATTTCGAAAGTGAAGCATTTATCACTGCCGAAAAAATGGAGCCACCTACAACAGAAGTTCCTGTACCAGTTGCAGCTCCTGCACCTAACGAAACTTATGGTGGTGTTGATAAAACATTAGCTATAGAAGCAAACCCTATTAATACTGGCATCAACGATTCGTATTACTCGGCTTATGCCATTCGTGGAAATGGTGGAGCTTCCGATTTTCAGGCTGAATTTAACATTGAACCCCAAAATCTTACGGGTGTTAAATACGTCCACATAATGGTATTTAAGCCGTTGCATTCGATGATGACACTGGGTGGACGCCAAAATAAACCAACTACAGGTAATACCTGGACTGATAGATTCCGCGTTCCGGCTTATTACTACACCGAAACCGAAAACAAATGGGTGGATGTGGTATTTAAAGTTGATTTTGGGACTGGTACAAGTTTCGACCGACTGTGTTTTCAGTTGGATTATGTATCGCCAGCAACCCGTTACACCGAAAATAAAAAGATTTATTTCGACGAAATTGTAATTAATGACAACCCACAACCTCGTGGCGATGTTACAGTTTATCCAGCTGCTAAAACTACTTTCCCTGAGGATTTTGAAGGAGCTACAACCATAGCCGACAAACTGTTTTTTGGTAATTTCAATTATTGGAATACAACTGGTAATGACTTAAATCTGGGAACTCCGCTTCAGGTTGTAGTGGATAACCCCGAAAAGAATGCCATTAACCCAACTAATAAAGTGTTGAAGTTGGTTCGTAAAAAAGAAGCAACTTGGTGGAGCCGTTACCGTTTTGTAGTAAACGAAGGTGTGGGTATGCCTATTACTGCAGCCAATCGCTATGTGCACATTCTGATGAAAAAAGAGTACGACAGCAAAGTGAGTTTGTTTGTAAACTCAGCTTCGGGAACAAAAGTTGAATGGATAGCTCCAATTAGTGATTACGTAAAATCAACTTGGCAGGATTTGGTATTCAAACTGCCCGATAATATTTTGAATCAATCGGTTAATTTGGTGCATCTATTGCCACAATCTTCCGATCTTACGGTTGATGCTGACATTTATGTCGACGAAATTGTATTTAACGACAGCCCCGATCCTCGAGGAGCTATTGTTACTTTAGCTTCTTCGTATGATTTTGGAGGTCTTTCAGTTGGTCAAACAAAATCGTCGAAAGTTCCATTTCAAATCATCAATGCCGGTGGAGATGTTAACGTTACTGTCGAAGGAACGGGCTTTACAACTACAAAAGCAACTTACACACAAGCTCAGGCCGAAGCTGGCGACAGTTTACAACTCTCGTTTACACCCACAGTAAGTGCAACACCTTATACCGGTAAAGTAATATTGAAAGTAAACGGTTCTACACTACGTGAAATGTCGTTGAAAGGTGAATCGTTAAGCGACAATCTGAATTTAAGTGTAAATTTTGAGAGTGGAGCTTTTTATGCAGCTACACCAACAAATATTATGTATGGTGGTCTGGATCAGGTTCTTGATATTACTGCTAACCCATTGGTAGAGGGGCTTAATACAACAGCAAAATGTGCTTATGGTATTAAAAATATTGCCGGAAATCAGGATTTTAGTGCTGAGTTTAATATTGAGCCTGTAAATATTGTGGGTAAAAAATACATTCATGTGATGGTTTTGAAACCTTCGCATTCGAAAATGTGGCTTGCCTTGCGCAACAACACAAATCCGGATGGAGCTGCAACCAGCATTTATTCGGCAATAAATAAATATTATGTGTCAACCGAATCGCAATGGGTGGATGCTGTATTTGAGGTAAATGGTACAGGTCGTAAAGTGGATAGACTGGTTATTAATCTGGATAATTGTGTACCTACCGAACGTTTTACTCAAAACACAAACATTTATTTCGACGAAATTGTGATGAACGATGATCCGATGCCGCGTGGCGTTACATCTGTTCGTGCTAAAAAAGCAACTTTGCCCGAAACATTTGAAGGAGCTACTTCAATAATTGACCCCTTATACTTCGACCATACATATAATTGGACTTCAGAGTCGAGCGACCTCAATTGGGGACGTGCATTGGAAGAGGTGGTTACAAATCCGGCACCCGATGCCATTAACGAAAGCTCTAAAGTGTTGAAAATAACACGTAAACTTGATGCTACTTGGTGGAGCCGTTTACAACTAAAGCTTGAAAGTACGATTGCTGTAAGCGAATCAACGCGTTATTTACATCTTATGTTCAATAAAGCTACCGATGGCGAAGTGGCAGTACATTTTTTGAATACAGCTAATGCTGAAGCTGGTTGGGTGCGTCCACTTGTTAATTATATTAAAGGAGAATGGGCTGATTTAGTATTTATGATTCCTGATACATTTACAGGTAATATTAACCGTATTGACATTAACCCACATACAACAGGTGCTACCGAAGATATGGCTATTTATATCGACGAAATTGAATTTTCGAGCAGTTCAGAACCTCGTTTCATTACCTCGGTAAAAGGAAACAAAGAACTGAAAGCCAATATTTTTAGTCAAAACGGAAAAGTAATCGTCGACGGTCTTACATCGGCTTCGAAAGTTACAATTTACGATGCCACAGGTAAAGTTATCTCAACTGAAAGCGCTGTAAATCAAAGATACACAAAATCTATCTCTCAAAAATTTGTTATTGTAAAAGTTGTAAACGGAACTCAATCCATTGCACGCAAAGTAGCATTGTAATCAAAATTATCTTAGAAATACTTTATAAAAAATCAAATTACCGATTGGAGCAAAATACTCCAATCGGTAGTTGAAAACTCTCCTTTTCTAAATTTTATAATATAAACAGACTATATTCTGATGAAAAGATTAATATTCTCAGTCTCGGTGTTAGCGCTTGTCGCCTTGTTTTTTGCAGCCTGTGTCGACACAGTTGAGCCTATAAAACACGACCGGACAAAACCTGTTACCATTACGAGCTTTACACCCGACTCAGGTGGAGTAGCTACTCGTTTAATTATTTTTGGCGATAATTTTGGCAATGATGCTTCGCTCATTAAGCTTACCCTTTTCGACCCTGCACGCAATAAAGAAACACAAGCAAAAATTGTTGGTGTAACAAATGAATGTATTTATGCCTTATTGCCTCGCCGCGCTGGGAGCGATAATAAAATTTCAATCCGCTTAAAAGTAGCCGAATCGAGCGTTGTAGAGGCTGTAAGCAAGTTTCATTATACCCTGGCTCAAAATGTGTCGACACTGGTAGGCGCTGTTACGAATGTGGATGGTACCGGTGGCGAAATTAATGGAACTTATGATGTGGCTATGCTCAGTTTACCTCGCAATATTACGTACGACGAAACTACAAACTCACTTTTTGTAACTGGTTTCGAAGGTTGGGGTTATGGAGTTCAAGCTATCAGGAGAATTAATATGACCGAAAAAGTAGTGTCGTCGGTAGGTGCAGGCATTCAACCGCCCGACGGAATTGTGGCTGTTAACGGCGATGTGTATGTAACTACCGCATTTGGACATGAAAACATTTTGTTTCGTATGAATACGAATAATGGATTTTCGAAGGAAAAATTTATTAACAACCTGAACGATAGTTATTTCTATTGGGGCGGCGATGTAGTATACAACAAAACAGACAAACTATTGTATATACAATCTAACTATCCTACTTTATCTTACATTAAAACACTCGACCCTTCGGCAACTGACCGTGAATTAAGTATTAAGGTTTATTATAAAATTTCAGATTCGAATGTAAGCTTTTGCTTAGCTTCAGATAGCAAAGGAAATTTATACTATTCGCTTGCCGACCAAAACGCAATATATAAACTCGAAAAAGTGGGTAACGATGTAATTAAATCTCTTTTTGCCGGAAAAGATGGAACTAAAGGATATAAAAATGGAAATGGAGCAGATGCCTTGTTCAATACACCGACCAAAATGACTTTCGATAGCGAAGATAATATGTATGTGTGCGATCAGGGCAACCATGTAATTAGAAAAGTTACACCCGATGGCGAAGTTACTTTGCTGGCTGGCGTGCCAACAGTAGCTGGTAAAGATGATGGAAAACCATTAGAGTCCAAATTTAATCAGCCTCGTGGTATATGTATTGATAACGAAGGAGTTATTTATGTTGCCGACAGAGCAAATCATCGTATTCGTAAAATTTCAATCGAATAGAGAATTTTTTTCTGTTTTTTAAAAAATATAATTTAGAAAATCATGCAAAATAATAAAAAAATATACTTCCTATTACTATTCTTTGCGCTTTTGAGTTTTACTTCCTTGGCGCAAACAAAAGTGAAGGAATCAATTACTGGTATAGTAGAGGATGCTGGTGGGCCGATAATTGGTGCTACTGTAATTGTAAAAAATAATCCTGGCTTAGGACAAATTACTGATATGAATGGTAAATTCTCGTTAAAAGCCTCACCTACCGATGTTATTGTGGTTTCGTATGTAGGCTACGGTTCAAAAGAAGTGGTGATTGGAACTCAAAAGAACATTCGCATTTTTCTCGAAGAGTCCACTGCCATGCTCGAAGAAACAGTGGTTGTTGGTAAAGGCACTCAGCGTAAAGTGAGTGTAATTGGTGCCATATCGACCTTGGAAGTAAAAGAGCTCAAATCGCCTACTTCGTCTATTACCAATGCTTTAGCAGGTAATATTGCTGGAGTTGTAGCAGTGCAACGAAGTGGCGAACCAGGCAAAAATGTTTCCGATTTCTGGATACGTGGTATTTCTACTTTTGGTGCCAACTCGGGCGCACTTATCCTTGTTGATGGTATCGAACGTAGCATGAATGAGGTAGATCCTGAGGATATTGAATCTTTCTCCATTTTAAAAGATGCTTCTGCAACTGCTGTATACGGTGTGCGTGGGGCTAATGGTGTGGTTATGATTACTACCAAACGTGGTAAAGAAGGAAAAGTAAATATCAGTGTAAAGGCTGAAACGTCAGTTTCTTATTCTGGGCGTATGCCGGAGTATGTGGGCGCTTTCGATTATGCAAAATTAGCCAACGAAGCGCGCGTGGTGCGAGGCGAATCGCCAATTTATAACGAACAGGAATTGAGCATTATAAAATATAATCTTGATCCCGATATTTACCCTAATGTGAATTGGCAACAGGAAGTGTTGAGTCCATACACTCAAAACTACCGTGCTGGTTTAAATATATCAGGTGGTGGAGCTACAGCTCGTTACTACATTTCGGGTGGTATGTACAACGAATCGGGTATGTATAAGCAGGATAACTTGAATAAATACAACACCAATGTGGATTACAAACGATACAATTTTCGTTCGAATGTGGATGTGAATATAACACCTTCAACAGTTGTGGAATTGGGTGTTGGAGGTTGGGTCGTAGCGCAAAATAAACCCGGTTCGTCGTCGGATAATATATGGGGTTCTATGGCAACATTAACTGCTATTTCGGTTCCCGTAGAATACTCCAATGGATTAACACCGTCGTTTGGTAAAGGTACATTGACTAATCCCTCGGTATTATTAACCAAAACCGGTTTTAGCGAACAATGGGAAAACAAGATTGAAACCAATATTACTGTAAAACAAGATTTCGACTTTTTGCTCAAGGGTTTATCTATGTACGGACGCTACTCGTTCGATGCCTACAATTGGCACAAATACAATCGGTTTCTGCTACCCGAACTTTATCGCGCCGACAAGTTCAGAGATGCGGATGGAAAATTAGTTTATCAAAAAGTACAGGAAGCATCGCCCGTGAGCTTTAGCCGCGAAGGTGCCGGCGACCGTCGTACTTATGGTGAGTTAGCTATTAATTATAGCAATATGTTTGGTAATCATCGTGTGGGTGGTTTGTTGCTTTACAACATTCAAGAATATGCCAGTAGCACTGCCAGCGACGAAATTAGCTCTATTCCATATCGCAATCAAGGGCTTTCGGGACGTGGTACTTACTCTTACGACGATCGCTATTTTGTGGAATTAAACTTTGGATACAATGGTTCCGAAAACTTTGAGAAGGGTTCGCAATATGGCTTTTTTCCTGCTTATGCATTTGGATGGTTGGTTTCGAACGAAAAATTCTGGAAGGATAATGTAAAGGCTGTAAACCTCTTGAAATTGAAATTTACGCAGGGAGTTGTAGGTAACGATAAATTAAGTAATACTCGTTTCCCATACCGTACTTATGTGGGCACAGGTGGCGGTTATTATTTTGGAGACTTTTCGGCCACTGGTGGTAGCGGTATTGCCGAAACTGTTATTGGAAGTCAGTATCTAACATGGGAAACATCAAACAAGCTGAACCTGGGGGTAGAACTCGGATTATTCAAAAAATTCAAATTAAATGTGGATATTTTTAAAGATGATCGAACCGGTATTTTTATGAAACGTACCACATTACCCGAAACAGTTGGTATCACTTCACCGCCATGGGGAAATGTGGGTCGAATGATAAACAAAGGCATTGATGGAACTATTGAATACAACGATAAAATAGGTAAACTGCAATATACTTTGCGTGGAAATGCAACATTCAATCGCAACAATATAGTGGATTACGATGAGCCAAAACCTAAATTTCCCTATCAAACTAGCGACAACGTACAAACAGCTGTTATGCCACGTTTTATTGGAGGATGGAATATTTTAGGTGTAACTCAAAAAATGGTTGATGCATATTATATGCGCGATGGATATTCGATGGAAAATTCGAGTACAAACTATCCATACCTACTTACTGGATATGTGCAGAACGATAGTGCCTATGTAAAAAAAGGGGTTCATAATATGTATGTTAATCGTGAAGCTCGCTTTTATGCATCTATTAGTTACAATCGCCGCGTATGGCCTTGTACAAGTTCAAAATTTCCTACGGTTCAAAATTTTGTAGTTATCTATTCGTTAGGTGGAAATGGTAGTAAAGACCAAGGTGGTACAAATGGCGATTTTCCGGCCACTGGTTACTCAATGGTGAAATATACAAGTGATAGCGACCAAAAATACCACGAAGGTTCGAGTGTTAAACCTAAAGCTTATATCACTTTTCGTTATGCCGAAATGTTATTAAACTACATAGAATCGCTTAACGAAATTGAAGGTTCGCATGTAGTGGATGGTATAGCCTACACGCGCAATACCGAAGAAATTAAGCGCTATTTCAACATGATACATTACCGTGCTGGATTACCCGGAATTGGCGATATAGGAGGCCCCGAGTTATCGGTTTTGGGAAGCATGGAGGATACACGTGCACTTATTAAACGTGAACGTATGATTGAATTGGCTTTTGAGGGACGTCGCTTTTTAGATGTCCGCCGTTGGAAAGATGCATTGGTTGAACTGAACAAACCTGTACGTGGTATGGATATGGAAAAAACGGAATCAGGTGGTTTTTATATCGAAAAAAATATCAGTGTTGTTCGTTGCGATCGAAAATTCTTATTTCGTAATTACTTATTCCCAATTCCAAAATCGGACGTCGACAAAAATTATAAATTAATCCAGAATCCGGGCTGGTAAATCAACTAATTGATAATTATTAATTAACAATTTACAATTAAAATCATGAACATAAAATATTTATTCTATCTTGTTTTTATACTGAGCTTTACTGCATGTACTCAGGAGGAAGTAGAGTATTACAAAAAACAAATTTACATATCGTATAGTGGTGAGCAAACACACACCATGAAAATAAAAGTGGCTTCGACCGATACATTGATTAGTGTCTATTGCGGTGGTTCGCTAGCGCCCGATAATAATGTTGCTGTAACACTCAAAGTGGACATAAACGCTCTTGATTCGTTGAATTCCATAAAATTCTCGTCAATAACCGATTATATGAAATTATTGCCAGATAGTTGTTTCGATATAAATTCCTATCAAACAACCATTACAAAAGGGCAAGTGTATGCCACACTCCCTATAAGTTTCAAAACATCCAAAATAGACCCATTGCAAAAATATGTTTTGCCGTTGTCTATTAGCAGTGTTTCGGCTTATGAGGTAAACTCGTCATTGAAAACGGTATTTATTACTGTAAATCTAATTAATAAATACTCTGGCTTATACCGCTTTAATGGTAATGCTGTAGAAGAGGGTAAAACATCGAAAGCAAAGATTACACGTGAACAAAATTTTGTAGTTGCAGGCGAAAATTCGGTTTTGATGCATGCCGAAAGTAAAACTTTTGAAAAAGATGGCAACAGTTACCTTATTAAGGCAATTATCAATGCTGATAATTCGATAACAATGACATCGAACGATCAGGCTAACCTCAAGGTCGAAAATTGCCTACCATACACCGGGGTTACCTCCAATCCTGCTGTTGATAATAAATACGACCCCGCTACTGGCAATATGCGACTGATTTACAAATACAATGACTTTACTAAAACTGGTAAAATGCGTGTCGTTGTTGTTGACCTCATAAAAGTAGGTTGATTATAAATATCTTTTCTATAACATACGACTGAAATTCAAACACCTTTTGTCGTATGTTTTATTTAAAAACAACTTATATTTTTCTGATACAATGTTTAAAATAAAATATTATTTTATTGTTCTTACATGCTGCTTTTCGATTGCAGGATTCTCACAGAATCTCGATCCGCTTATTTGTTACCAAATAAAAGCGGCCAATGGGAAAGTGCTTGCCAATCAAGAATCTACATCTACAGGAATAATTGTTACCGAAACAATTAATACCAACAGAGTTGGGCAATATTGGAATATCGATTACCTCGATGGAGAACATATCTACATTCTAAATCGGATTTCGTCACTTTGTTTCGATAACGGTGGTGCTGCTTCAGGCAAAAAACTATATCAATGGAATATAGGCATTTACAATGGAAATCAGATGTTGACGCTAACGCCCATTGCCAGCAAAGCCAATACTTATAGCATTTCCGCAAAGTCCGATTTGTCCAAAAGTTTCACAATGGATGCCACAGGAACCATCTCTTTTGCCACTACCAATGGGGCGGATGTAAATCAGCAGTTTGAGTTTGTGGCTACCACCAAAGTGCTGCCCGGTTTTGAACGTACCGACTGGCAGGACGAAACTTTTTTTCAGGAAAACAAAGAGCCGGGGCATACCACTTTTGTGCCTTATCCCAATACCGAAAGCTTAATGGCCGATTCGTTTTTTGTAAAGCCATGGAGCACACCCAATTCGTCAAGATACATGCTGTTAAATGGTACATGGAAATTTAACTGGGTAAAACAAACATCCGAACGTCCGCTTACATTTTTCGACAAAACGTTTGACGATTCCGCTTGGAAAACCATACCTGTGCCTTCCAACTGGGAAATGTACGGTTACGGTACGCCCATTTATACCAATTATACTTATCCTTTTGCCAATACGCCACCTTATATTCGTTCGCTACCGGGTGCAACAAGTGCCGTTGAACCCAATCCGGTTGGTTCGTATCGTCGTACGTTCGAATTGCCTTCCGATTGGAACAATAAAGAGGTTTTTCTGCATTTCGATGGTGCGTATAGTGCCATGTATGTGTGGATTAACGGACAAAAAGTGGGTTATAGTCAGGGTGCCAATAACGATGCTGAATTCAATATTACGAAATATGTTACTGCCGGACAAAATCTGGTGGCGGTGCAAGTATTCCGTTGGTGCGACGGCAGTTACCTCGAAGATCAGGACATGATGCGCCTGAGCGGCATTCATCGTGATGTGTATTTGTATGCTGCGCCAAAGCAACGCATTCAGGATTTTGTGACCAAAA
>JFJP01012183.1_pt1 | contig 21728 bp, 19 predicted proteins | sample 431651 | NCBI WGS metagenome assembly JFJP01 (sample SAMN02602958, study PRJNA72255) | Microbial mat metagenome, whole genome shotgun sequencing project. | biome: fresh water; feature: sink hole; material: water; isolation source: purple microbial (photo- and chemosynthetic) mats found in...
CTCAACCGCCATCCATGACAGCGACGGCAATTTTGTGATGAGCCGTTCCACCATCCTCGACATCACCGAACGCAAACAGGCAGAACGCGCCCTGCGCGAAAGCGGGGAACAAAACCGCCTGCTCTTTGAAGAATCGCCGATTCCCATTGCCCTGCTGGATGGGGTTGGTCATATCCTCCATGCCAACCGCGCCTACGAGCAATTGGCGGGTATTCCGCGCTCCGAGTTGTACGGCAAAACCGCCGAAGCGATGGGGCTGGTCGATCCAGAGACAACCGCGCGCCTGACGGAGGCAATGCTTGAATCCATGTCGCGGCAGGAAAACGTCGCCATTGTGGAGCATCCCTTGACCAGCGCGGACGGGACAAGGCGGATTGTGGAAAGTCATGCTTTTATTTTGCAGATCAACTCCGTCATCCACGTTCTTGTCACCACCAACGACATTTCCACGCACAAAGCCGCCGAGGAAGCCCTGCTCCGCGCCAACCTGGAATTGGAACGCGCCATGCGTATGAAGGACGAGTTCCTTGCCACCATGAGCCATGAATTGCGAACCCCGCTGACCGGCATTCTTGGCTTGTCTGAGGCGCTGCAACTGGAAGTTTATGGCAGCCTGACCGAGCGGCAGGCAAAGACAATCGCAACCATCGAACACAGCGGCAGGCATCTTCTCGAATTGATCAACGATGTGCTGGACTTGTCCAAGATCGAGGCTGGCAAATTGGAACTGGAAACTACGCGCTGCTCACTGGAGGATATTTTCCAAGCCAGTTTGCACTTGACGAAGGGAATGGCGCATCAAAAAAAACAGCGCGTCAGCTACACCGCATCCATCGAGCCTATTTTTCTCGATGTTGATCCGAGACGCATCAAACAGGTCATCGTCAACCTCATCAGCAATGCCATCAAATTTACCCCTGAGGAGGGCGAGTTGGGTCTTGTGGCAGAACAAGACAAAACTACTCAACAGGTTCTGCTGACAGTCTGGGATAAGGGAATTGGCATCAAGCCGGAAAACCTGCCGAAACTCTTTCAGCCATTTAGCCAAATTGACAGCAGCCTTGCGCGCGAATATTCCGGCACTGGCTTGGGGCTTGCCCTAGTACGGCGGCTGGTCGAACTCCACAATGGCAGCGTGAAGGTGGAGAGCGTTTTTGGAGAAGGAAGCCGCTTTATCGTCACCCTGCCGTATGCGCCGCCGCACGCAGATGATTCGCCGTCAGCAGAAAGCGGTAACGACCCGCAGCAGGGCGCAGTGGGGGAAGTCCTGCCCTCTCCCATGATCCTGATTGTTGATGACAATCAGGTGGTGTTGGGTATGGTGAGCGACTTCCTGGAAGCAAAGCAATTCCGCACCGCGCAAATCCAAAGCGGAATGGAACTGCTGGAGAAAATTGAAGACATCAAGCCGCATGTCATCCTGATGGATATTCAAATGCCCGGCATGGATGGGCTGGAAGCCATCCGCCGCGTCCGCGCCCACCAGAACGCAGAAATTGCCTCCACGCTGATCATCGCCGTCACCGCCCTTGCCATGCCCGGCGACCGCGATCTCTGCCTAAAAGCCGGCGCAAATGACTACATCAGCAAACCGGTAAAACTCACCGAACTGGTAGAGACCCTGAAACATCTGACAAAAGGTTGAACATGGGAGAACATACTTACACCATTCTTATCATTGACGATGAAGCCAGTGTCCGTGACACCCTTGCCGCCCTGCTGCAAAACCCCGACTACCGCGTGGAAATGGCGGAAGATGGCATTGCGGGATTTGAACGCGCCAAACAAATCAAGCCGGATGTCATCTTGCTGGATGTGATGATGCCGCGCATGAATGGCTACGATGTCTGCAAGCGCATCCGCCAGGATGAAGAAATCAAGGAAGTTCCCATCATCATGGTTACCGCGCTCGACGACCGTGACGCAAAGTTGAACGGCTTGACCGCTGGCGCAGACGATTTTCTCTTCAAGCCCTTCGACAGTCTTGAATTAAAGATTCGCCTGCACACCCTGCGCTACGTGGACCGCTACCGCAATCTTGTAGAAGATCGCGAAAAATTAAACAAAGCCCTTGCCCAACTCTCGGAGAAGAACAAACAGTTGAAAGCCTTATCCCGTCAGGTGTTGGAGGCGCAGGAGAATGAACGCCGCCGCGTGGCAGTGGAACTGCACGACGAGATTGGGCAGCTTCTGACTGGGTTGAAATTCATTCTCCAGCGCGGCAGGCATGACTCTGCAAACATAATTGAAGAAGCGTTGAAAGTAACCAACGAGCTGATGCGTCATACGCGCGAAATGTCCCTCAACCTGCGCCCTGCCACCCTCGACGACCTGGGGCTTTTCGCCGCCCTCGACGATCTCTTCAAGCGCTTTGCCTACCAGACAAAAATTATCGTCCACAGCAACCTCAACCCCCTCGCTGATTTTCGGCTCGGAAAAGACATCGAAACCGCCGCCTTCCGTGTGGTTCAAGAAGCGCTGACCAATATTGCCCGTCATGCAGGCGTTTCCGAAGCCAACGTCACCCTGACCGTTTCTCCCACTCGTTTGCGCGTTTCCATTGCAGATTCCGGCAAGGGGTTCGATGTGGATTCAAAAGACCTCACCGCCTCTACCGGCATTTCAGGCATGGCGGAACGCGTTAACTTGGCTGGCGGGCGTTTTTCTCTGCAATCGAAACCCGGCGCAGGCTCCTTTGTCCTTGCCGATTTTGAATTGAACACAATGGAGTAAACCATGCACCCGATTAAGATCATCCTTGCCGGCGACCATAAACTGGTACGACAAGGAATGCGCGCCCTGCAAAGCGGCGCTATGCCATTCAACACGGGCTGCTCTCGTCCTAGCAGTAAAAGCTGTGCCTGATGATGCTCGTCACGCGCAGGGTGGTCTTTTCCTGTTTGCTCAACTGATCAATGCGGCTGAGGATGAGCGTGTGCAAATTAGCGGGGTCGAGTCCGCGGTCACGCACATAGTTGAGCAGGTTATCTATACTGCGAGCGGTCACAAATTGCGGTTTTGCGCCTCTCAGGATTTTTCAAAACCTAACCGCAAAGCACGCAAAGAGCGCCAGGGAGAAAGCTTTGCAAAATAGCGGCGGAGATTCAAGTATAATCGCCGCCGCTATGAAAACAAAACCCTTTGACCTTGTTATATTTGATTGTGACGGCGTGCTGGTGGATAGTGAACCGCTCGCCAATCGTGTATTTGTCCAAATCGTTCGCGAGCACGGATACGAGATAGACGAAAAAACATACCTGAAAAAATTCTCAGGCATGATATTGCCAGACCGCATCAACGCGATTGAACGGGAGTTGAATTGGATTGCCCCAAGCAACTTCCTAGAGATTTTCAACGAACGTCTCGCCGCTATTACAGAGCGGGAGCTTCAACTCGTGCCTGATATTCACTCCCTCGTTGAAAGTTTGTCTGTGCCAATATGCATCGCGTCAAATGGAAGCCGTAAAGAGGTAGCGCAACGGCTGAAAATTGCCCAGTTGACAGAGCACTTCGGTGATGCAATTTTTAGCGGTCTGGATACGCCGCGTCCCAAACCCGCGCCAGATGTTTACCTTGCCGCGGCAAAAGCATTTGACATATCCCCTGATCGCTGCATCGTGGTTGAAGACAGTGTGCCTGGTGTGACAGCGGCTGTCCGTGCGGGAATGAAGGTCTATGGTCACGCCGCCTTTACCCCTGCCGAGTCATTGCGAAAAGCGGGCGCCATTCCATTTGGAAATATGCTGGAACTACAAACAATTTTGGGCGACGCTGGAAATATGGCGGCTCTGTAGAGAGACAGAAAAATTTCCTGTAATAAACTCACGTACAATATCATCATCAACAAAAATTATAGAATCATGAGACTCTGCGACACGTCCACAGTATTTGCGTTGACATCGTCATCTAAATCTGATAATATTTGGCGAAATTAGACGTTCTTAGATAAGGAGAAAAAAACATGCTCCAAGAAATTGAAACAAAAATCTTTACATTAACCCCTGCCGCAAGTCAGGCGGTCAAAGATATTCTCGAACAACGAAATCTTGAAGGATACGCCTTGCGAGTTTACGTTGCAAGTGGCGGATGCGGATGCTCAGGCGTTAACTTTGGCATGGCGCTTGATAACAACTTCCGCGATGTTGATACGACGTTCGACGCAAACGGTGTCAAGGTGGTTGTGGACAATGTCTCGATTGACTATTTACGCGAAGCCACAATTGACTTCATCACTGACCCCGAGCATGGCGCGGGATTTTCAGTGCACAGCCCGAATGCCCAGAAGAAAAGCCATGAACACGGCGAAGAAGGCTGTGGTTGCGGCGATGGCGGTTGTGACAGCGGCGGCGGTTCTTGTTCCTGTAACTAACAACTAAAAGATAAAAAAAATGACCGGAAACTCCGGTCATTTTTTTTGTTTATCAAAGATGGTTTTATCGTCCCCGCAGGAATGAGATCAACGTGCCTAGGGCGCCGACAAAGCCAAAGCCAAAAATCAGCAAACCCATAGGAACACGGTTCGCATCTGCTGCGCCTTCTACAAATGTGGCAATAATCAATGGCGCAGGGGCTGTAAAGGTCGGCAATCGAGCAGGAGCAATTGGTGTAGCAAATGCAGCCATCAATGTGGGATTTATATCAACAATGGGTGTAGAAGCTGCTGTGGGTGTTGGAGGGGTGTCCAGCGTAAGCAAGTCACCAGTTTTCACAATTTTGACGTAAGGTGCGTATATCCACGCGACAGAGTCGGGAACACCCGGGTAATAGATTTGTACATAATTTTCATCTTCAGAAATGCCATAGGCGGGCATTTCCTGCCCTGCAAGCACCACTCCAATTCGTGGGTAATCATAATCATTAGGACCCGCGTAAACATCCACTTGCGGACGGTCAAGGTATACAGCAACAATGACTCCCTGTGGCGTGCCTGTCACGGTTGGAACGGAACCTGTCGGTTGTTGGGCAAAAACAGGAGTTTGCAAAGGTGAACGGAATGCCAGCGCCAGCCCCCCAAACATCAGCAAAAAAAACGTAAAGAAGACAATCTTACGCGCAAATTTCATTTGACTATCGCCGCAGAAATAAGGAAAGTAGAAAGCCAATACTTCCCAGAATGACAAGGGCAATAATAATCACAGCCAATGGTACAGAATCTATGGAATTTGGGTCGGCGGTCTCTATGTAAGATGGGGCAACCAATGAAGGCGGTGGGGTAAAGGTTGGCAGGCGCGTATTGGTAGGGATAATGTTAAACTGCGCGGCAAGCGTTGGGTCAATCGTGGAAGTTGCGGGTGGAACTGGCGTTGGGGGCGGAGCGACAACCCGCAAAGTGCCCGGAGACACCTGCACAAGCGGCGAATAGACCCAGCCTGTGTTATTTGGCGCGCCTGCATATTCGATCTGAATCCAATCTCCGCCGGGAGACCTGCCCAAGGCTGGAGCAGTTGAGCCTGTCAACAATGTTCCAACGACAGGATAGATTGAGGAACTCGGTCCCATGCGCACGTTGATCTGCGGCTCATCGGTGACCACAGTGATATACATACCCTCATCAGCGGCTGGAGTCGCTGTCAGTTGCAGAGCCAGCACAAGGGTAGGGTTGGACGCCAAAAATATCCAAAAGGAAATCATGGCTATAAATAAGGTCAAAACGGTGGGGGAAAACCAAATTCGCTTCATTTCGTAAATCACTCTTAAGGAGAATCGCAAAGGCGATTATAATCTAATTCATGGAACGAAAAATTTTTCATGGAAAAATTAAACCTGTGGATGTTGCACAGGCTTTGCTTGGTGAATTTAATCAGGGCAACCTGCGCGCGCAAACACTTGGTCAAAGCGACAAGATGGTCGTCCAAATTGGCACGAAGCCAGGCTCTATGTCTGGCGGACAAACAGCCGTCACTGTCACCATTCAAAAATGGGAAGATGGTGTGATGGTGGAACTTGGACAGCAGGCGTGGCTGGGTGTGGCTGCAAGTTTGGGGATGAGTGCGCTGACTGCCCTCCGCAACCCGTTCAGCTTGCTTGGGCGACTGGATGATATTGCCCAGGACATCGAGAATCTGCAAATCAGCGAACGCATCTGGCAGGTCATTGCACAGTCGGCAAAGGCGGCTGGGGTTTCCACCGATCTTTCGGAGCGTCTGAAGAGAGTAACCTGTGCCTACTGTGACACAGCCAACCCAATTGGAGAGCCTTCCTGCATTGCCTGCGGTGCGCCGCTTGGGAAAATGCAGCCCAACACCTGCCGAAACTGCGGGTATATTTTTCAGCCAGGCGATAAAAAATGCAATAATTGCCACCTGCCTCTTTCTCAACAAGAATGAATCTACAGGAACTTGAAGCCCGATTGCAATCTCTTATAGAAGTGGATCTGCTACATTTACTGCCTGGCAGAAAAGTAGAGGATGTAATCGTTCAAAAGTTGGCGGCGGCAATCCATCTCAACACCAAAGCGCAGGCAGACGGGAATGTGATTGCGCCGAATGTATACACCTTGATCCTGCACCCTGAAGAATCAGCCAAATGGAAGAATCAGCAATTACTTGCAATCTTATTGCATTCCATCGGCATAGTGACACAGGAGGCAGGGTTTCGGATTACAATATCCCCGACAATTACCATCGCAACAGACGAAACCCTTTCACTAAATGATGCTCAGGTTGTGGCATCTCATCGGATTGAACCTATGGCTGAAACAAACGCAAGCCCCCTTGATATTGGTAAAACTGAAGATCAGAGCAAGATGCCTGAAAACGCATTTCTAATTGTGGAGGGTGTCAAGGTATTTCCCTTGAAACTTCCTGTGATTAATATTGGGCGAAGGCTGGATAACCAACTTGTGATTGACGATCCGCGTGTCTCACGCAATCATGCCCAATTACGCGCAATCAAAGGCAGGTTTGTGGTATTCGACCTGAATTCGACCGGGGGGACTTTTGTAAACGGTCAGCGCGCCAGTCAAACTGTGCTTTATCCTGGCGACGTGATTTCGCTGGCTGGTGTGGCGCTCATTTTTGGGCAGGATAACCCGCCTCCGCGCCCAGACCTAAAAGAGACAGCCCCGCTGCAAAAAGCTACAACAGACAGACCAACAGCCGTTTTGGTGGACCATTCCACAGCTCGATTGAAGAAAAAATGAGCGGCGCGGTTATCCTGGTCTTGCGCCTTATTCTGGCGGCTGCCTTATATGCTTTTCTGGGTTGGGCGTTACTGTTTTTATGGCGGGAGGTGCGCAGACAGGGAATCTCACTTGCCAACCGGCGCGTTCCGGGGCTAAACCTCACAATTCGTCACGGGCATGCCTCACCCATCATAAAGAATTTTACCCAACCGAACATCACGCTTGGGCGCGACCCCGGTTGTGATATTCCACTGATTGACGATACCGTATCCACCCGTCATGCACAATTAGCTTATCATCACAACCAGTGGTGGCTGGAAGATCTTGCCTCTACCAACGGCACTGCCCTCAATCAAATTAACATTACCATGCCCACCGTACTAACTGCGGGAGATGAAATACAATGCGGTGATACCCGGCTGATTATAAATCTTTCAACAAACACCCTCGTTTCACCCACACAACAACTGGAGAAAAGAGCATGACAGAAAAAGTATCCATCGCAATCATCGGCGGCTCTGGGCTGTATCACATGGCTGGCTTGCAAGATACAAAAGAATACAACGTGGATACTCCATTTGGAAAACCCAGCGCCCCAATTGTGGTCGGCGCATTGGAAAATACACGAGTGGCGTTTCTTGCCCGGCATGGAAACGGACATCACATCACACCGAGCGAAGTTCCATATCGCGCTAATATTTACGCATTGAAATCACTCGGCGTGGAGCGCATCATCAGCATTAGCGCGTGCGGCTCATTACGTGAGGACTATGCGCCGGGGCACATTGTCATACCCGACAATATTTTCGACAACACGAAAAATCGCACTCGCTCATTCTTTGGCGAAGGAATGGTGGCGCATGTAGGCGTTGCAGACCCATTTTGCGGCGACCTTTCAAACGCGGTGGAAGCGGCGGTGCGCGCAACAGGCGCAATCACGCATCGCGGCGGCTCCTTTATTGTGATTGAAGGTCCGCGCTTTTCCACAAAGGCAGAGTCGCACGCATTCCGCGCGTGGGGCATGTCCATCATCGGCATGACAGCCGCACCCGAGGCTTTTCTGGCGCGTGAAGCAGAAATATGTTATGCGACCATGGCGCATGTCACAGACTATGATGTCTGGCATGAAAGCGAATCGCCTGTAACCGTTGAGATGGTTATTCAAACCCTGAACAAAAATACACAAAAAGCACAGGAAGCCATCCGCAATTTGGTGCGCGGATTAACGACCGAGCGCGTCTGTGAATGTGGACAGGCGCTATCCACGGCGCTCATCACCGACCCCAAAGTAATTCCAGTGGAAACTCGTAATAAGCTCGACTTGCTGGTTGGCAAGTATTTGAAATAAACGGCGCGCGCAAAAATAACGGTCACTTTTATACCCGAATGGGTGTCAGGGTTGGAGTCGAAAGTCACCCGACTTTCGACTCCACTTCTGACAACCTTTGCTTTCACACCGAAAAAATGACCGTTCCATTTAAACCCAAAAATGATGTACCATTAAACCATGTATGACAAAACCCAAAGCCTCCTATTACGTTGGGCGGCATTTTTTCTATTTGTCCAATCTATCATTCTCACACTCTCTCCTGCGGTGCGCGAGCAGACATGGGATGTAGATTACCGACTATCGCATTGGACTGGTTTTCTTGCCTGGGTTGTACTGACCACCCTCGCCCACCGCGCAACCGTCAAACACCTGCCAGAGCGCGATCCGTATCTGCTGCCCGCCGCAACATTACTCAGTGGGTGGGGTATGTTAACCATCTGGCGGTTAGATGAAGCATTTGGTATACGCCAGTCCATCTGGTTTGGCGTAAGCATTATCGTTTTCATTCTTGCTCTGTATGCTCAACAAAAGATCATCCCCTTTTTCAGGCAATATAAATATATATTACTCAGCGGCGGACTACTCATCACTGCGCTTACGCTCCTTCTCGGCACCAACCCGCTGGGGATTGGTCCGCGCCTATGGCTTGGCTGCTGCGGCATTTACTTTCAACCCTCTGAGCCGCTCAAACTATTATTGGTCATCTACCTTTCCGCTTATCTCGCAGACCGAATCAATATCCGTCTAACCTCGCTCCCCTTACTTGTGCCAACACTGGTCGTTACCGGTCTCGCGCTTTTGCTCCTGCTTGTCCAACGCGACCTCGGCACTGCATCCATTTTTTTATGCATCTTCACCATCGCAATTTTTATCTACACCGGCAAACGCCGCGTTCTGTTAATCGCAATACTTTTCTTAACTTCTGCCCTGGTCATTGGATATTTTTCCATTGACATAATTCACGTTCGTGTGGAAGGCTGGATCAACCCCTGGTCTGACCCTTCCGGGCAATCCTATCAAATTGTTCAATCACTGCTTGCCGTTGCCAACGGAGGCATTATTGGGCGCGGTATCGGGATTGGAAGTCCGCTTCTTGTTCCGGTGGCAATATCGGATTTTATTTTTGCAGCGATTGCGGAAGAAACAGGGCTGGTCGGAACGATGGGACTGGTTGCCCTCATTTGGCTGATCCTCGCCCGAGGAATAATCACCTCTCTACACGCCATAGACAGATTCCGCCGCTACCTGGCTTCGGGCATCGTCGCTTATCTAGGCATCCAAAGTCTGCTAATCATTGGTGGAAATTTACGCCTGCTGCCCCTAACAGGCGTAACCCTGCCCTTTGTTTCCTACGGCGGCTCATCGTTATTAACATCCTACATTGCCCTATTTCTCCTGCTCATTATCAGCAATACAGAAGACAACGAGCCTGCTCCCTTGCATGACCCAAAGCCATACACCATTCTAGCTGGAATACTTGCCCTGGGACTCCTGTCTGTTGCATTGACCAGCACATGGTGGGCAATCGTCCGCGCGCCAGATCTGCTGGAGCGCACAGACAATCCACGCCGCTCAATTGCAGATCGCTATGTGCCGCGCGGCGAATTGATGGACAGAAATAATCAGCCGATCAATATCACTGAAGGCGAAAGCGGAACGTACGAACGTGTCTATCTTTATCCTGATCTTGCCCCAGTTACAGGCTATACACATCCCGTGTATGGTCAAGCAGGGTTGGAAGCAACGCTAGACGACTACCTGCGCGGATTGCAGGGAAATCCAGCCAGCCTCATTTGGTGGGATCATTTACTGTACGGCACCCCGCCTCCCGGACTGGATGTACGCCTAAGCCTGAGCTTGCCCCTGCAAGCCAAAGCGGATCAACTCCTCGGTGGTCATGCCGGAGCAATTATTTTGATGAATGCAGAAACAGGTGAGATTCTTGCCATGGCTTCCCATCCGACCTATGATCCAAATAAATTGAGCGAAGATGGCGAGGCGCTGGCGCAAAACCCATCGGCTCCACTGGTGAACCGCGCCACGCAAGGGTTATACCCAATTGGCACATCCATGCTGCCCCTCATCCGCGCAAAGTTTGGAGCGGTACAGCCAATAGATTCTGAATTAATAGCATATTATCAAGAACTTGGTTTATTTCAAGCGCCCGCAATCAACCTGCCAATGGCGGTTGGCGCGGTAAATCATTCAACAGAAAACTTAAGAGTAAGCCCATTGCAAATAAGCCTTGCCGCGGCATTACTAAGTCATGACGGAATTATGCCCACACCGCGCATTGCCACCGCAGTAAACACACCTGAACAGGGGTGGGTGGTGCTATCAGCGGAGGGAATGCCCGTTGAGGTTATACAAGCTGAGGCGGCGAGTGAATCTGCCGCCTCCTTCATCGTGCAAGGCAAATCATATTGGAGCCATGTTGGTCAGGCAAGCATAAAGGATGACATCATAACCTGGCTGTTGGCAGGCACTTTACCCGACTGGAAAGGTACACCGCTGGTGTTGGTTATCACGCTTGAAGAAAACAATACTTTTCTGGCAAATTATATTGGTGATACCTTGCTTAATGCGGCTCTGAATCAATAAATCAAAAAGGTCAGGCTTATGCCTGACCTTTTTGATTTATTGATTATAAATTACGAACCCTGATCGCTGTCTTTGGCAGCATAACCAGGACCGGATTTGAAGAAATCATTGTTAACCTTGATGTCTGATGTCAGGTCAACAACTTCTCCGGCGGTAAGTTGGCGGGTGGTTTCCAGCACAACAACTTTGTTATGATGATTGGTGCCTTCGTAATGTCCTGTAAGCCCAGCCCTATTGATATATTCGCCGCCTTTGGCGGTGTACGCAGCAGGCACTTCGTCTTCAGGGTAGATAGCCGCAAACGGACACTCCGGCACACAAGCGCCGCAGTCAATGCAGGTGTCGGGGTCAATATACATCATGGTCCATCCTTCTGCAGACGGACCAGGGACAATACACTCCACAGGGCACACCTCAATACAGCCACGATCACGAACACATAAACTGGTAATTACGTGAGTCATGTTTTTCTCCTGTTAAAAATATATATGTGAAATCCAAAGAAAAAAAATAAGACAGGATACTGGTATCCTGTCTTATTTTTTACTTCGCAGAATAGCGTTCGGCAACCGCATCCCAATTGACTACATTCCACCATGCGGAGATGTAATCGGGGCGGCGATTCTGGTACTTGAGGTAGTATGCATGTTCCCAAACATCCAAGCCCAAGATCGGGGTGAGACCTTCAGAAAGAGGATTATCTTGGTTGGCAGTGGAAACCACAGCAAGCCCACTGCCTTTTTTTACAAGCCATGCCCAGCCTGAACCAAAGCGGGTTGCGGCGGCTTTTTCAAACTCAGCCTTGAAGGCGTCAAATGAAGTGAAAGAGGCATCAATGGCTTTGGCTAACTCATTCTTGGGGGTACCACCTGCATTGGGAGCCATGAATTCCCAGAACAAATTGTGATTATATGTTCCACCGCCATGATTGCGGACAACCATGCGTACGCCTTCAGGCACGGCGTTCAAATCACCAAGCATTGCTTCAAGTGATTTGCCGGCAAGTTCTGGGGTTTTATCCACTGCGCCGTTCAAATTGGTGATATAAGTGTTGTGATGTTTGGTGTGGTGAATTTCCATTGTGCGCGCATCAATATGCGGCTCTAATGCGTCATACGCATATGCAAGTTTGGGAAGTTCGAAAGCCATGTTTTACTCTCCTTGAATATTGGTCTAAATTTATATTTTGATTTTACTCCGAACAGTGAATACCCGCAAGAATTTGGACAATTTTCATATAAATATTATACAATTCGATAAAAAAATACCGCAGCATCCTCAAAGGATGCTGCGGTATTCAAAGCGTGAATATTTATTTCTTTCCGCCCAGCAAGCCGCCGAGCAGCCCAGCCGCATCGTCAAGCCCGATACCGTCGCTCAAATCAACGTTCCCGGCAAGGACCGCATCTACCTGACCTGCAATTGTGGGCGGTAATTTTTGCTTGAGAAAATTCAAAACCACTTCCACAGCCTGCAAAGCTTTATCATTGGGAATTCCCACTTTCTTAGAAACCAACCCGGCAATTTCAGACTTAATATTAGACATTTTCCATTCTCCTTTTTGAATTATATATCAGCATACTAGCATATCTTATACTGAATGACAAGTTTACCCCACACACTGTCACTTGCGGTAAACTCTACTCATTATGGATCAACGCATCCGGCTCATGCTTCCCATTGCAATTCTGATCGCCATACTCGCAGTTTCCACCGCAAGCATCTTTATTCGGTTCGCGCAAAACGACGGCGCGCCTTCGCTTGTAATTGCAGCTTTGCGATTGACTTTTGCAACCGCGATGCTTGCGCCAATTGCGCTCACCAAACATCGCGAGGAATTAAAACAATTCACGCTTAACGAGATACTGCTCGGCGCCTTCTCGGGTATTTTCCTCGCCTTGCATTTTGCCACATGGATTTCTTCCCTCGAATATACCAGCGTGGCGAGTTCAGTTGTCTTTGTGAGCACGGGACCACTTTGGGTGGCGTTGCTCTCACCAATGCTGTTGAAGGAACATCTAGCGCGCACAGCCGTAATTGGGTTGGGATTATCACTCGTAGGCGGGACAATTATCGGATTGTCTGATGCTTGTATCTGGGATGCCGGATTATCCTGTCCAGCCCTGCGGGATGTTTTACAAGGACGCGCGATGCTGGGGAACTTTCTGGCTTTGGTCGGCGCATGGACAGTGACAGGCTACCTCATTATCGGCAGAAAATTACGCGCGAACATTTCGCTTATTCCATACATTTTCATGGTTTACGGCTTTGCCGCTGTAGTATTGTTTTTTATCATGTTTGTTTCGGGCAGTTCGCCATTTGGATACATGCCCAAGACCTATGGCTGGATATTTTTGCTTGCCGCACTTCCGCAATTGATAGGACACTCCACATATAACTGGGCGTTAAAATATATGCCTGCTGCCCTCGTCGCCGTGACAACACTCGGCGAGCCGATTGGTTCAGCGATACTGGCATTTTTTATTTTGAGCGAAACGCCAAGTTTCGCAGTGATGGTCGGCGGCGTCTTTATTTTGTTGGGTATTTATCTCGCATCTCGAATATCAAAATAGAGTTCATTGCAAAAAGGAATTCAAACACAAAGGGCACGAAGAATTTTCGCCAATTTTCGCTAATCTAAAACCAATTCGCGCGGATTTGCGGATTATTTTTCGCATGTAAAGAGCTTCCACGTTTAACTGTGGTGATACCGCATGGACTTGTGGGGCTGCTTATATAGCCACAGTGAGTTCGTCTGGGCAGGTAATTTGCAAAGAACGGGTTTCGCCGGGCGGCAGGACGACTTCCAATTTTTCGTATGGAAGCCGGTAACCGTGGTGTCCGTAACGAATTTCGAGATGCAGGTTTTGAGAAGTGGAGGTCAGGGTGAAATACAATTCGGTGTATTCTCCGCGCTGATAGCCATTACTCAAGCCGTCATCTTCTACAAGGTAGGAAGTGCGTTGTCCTTCCTCTTTGTGCGGGTACAGGTGGAGCGCGCGCAAATCGTCAGGTTGTTCGCCAATAAAGCGCATTGCTTTGCCTTGTGGAATTACCGACCCCGCCACCGCCAGTACGGGGATGCGCTCCAGTGGCGCCGGCAGTTCAATGGTTTGCCCGCCCGCATAACAGGTTCCAGTATGGATATCCACCCAATGCTCTCCGCGCGGCAGGTAGATTCTTCGCAGGCGAGCGCCAGGCTCCAGCACCGAAGCGACCAGAAGATCGGCGCCGAGCATGAAGTCAAAGGATTCGGTGTGACAATTTTCATCCTCTGGATATTGATAGACCAGAGGGCGGATGATGGGCGTGCCGCTCCGGTGGGCTTCCACGAAGCGGGTGTAGATGTAGGGAATTAACCGATAGCGAAACTGAATTGTCTCGCGGATGATTGGCAGCACATCCGGGTGCATCCAGGGGGTGTTGGCGGTGTTGTCGGTGTTCCAGGAATGAATGGTGAAACGCGGATGAAAAATGCCGTTTTGCACCCAGCGCACCAGCAACTCTGGCGAGGGACTGGGTCCCGAAAACCCTCCAACATCGTGTCCCATGTTTGGAAAGCCGGAAAGACTCATCCCCAGCCCCATCGGGATGTTGTAGCGCAGGGTTTCCCAGGATGTCTCGTTATCCCCGGACCAGGTTTGGGCGTAACGCTGGGTCCCCGGCGCGGCACTGCGCGAGAGCAAAAAGGGACGAGAGTCGGGTCGAAAGGCGCGTTGCGCTTCGAGCGAAGCCCGCACCATCAGGTACGGTTGCAGGGGGCGGATATGTTTGATTTTGATTTCTTCGCCAAACCCAAAGCAGAGCGCTTCGTCATCCCAAATGGGGTACTCATTGTTGTCGTTCCAGGTGGCATCCACGCCATATTCCAACAGCCACTTGCGGACATTTTCCTGCCACCATTGGAAGGCAACCGGGTTGGTGAAATCAATGTGCGAACCGTACCCGTCCCAGAAGTAATCGAGGCGCGGTTTTCTGCTTTGAGAATCTTTGACAAATGCGCCAAGTTTGCTCACTTCTGCATAATTTGGGTGGCTATCAAGCAGGCAAGGTTTGATGTTTGCCATGACGCGCATCCCTGCCTGATGAAAGGTTTCGACCATCTTGTGCGGGTCTGGAATTTTGTCAAAATTCCAGTTGAAGACGTAGCGTTTTCCGTCTGCCCCGGAGCCATACCCCGAAGACAAGTGGAACATATCGCAGGGGATTTGATGTTCCTCGCACTCCTGCACAAATCCCTTCAAGGCTTGTTGGGCGTTGTCCGCGTCGGTGTAGAGCATACTGGAGCCTAAATATCCCAAAGACCAACGCGGCGGCAGCGCGGGGCGTCCGATTAGTTTTGAAAATTTTTGTACCACGCTGGCAATGTCGGGACCATAGAGCAGGTAATAATCCAGATCGCCGCTTTCGACCTGATAATAGCGGTAGGCGCTGTAGTAATTGTCGCGCTCCTGTCCCATGTCGAATACGGCAGCGCCGAGATTGTCATAAAATAATCCGTATGCCAGTTTTAATTCAGGCACATAGGTGATATAAAACGGGATGTGTTTATATAAGGGGTCGCCGCTTTCGGCGTTGTAGCCCAGCGCATCCAGGTTGACCATGCGCATCCGCCGCCCATATTTATCCAGCGCGCCGGAACGTTCTCCAAACCCATAATAGTGTTCATCAGAGCGGCGCTGCATGTAATGAAATACAGATTCCCCGTTTTCATCGTAGGCGTAGGCGCGGTGTTTCAGGTCGGCGGCAAAAATCTGCCCATCGGAATGATTGCGCCAAGTCAGGCGGCAGTCGTTGGTGTCTATTTCCAGTTGCAGGCAGGTTGTGGATACTTGCGCCATGCCATCGAACTGCTCCAGTTTGAAGTTTGGCTGGCTGAAGGAGCGGATGTCGTCACGCCTGCGACCTTCGAGCGGTACATCGCCGTCCGCGCCGACAATGGACCAGGTGCGATTCAGTCGCGGCTTGCCGTCTGGAAAATGCTGCACGCGGACGATGTCTTCTTCCAGAACAGTAATTTGAAATATTTCGCGGTTCTCGCCTTTGAACGTGAGTGGGTGAGACGGCGCCGCTTGTAGGTGAATCAGTCTCGGACGGGTGATACGCATAATGAATTAAACCGCTTTTTGCAAATTGCCACGGCTTAGAATGGAGGCAGAAATTTTGCCGCGACGCTTTTGGAAAGGACTATCCTTTCATGCCGGTGGATGAGATACCGGTGGTGATAAACCGCTGTAGGAAGGCAAACACAATCGAAATGGGCAGCAGGGTCATCACGGTCATCGCCAGAATATAGTTCCATTTGACGTTCAACTCGCCCTGGAAGGAATTTAATCCCACCTGGAGGGTAAACAGTTCGTTCTTGCTTAGCACAATCAGGGGCCAGAGGAAATCATTCCAGCGCCACATTACCGAGAAAATAGTCAAGACTGCCAGCGCGGGGGCTGCCAGCGGCAGCATGATTTGCCAGAAGATGCGCCATTCCGAAGCGCCATCAATGCGCGCCGCGGCTAACAACTCATCTGGAATGGTGAGCATGTATTGGCGCAACAGAAACACCCCGGTAGGCGTGGCAGCACCGGGGATAATGACTCCCCAAAGGTTGTTGTTCAGGTTCAGTTCTGTAATCACCAGAAAAACAGGCACCAAAATCACTGAAATTGGAATCAACAAGGTGCTGATGATGATTACGAAGGTCAGGTCGCGTCCCCTGAATTCGTATTTACTGAGCGCGAAGGCAGCCATGCTGTTAATGGCTAATGTGAGTAAGGTAGCGGCTACGGTTACAATTATGCTGTTGTTCAGGAACTGTAAAAAATTGAAACCCTCCAGCGATTCGGTGTAATTGCTCCATTCAAATTTAATTTGATTTACTTCCGTGCGCTGGTCTATTTTAACTTTTACGATTTCCGTTGGATTTTCGGGGTCAACCATTTGCGCTTCCAGCCCAACTCTGCGGACCTGCGCCATGTTCTTGTGACTTCCATCTGGCAGCGTTACATCGTAAATTGGCAGCGGTTCGTCGTAGCCATCCACGAGCACAGTTTCCTGCCCATACGGCAAAAATGTGGGCGGGAATTTAACCAGGGCAGCCGGGGTTTTGAAGGAGGACATAATCAGCCACAACACAGGACCGAACATGAGAAGCACGCCCATGAAAAGGTACAGGTATGTGATCATATCTAAAATACCAATCTTTTTAGGTTGGCGGGTACGGGTTAAGAATTGCCTGATATCCATGTTTTTCCTTTGCCTAGTTAAACAGCGTCTGATTTTCGGGTAAGGTATAGTTGGAGCAGGGTGAAAACCATCAATACTAATGCCATCACCACTGAGGCGGCAGCGGACAGCCCAAACTGGTGAATTTGATTCGAGAAACCGGTATTGTAAATATATTGCACCAGATACAGCGTTGCCGATCCGGGTCCGCCTCCGGTGAGTACAAATATCTGGTCGAAAACCTGTACAGCGCGAATCAGGGAAAGAACCAGCACAACGAACATGGTCGGCATGAGCAGCGGGAATGTGATAAATTGGAAACTCTGCCAATTGGAAGCGCCGTCAATCGAGCCGGCTTCATACAAGTCAGACGGGATGGACTGCAACCCAGCCAGCAAAATCAGCGTAAAAAACCCCATATTTGCCCAGATGCTGACAAATACAACCCAGAAGAGCGCCCAATTGGCATCCAAAAGGAAGGCAACCCGTTCGCCGCCCATTTGGGTGATTAGCCCGTTTAATATGCCATCCCTTTGAAGTATCCATTTCCAAATCAGGGCAACCACTACGGGAGATAATAATACCGGGTAAAAAAAGACACTACGAAAAAAGCCGCGGGCAACGATTTTGCGGTTGAGAATCAGCGCTGTAATCAATGAAAGGATGACAATGCCGCCCACCTGCAGCGCTACGAACAGCATGGTGTTGTAGACCGCCCGCCAGAATAAATCTTCAGTGCAGGTGTTGGGGTCAAAATAATTTTGACATTCAAACAAAACGCGAAAATTTTCAGTGCCGACAAACGGGCGATCCTGGGGGAAAAGCAGGGTGCCGCCGGTAAATGCATAATAAAAATTTAATAGCATTGGAAACAATACAAAAACCCCAAAGATCAACATGTTGGGCAGCAGGAAAATATACGCCATGCGCTTCACGCCGATTTTGCGTTGGATGGGGTTCATCATCCAATCTAGGGCAATGATGTTTACTGCGGCATTAACAATAATTTCCACGCCATCTTTCACGGTCGCAGATAGTTTTCTGTAATTTTCTATGCCCATGCGAATCTCCGAATATCGCTGTCTGGAATGAATAAAAAATGTACAGGGCGGGAACTTGCGCCGCCCTGTACAGCATATCAAATTAAATTACTTGGCGCCAGCGGCGACAAGACCGTCATCAATTTCCTGTTGCATGCGTACAATCGCTTCGTCCAGGGTTAATTCTCCCACCATCGCCTGGGTCAGGCGGTCGCGGATGGCGTTCAGGACAATGGTGTTGTAGGTGTAAGCCTGCATGTCATAGGCTATCGGGTCCAGTTTGCCTACCTGCGAAACGAACACGTTCAACGCCTGCTTTGCAGACTCGTTGTCGGTTTGATATTCCACGCCAGTGGCTGCCAAGCCGAGGTGTCCGGGGATGAAGAGGGTCTGGGCGGAAAACTCAGCTAGGTTTTCTTCTTGGGCGAGGAAGTCGAGCAGGTGGGCAACTTCTTCCGGATGCTTGGTCGTGTTGATGCCTACCAGCGCTGCGCCGCCGGGCATACCGGTGCAGGCGGCAGGTCCACATGGATTGGGAACCGCTTCCCAATCGAAGCCATCGCCAATCTTTTCATTGAATTGTCCAATCTGCCAGGAACCAGACATGTACAGAACGGACTGTCCGTTGATGAAGAAGTCAGCAGCGGGCAGGTAGCCTGTGGCTCCAGCCCATACGTCCATCGGCATGGTGCCGTCGGCGTGCCAGTCGAGCATCAGTTGCGCCATCGCGCGGAAGCCTTCATCGTCAATGACCGGGAAGCCGTCTTCACCGAAGAATTTGGCGCCCTGGCTGATGGCAGGACCGGCAAGGCGGTGACCAGTGCGGTCCATCGTCATGGCAAAGTCGGTGCCTGTTGCTTCGGCAACCTGACGAGTCGCTTCTGCCCATTCTTCCCATGTTACTGAATCGGAAGCGTCACTGGGAACAGCAACCCCAGCCTGTTCAAACAGGGTGCGGTTAATGTAGGGACCGGTAACGGTTAACTGGGTCATCATCCCATAGATGCCATCGGTGTCGCCGGGGGGGCGCATCCAGTTGAGGAAGGGTCCGAAGTTTTCTTCCCAATAAGCAGGATCGGCAACGTACGGCTTGATGTTGAGATAATACTTGGATAAAACACCCAATTGAGTCACACGGGCAAGATCGGGACCTTCTCCCGCTTCCAGTTGAATGGGCAGGTTTTCCAAAATCGTGTTGTAGGCAACATTGTCCATGACAACGGTGACGCCGGGGTTGGCGGCTTCGTATTTATCCAACAGCGCGCGCATTGCCACATCTTCGGTGCCATCGGTGTACCAAGTCATGCGCAGTTCGACTGGCTCTTTGACCGGCTCGGCGGTCGGTTCAGCTGTTGGCGCAACTGTTGGTTCTGGCGCTTGGGTTGGCTCTTCCACTGGCGCTGCCGTGGGGGCTGCCTGTCCACATGCCGTAAACAACAATGCAGTGATTACAATAGTCAAGAGTAATGCAAAGGTATTTTTTTTCATCTTTTCCTTTTCCTTATCCTTACTGATTTTGTTTAGTTGAAATTAAACGATACAAAAACAAGTTTTTGGGTTGGCGTTTACCTCCTTTTCAAACAAAAGTTTTCACACTTCGCTTTTTTGTGGCGGGGAGCAGGATTCTCGGATGATTAAGGATGCTTTTAGTATCACCTGAAAACTCTCCACAAGTGGGTTACGGATTTTCTCCACCGGGGAACTTAATTGAATTGCTGCCAGAAAGGTGTCGTTGCTTGGTCAAATGACCACTAAGAATTTCTGTAATCCTAACTCGGACGAACCGAAAGAGTTTCACCACGACACTTGCAGCGCGCTGCGTTTGGCGCAGCCCAGATGGAGAGAGAGAAGAACGTGAAGGTTTGTAAAAAGTTCTTCCCTGGCGTTGCCCGCCAGGGCAGTGTGGTGACTTTCGCAACTCTGCGGTGCAAAAATTCTTGTTTTTCGTACAACGGCAAAGGTTAAGGTCTAAGTTTTTGATAATTATTTTCTACAGATGAAAAAATAATTATTAAGATTATAACAGTTTTAGAAAGGAAGTCAAGTGGAAAATAGCAATTCCAGATCTAGGCGGGATTTTCCTTCCATTCGTAGGAATAGCCCCGTCGTGAACATCGGGGCTATTCCTACGAAGTCCGCCGTGCGGTCTTGTGTAACAAACAACTTCCCTGTTTTGAATTTTAGGCTGTCTTTTGCTCGGCGGGATCAATCCCTGCCTCAGTTCTTGAAAGTCGGCTAAAGCCGACTCAGCCCAGAAGGGGCTTCCACGCATTGAGGCAGGACTTCAGTCCGACGGTTAGCGAGAAAAGCGGAAGTTATTTTTACATGACCGCTAACAGAACAAGTTAGCGCGTTTTTTTACAGGCAGGCACGATATAATTTATCCGTGCCACTCATCGCCCCTCCCGCCATTCCCCAACTTGATGGAAGCCTGCTCGTCGCAGCACCCACCGTCGAAAACCGTTTTCACTTTGGAAATCAGCGTATCTTTGCTTGCATGGATGGCGGCGGAAGTTTACAAAGCCTCAACCTGGCTGAAGGTGTGCGGTTACTCAGCCGTCACCAGTTGTCAGTAGAAATTGACGACAGCCCGCTGAAATGGGAACAAGCCAGCGTCTTTGCCCGCCTTTTCCGCCTCTCGGCGCAATCGAACGGGTTGGACATCAGCCTGACCATCACTTGCGACGAAACCAGCGCCGCCGTTTTGTATCGTTGGGAATTCGGCAATCGCGCAGACCAGCCTGTGAGTGTCAAAATCAGCCATGACCTTGCCTTTGATTTACGCCAGCCTTCCTATAATCGAATGGGACTCACGGGAATTTTTCAGCGCGTTCTAACTGGGGCAATTGGCGAATTCTTTTTGGGCGCAAAGCGTTGGAAAGTGGAGAACATCTTTGGCGAAAAACGCAAGACGCCGCCCCAGCCTGTCACGAACCCTGCATATATCGAAGATAATCAGATTCATTCCCGCCTTGATGGGTATCGAGCGCGTTTTTTTTGCTCTCCCGCTTTACAGAGTCTGGATGAAAATGGGTTATGTATCCAGCATTTGGAGATTTTGCCGCATGACAGCCTTGTTTCCTGCGGATTAATTACCTGCGAAGACGCCCTGCCTGACCCGAATAAAATTCTGGCGGATGCCCGCGAATATGCCGCCCGGCTTCGCTGTGACTTGGATTCTCTTCCCGCTTTGCAACAGGCAGATGCCTTGCAGCGCAGTCAATATGCGGCTTGTATTACCACTGCCGAGAGCATGTACAAACGTCTGCCGTCTGGCTTTGCGGGATTTTGGGCAGGACCAGGTTACGCCTACCCGCCGCGCATCTACTTCCGAGATTCGTATTGGACTGCACAGCCGCTTCTGAAACGCCGCCCCGCTTGGGTGCGCGAACACATTCTTAACCTTGCGGCGGGC
>JFJP01005770.1_pt1 | contig 21723 bp, 18 predicted proteins | sample 431651 | NCBI WGS metagenome assembly JFJP01 (sample SAMN02602958, study PRJNA72255) | Microbial mat metagenome, whole genome shotgun sequencing project. | biome: fresh water; feature: sink hole; material: water; isolation source: purple microbial (photo- and chemosynthetic) mats found in...
CAGAGCTATGCGCTGTTTCCCAACCTGTCGGTGTTTGACAATGTGTCTTATGGCCTGGTCAATCGTCGCACGCCACGTGCCGAGATTCGCCAGCGTGTGACCGAGTTGGTCCGGCTCGTTGGCTTGCCGGGCAGCGAAGCAAAGTTTCCGGGGCAGCTCTCAGGTGGGCAGCAGCAACGCATTGCGCTGGCGCGCGCTTTGGCCACGTCGCCAGGCTTGTTGCTGCTCGATGAGCCTCTGTCGGCGCTGGACGCCCTGGAGCGGGTGCGCCTGCGCCAGGAGATACGCAGTTTGCAGCAGCAACTCGCGGTGACCACGGTGATGGTGACGCACGACCAGGAAGAGGCCTTGAGCGTGGCAGACCGCATTGTGGTGATGAACCACGGCGTGATCGAGCAGGTGGGGTCACCGATGGCCATCTATCGCGAGCCGGCGTCGCCCTTTGTGGCCGACTTTGTTGGCAAGGTCAACGTCTTGCCCGCGTCGCGCCATGCCGGGCAGGTGCTGCTTGGCCAGGTGTGCGTGCCCTCGGCCGGGCCGGAGGGTGCGGTCAAGGTGTACCTGCGCCCGGAAGATGTGCTGGCGCGCCCGATTGCACCGAACGACGCTTGCGTGTTTCAGGCGCACATTGAGGGCATTGACTTTCTGGGTTCGTACTGCCATGTGCATGTCAGTTCACCCATGCTCGGTTCGCACCGGCTTACTGTGTATCTGTCGCTCAATTTCCTGTCCGAGCAGTCATTGCAGGTGGGCTCTGTCTTGCCACTCAAACTGCTCCCTGAGCGCCTCAAGGTGTTCTGATGGCGTCTGCCGCGGCGCCATCGCAGGTCGTGCAGCACCACCACTGGGTTGACCGGATAGCGCACGTCCTGCTTGCGCTGGTAGCTATCATTTTGTTTTATTTTGTGGCGCTGCCGCTGGGCGCCATCCTGATTCAGGCATTGCAGTCAGACAACGGCGAGTTTGTCTGGCTGGCCAACTTTATTGCCTATGCCAAGACGCCGGCGCTGTTGGGCAGCCTTTGGAACAGTCTGTGGGTGTCGGGCCTGGTGACGCTGATTGTGTTGCCCCTGGCGTTTACCTTTGCCTATGCGTTAACCCGTTCTTGCATGCCCTTCAAGGCGCTGTTTCGTGGCATCACGCTGATCCCGCTGCTGGCGCCGTCGCTGCTGTCGGCAATTTCGCTGATTTACTGGTTTGGCAACCAGGGTGTGCTCAAGGCCTGGCTGCAAAGCCTGGGCATCGACGAGATCTATGGCGCCCCGGGTGTGGTGCTGGCCGAGTGCATCGCGGTGTTTCCGCACGCTCTGATGATTCTGGTCACGGCCTTGTCGATGTCGGACGCGCGCTTGTTTGAGGCGGCCGACGCCATGGGCACGACCGCCGTGCGCAAGTTTTTCACCATCACTTTGCCGGGCGCCAAATATGGCTTGATCTCGGCGGCGATGGTGACCTTCACGCTGGTCATCACCGACTTTGGCATTCCAAAAGTGATAGGCGGAAACTTCAACGTGCTGGCCACCGATGTGTTCAAGCTGGTGATTGGTCAGCAGGACTTTGCCAAAGGGGCGGTGGTGGCTATTTTGCTGCTCACGCCTGCGGTACTGAGTTTCGCTGTGGACAACTATGTGAGCCGCCGGCAAACTGCCATGCTCACAGCCCGTGCCATTCCCTACCGTGCCAAACCCTCGCCGCTGTTTGATCGCCTCATGACCCTGTTTTGCGCCGGCATCGCGTTTCTGGTGCTGGCCATGCTGGGCATGGCGGTGTTTGCCTCGTTTGCCACTTTCTGGCCCTATAACCTGAGCCCCAGCCTGCGCCATTACACCCTGGGTCTGCTCGACGCAGAAGTGGGTGTGGCGTTTTTCAATAGCATCAAGATGGCCGGCGGCACCGCGCTATTTGGCACGGCGCTGGTCTTTGTCGGGGCCTATTTGCTTGAAAAAACCAAAGGCATGGACGGCTTGCGGTCCTTCGTGCGGCTGCTGGCCGTGGTGCCCATGGCGGTGCCGGGCCTGGTGCTGGGCCTGGGGTATATCTTTTTCTTTAATGCGACGACCAACCCCTTGAATGGCCTGTACCACACGCTCACACTGCTGACCCTGTGCACCATCGTGCACTTCTACACCACCGGACATTTGACTGCCGTCACCGCATTAAAGGCGCTGGACAGTGAGTTTGAAGCGGTCAGCGCCTCACTGAAGGTACCGTTTTACAAGACTTTTTGGCGTGTGACCTTGCCCGTATGCACGCCGGCGCTGGTGGACATGGCGCGCTACTTTTTCATCAACGCCATGACCACCATCTCGGCCGTGGTGTTTTTGTACTCGCCCGAGACCAAAGTCGCGTCGATTGCCATCCTGAACCTGGATGAAGCTGGCGAAATGGGCGCGGCGGCGGCGATGGCGGTGCTGATCGGGCTGGCCAGCACGCTGGCAACGCTGTTTTTCATGGTGCTGGCCTGGTGGGTGAACCGTCGCACGCAGGCCTGGAGAGTATGACCCCCACGCTTGCCGCTGCGCGTGCTGCGCTGCCCCCCGAGGGGGCGCGTTTCGCCTTGGGGCGGCCCGGCAGCGAAACGATGACCCCCACGCTTGCCGCTGCGCGTGCTACGCTGCCCCCCGAGGGCGTGCGTTTTGCCTTGGGGCGGCCCGGCGGCAAAACATTGTTTACGATCAACGACAACTGAGAACCGACCATGGACCGAGACAAAATCCTGCTGACCCCTGGCCCCCTGACCACGACGCTGCGCACCAAGTTGGCCATGCTCAAAGACTGGGGCTCCTGGGATGCCGACTTCAATGCCGTGACTGCCAGTGTGCGCGCCAGCCTGCTCAACATCATTCATGGGCAGGGTAGCCATGTGGTGGTGCCGCTGCAAGGCAGTGGCACCTTCAGCGTCGAGGCGGCGGTGGCGACACTGGTGCCACGCGACGGCCATGTGCTGGTGCTGGACAACGGGGCCTACTGCAAGCGTGCGGCGCGCCTGACACATTTGATGGGCCGACGTGTCACCGTGTTGGACTTTGACGAGGCGCAAGCTGTTTCAGCGGCGGCACTTGACGAGCGGCTGAAGGCCGACGCATCGATCAGCCATGTCGTGCTGATTCACTGCGAAACAGGTGCGGGTGTGCTCAACCCGCTGCAAGCTGTGGCCGACGTGTGCGCCTCGCACAACAAGGGGCTGATCGTGGATGCCATGAGTTCCTTTGGCGCTTTGGAGATTGATGCCCGCACCACCCGCTTTGATGCACTGATTGCCGCCAGCGGCAAGTGCCTGGAGGGTGTGCCTGGCATGGGCTTTGTGTTTATCCGCCAGGCGGTGCTTGACGGCTGCGCCGGAAACAGTCAGTCGCTGGCGATGGACTTGCACGACCAGTATGTGTACATGGAGAAAACCGGCCAATGGCGCTTTACGCCACCGACCCATGTGGTGGTGGCGCTGCATGAGGCGATCGCGCAATTTGAAGCCGAGGGTGGGCAGCCTGCCCGGCTGGCACGCTACCGGCACAACTTTGAGGCCTTGATGACTGGCATGACGCGCTTGGGCTTCAAACCTTTTCTGGATGCCGCGATTCAGTCACCCATCATCGTGACTTTTCATGCGCCGGCCCACCCGGGTTATGCGTTCAAATCGTTTTATGCCGCTGTGCGTGACCATGGTTTTTTGCTTTACCCGGGCAAACTGACGCAAATTGAGACTTTTCGAGTCGGTTGCATCGGTGCCATCGGCCCCCACGACATGGAGCAGGCGGTGCACGCGGTGGCATTGGCGTTGCAGGATCTCGGCTTGACCGCATAGCGCGGACGGTTGTGGTCAAATTCTGCCATGACCGAATCGAGCCACCCGACCATTGCCTTGCTGCAAAGCAGCTCGCTGGCCTTGCTTGTTCAGCAGGAGATTGAGCGCGCCATCCTGACTGGCGAGTACCTGCCGGGTGCCAAACTCAATGAGCAGATGTTGGCCGAAAAACTGGGGGTTTCGCGCGGACCGATTCGTGAGGCGTTTCGCATGCTGGACGAGGCCGGCCTGGTTCGTACTGAAAAAAACCGTGGCGTCTTTGTGCGTGATATCCCGATCGACGAGGCGCTGGAGATTTTTGACCTGCGTGCTGCCATGGACGAATGGGTGGGCCGATGCCTGGCCAGCCGCATTACGCCAGCCGAGCTCGCAGAAATCAACACCCGGGTGGCCGCCATGGAACAGGCAGTCAAAGCGCAGGATGCCCATGGCTACCATGTGCTTAACCTGAAGTTTCACGATCGCATGGTTGAACTCACCGGCAACCGCAAGCTGACCGATACCTACCGCAGGCTGATCAAGGAGTTGTCGCTGTTTCGGCGCCAGAACCTGGCCGACCAGGTGCTGATGCAGACTTTTCTGGACGAACACAAGCAGATTGTTCAGGCCATTGCATCAGGCGACGCACAGGCCGCCGGCCGCGCCATGGTGGACCATGTCATGCAAAGCAAGCAGCGCACGGTTGACAACGAGGCCCGCCAGCGCGCTGCTGCGCCCGCTACCGCCGCAAACGCTGGCGCATCGGCGGCGGCTGTGACACCCTCCGCCTGAGCGGCAGGGCCAAGCCCCTGCCTGACCCCTTGATCAGGGGTTTTCGCCTGCCGCCAATCGGGCATTGATGTCGGCAATCACCGCTGGCAGGTCGCGCAAATCGTCGATCACATAGTGCGCGCCACTTTCGCGAGCGATTTTTTCTTTGGAGGCTTGCTCTTTGGCGGCGAGTTCGTCCGGGCTCATGGCGTTCACCGCCTCCCAACTGTCGGCGACGTAGTTGCTCCACTTCGAGACCCCGACGCGCCAGCACATGGGCGCACCCTCGCCAGCGCCCGAAACCGTGTCATCGACCTTGACGGTGCGGCGCATGGCGTTGGTCAGGTTGTAAACGCCCATGCGCTCCAGATTCTTGATCACCATGTAGGCGGTGGGACGCGGCATTTCCACCTCGTCACCGGCGCAGGAGGTGTCGGGAACAAACCCTTGCGGCGCAGCGCCAGCCAGCAGCAGGTCGAGCATGTCGCGGGTAAAGCCGGTGGTCACGCCGATCTTGATGGCTTGCTGGCGCAAGCCCTTGACCACATCGGCCACGCCGGGCAGCAGGTCGTGGTAGTTGCCGTTGCGCAACAACTCCAACTGTGTGGGCACGAAGTCGGCAAACATGGCAGCCACATCCGAGGCGTTGGGTGCACGGCCAAACTTGGCCTCAAAGCGCGCACGCACCGAAGCAATCTCGGTGATCGCCTGGATGTGCAAGTCCTTGCGCAAACCCATGGGTTCGCGCGCCTCTGGCATGGTGATCTCCAGCCCATACTTCTTGAACACCTCGACAAACACAATGGCTGGCGCGTCCACATAGCGATCCATGGTGGTGCCAGAGCAATCGAGCATCACATAGGCCACGCTGCGCTCGGTGTTTTCATTGTCAAATTTTTGCTGCTGCGCCGAAGCATGGCGCAAGTCGTCCGGCACGCGGCCAACGGGAGAAAGTCTGGAAAGTGCGGATTGCGTCATGCGGATGCTCCTGAAAGTGATAGTTGATGGGGCCGGTTGCGGCACACAGGCGTGATCATAGACCGCCAGAACAGTTTTGTCTATGGTATTTAGTAAATTGTTGACAATAAAAACCAGCTAACCAGGCGGCTCTGACACCCGCCAGCGTGCATCAGCCGGGTTCAGCGTCGGGGGTCAGGCCCGGCATTCCCAGTTCGGTACACAGCTTGTTGACCATGTTGCTTAACCGGGTCACCTCGGTTTCCAGTCGCTCGATGCGCTCCTGGGTGCTGAAGTCCATCGAGCGCAAGGTCGTCCCGGTGAGCAAATGCGACTCATCGACCGGTCCGCACAACAAGTGCGCCCAGCGCTGTTCGCGCGCGCCCGCAGCACGGCTGAGCTTGACCACCAGCGGGCCACCTTTTTCGCTCGAGCGGTCTTGCAATTCCTCCAGGAAACCCTCCACCGAAGAGATGTCGGCAAACTTGTACCAGCGCTCGGAGTTCAGGCGCAACTCGCCTGCCGTCTGCGGACCGCGCAGCATCAGCAGCCCCAGCAACACGGCGGACTGCTCGGGCACACCCACCCCGCGTTGAAAGTTGTGCTCAAAGCGTGTGACGCGGCTGCCACTGCTCTCGCGCACCAGGTTGCGCTCTTTCAGGTTGGACAGGGCGCTGACCACGTCGGCCTCCATCAACTCCATCACCGGGTCACGGCTGCTTTTTTGGTTGCAGCCCAGCAACAGCGCGTTGAGCGACAAGGGGTAGCTGTCAGGCACGGTGCGGGCCTTTTCCATCAGCGTGGCGAGCACGCGTGCTTCGATGGCGTTCAGAGGGGTGTCAGAAAGGGTCAAAGTCATAATTCACTTTCTATGAAAAACATCGTCATTTTGATCTCTGGCAGCGGCTCCAACATGGCGGCCATCGCCAAAACCGCAAAACGTGATGATTGGGCGGGCCAATTTGATGCGCGTGTGGCCTGTGTGATCAGCAACCGGGCGCAGGCCAGCGGATTGAAACTGGCGCGCGACATGGGCATCGCGACCGAAACCATCGATCACCAGACCTACCCCAACCGGGAGGCATTCGACCAGGCGCTGGCGCGTTGCATTGCCCCGTTTGATTTGGCCGAGCATCCGGCACTGGTGGTGCTGGCGGGCTTTATGCGGATCCTGACGCCCGGCTTTGTCGCGCATTTTTCCGGGCGACTGCTGAACATTCATCCCTCACTGCTGCCAGCGTTTCCTGGGCTGCAGACGCATCAGCGCGCCCTTGATGCCGGCTGCAAACTCGCCGGCGCCACGGTCCACCAGGTGACCGCAGAGCTGGACCACGGCAAAATTCTGGCGCAGGCCGCGGTGCCGGTGCTGCCAGGCGACACCGCCGAGCGGCTGGCCGCACGGGTGCTCAGCCAAGAACACCTGATCTATCCGGCTGCGATTGCCGATTTGCTACGATCTTTATAGCTGCTCGCGCTTGTTCCATAAGCGCGCAAGCCCATTTCTCCTCAAAAAAATGAAAGATCGCAATGTCAGAAAACTGGAAGCACCTGAAGTCACAGCTCGAATTTTTCAAAGCCCCCTTTCCGCGCGAGGCGATCGAATTTGCCAACCTGAACCGCGACGAGTTGGCGCCGCATTTGGCCGAGGTGCTGGCGCAAGTAGCGGCTGAGCCATCCCTTGCGGAGCGAGATGACTATGTGCTGCATCAGTACGCCCTGCATTTGCTGGGAGCCTGGCGCGACACCCGGGCCTTTGCACCGCTACTGGCGCTGGCACAGTTGGACAGCACCACCCTTGACGTTGTGCTGAATGACGCGTTGACCGAAAGCTACGGGCGCATCTTGGCGGCTGTGTGTGATGGCGATACGACACCCCTCAAAGCGCTGATCGAGAACGCCGGGCTGGATGTCTGGGTGCGCGAGGCCGCAGTGACTGCGCTGGTGGTTCGGGTGCTCGAAGGCGATGATGAGCGCCTGCCCTTGGTGCAGTATCTGCTGGCGGTCGGTGAGCAGGAGACCGCCAGAATTGCCGTCCCAGCGACCCGGTCTGAGAACGGCTACCTTTTCGACATCCTGATGCGGGCGGCGGGCCATCTGGTGGCGCTTGAGATGCGCGGGCTGGTTGAGCGCTGGGACCAACAAGGTTTGATCGACTGGTTTTTGTACAGCCGTGCAAAATTCAACGCCGAACTGTCCCGCACTTTTGAGCAAGCGCAGGCGCACGCGTTGGGCTCGGGCCGCGGCTATGTCAAGGATGTGGAAGCTGAACTGGGTGGCTGGACGGGCTTTTCGCAGGCCCTGCGACCCAGCCCTTGCGGAACAGCAGCCGGCAAAGTCCCTGCCAGCATCACCACGCAGACGCCGTTTGAACCGAGTTGGCCCGCTGCAGCAACCGAGCCCTTTGTGCGCGACACACCCAAAACAGGTCGAAACGACCCCTGTCCGTGTGGCAGTGGTAAAAAGTACAAGAAGTGCTGTGGCACGCACTGAGCCGGCACCAGCAGCACCGTTTACGAAATTCAATCAAAAAGAGAGCAGCCGGCGCAGTTAAATCAAGCGCTACAGGCCGATTTGGCTCTCAAGTCCCGCGCAGCACGCTGACATATACCGCCGCAATGATCGCCGTGGTGATCACGCCGCTGATGTTGGCACCCAGCGCCTGCGGCAGGATGATGGCGTTGGGGTTGGCCGCCGTCGCGATCTTCTGCACCACCTTGGCGGTGGTCGGCACACAACTCACGCCGGCAATGCCAATGATCGGGTTGAACTTGCCGCCCGAGGTGAAATACAGGATATAGCCCCCCAGCAGACCGCCCAGTGCCGAAATCAGCAGCGCCAGCATGCCCAGCAGCAGCAGCTTGAGAACCACCGGGTCGAGCAAGGTGCTGGCTTCGCACAGCACGCCGAGCGTCAGTCCGAGAAAGAAAGTAGCACCGTACAAAAAAGTCTCACCCAGCAGCTTGCTGAAAGACTCCAAGCCACTTTCCCGCACCGCCACGCCGACAAACAGCGAGAAAAACAGCGGTGCCGCCACTGGGAAAAGCAGGCACAGCAGGGTGCAGGTGACCACCGCAAAGATCAGCTTTTGCGCCCGGCTGATCCTGGGGCCGCGGTCAGCGGCCATGCTGATGCCCCGAATACGCTCGGGAACCAGCCACTTGATCAGATACGGGTAAGCGCCGTAGGTCAGACCCAAATAGAGGTAACCCACGACCGTGATCGGCACAAACAGGTCTTTGGCCAGAATCAACGAGGTAAAAAGCACCATCGGGCCATCTGCCCCGCCGATGGTGGCCACGGCAGCCGCTTCGCCCGGTTTCATGCCCAGCCAGATGGCAAACGGGAACACCATGATCGTGCCAAGTTCGGCAAACAGCGGCCGCGCCATCACATAACCCACATCCAACAGCACGCCGATGCCCATAAAGACAAAGCAGGCGATCAGGCCGTTGCTGAAAGTCAGGGTGTAAATGGGTTGCAGCCAATTGATCTGCATGATGTTGACCAGATCGTTCGGATTCGACATCAGCGGGTCAACAAACAGGGTGCCAGCCTGGCCGCCTTCGAGAAACATCACCCCCGCGTTGATGGCCGACATGCCCAGCCCCATCGGGATCATCAAAAGGGGCTCCAGCACCTCTTTGGCGCCCAGATAAATCAGCAAAAAGCCCAGCAGCATCAAAAAAATGCGTCCCCACATCACGGCGGGTTCGGCGGCGACCAGGGTGGCAATGCCCTGGAACAGGTCGAGAAAACTTAAGTGTTCCATGGTGTCAGGTGTGCAGGGGATGGCGTTGACGGCTACTGGATGGTCAGCAAGGGCTGACCACCTTCAACCGCGTCACCGGCTGCGACCATGACGCGCGAGACGGTGCCGCCCCGGCTGGCCAACAAATGATTTTTCATCTTCATGGCCTCAAGCACCAGCAGGCGCTCACCGGCAGCCACCACCTGCCCGACCTTGACATCGACTTGCACCACGACACCGCCCATCTGGGCCACTTCGTCCCCGCTGGCAGGGGTGGCAGCAGCAGCGGCTGGGCTGGCTTTGGGTGCGCTCGTCGGTGCCGTCTCGATCGCATTGGGCGAGGGGCTGGCCAGCGGGGTCGGTAGCGGGGTCGAGGTGCCGGGCGTGACTTCGAGCACGGCGACGTCGTACTCGCGGCCGTTCACGGTGACTTTGAATTGGCGTGTCATGGTATGTTCTTTCCTCAGTCAATGATGGGGGCGGGGGTTGGCGGCGTGCGAGCTGTGCTGGGCCGCGCGTCCCTGGCTGGCCCAAGTGCGGCTCACGCCCGAGATGTGCAAAATGTGGTGGGGTCCGATCGCAGCAAAAATGGCCGCCGACAGGGCGGCCACGTCTTCGTCGGGAATGCCCTGAAACACGGGGCAAACCTCCCCTTGCGGGATGGCCGTGGCGGCGCCAGCCCGTTCGAGCCGGCCAGTGACGCTCACCATGAGTTTGATCAGCACCGCCACCAACATGGCGATCACGATCGAGAGTGCATAAATTTGCAGCGATGTAACAACGGCCTGCCCGGTCATAGCATGGTTCCTCGCTCTGGCCTACAGCGGCATGTTGCCGTGCTTCTTGGCTGGACGCAGCTCACGCTTGCCCAAGGTCTTGCGCAGCGCCAGTGCCAGCATCCAGCGCGTGTCGGCCGGGTCGATCACGTCGGTGATGTAAAAGTTGGAGGCGGCGGCATAGGGCGAGGCAAACTCGTCGCGATACTGCTGCGTCAGCTCGGCCGCTTTGGCACGCCGGTCGGTGGCTTGTTCCAGCTCTTTGCGGTACAAAATCTTGACGGCGGCTTCGGCACCCATGACCGCAATTTCAGCCGACGGCCAGGCATAGACCATGTCGGCGCGCATTTCCTGGCTGCACATGGCCAAGTAGGAGCCGCCGTAGGCCTTGCGCAAAATCACCGTCAGTTTGGGCACGGTGCACGAGGCAAAGGCGTGCAGCATCTTGGCGCCGTGGCGGATGATGCCACCGCGCTCTTGCTCCACCCCCGGCAAAAAGCCTGGCACATCCACCAGCGTGATCAGTGGAATGTTGAACACATTGCACATGCGCACAAAACGGGCAATCTTGTCGGCCGCGTTCATGTCCAGGGCGCCAGCCATCACCATCGGCTGATTCGCCACCACGCCGACCACGGCACCGGAAATGCGGGCAAAGCCGATGATCACATTGCGGGCAAAGTTGGCGTGGACTTCAAGCAGTTCGCCCCGGTCCACCAGGCGGCGAATCACGAGTTGCATGTCCAGCGGCTCGGTGGAATCGCCTGGCACCAGGTCAATCATGCCGGGGTCGGCCAGTTCGTCGATCGGCATCGTGAGGTCATGCGGCGGATCTTCGGTGTTGTTGGAAGGCAGATACGACAGCAGCGCCTTGACCAGGGAGATGGCGTGCTGGTCGTCTTCGGCAATGAAGTGCACGTTGCCGCTGATGCTGGCGTGCATTTCGGCGCTGCCCACCTCGTCCATGGTGGCCGAGTGCCCGGTGACGGCTTTGATGACCTCGGGGCCGGTCAAGAACATGTAGGCGTTGTGCCGCGTCATGATGACAAAGTCCATCAGCGCCGGCGAATACGCCGCGCCCCCCGCGCATGGCCCAACGATGACCGCGATTTGCGGCACCACGCCCGACAACATCACGTTGTAATAAAACACGTCGCCATAACCCGACAGGGCGTCCACCCCCTCTTGAATGCGCGCACCACCGGAGTCTTTGAACGCCACCATCGGCACACCCACGCGCAGCGCGTGGCGCATCAGTCGCACAATTTTGCGCGCCTGCATCTTGCCCATGGTGCCGGCCAGCACCTGGAAGTCCTGGCTGAAGGCGGCGACCTGCAGGCTGCCGACATAACCGGTGCCGGTGATCACGCCATCGGTGGGCAGCTCGCGCCCGGCCATGCCAAACGACACCGCGTTGTGGTGTGCGTGCATGCCCAGCTCCTGAAAACTACCCTCGACAAACAGCGCATTGACGCGTTCGCGTGCCGAGAGCGAACCGCGCGCGTGCAGTTTTTCAAGCTTGTCTGCGGGGACGTTGTCCAGGATCTTGTTGCGCCGGTCGCGCAGTGTTTCAAGTGCCTTGGGTGTCAGAGTCATGAGGGGTTCCTTGGTCTGGGCCCGGTGCGCGGTCAGCTTGTGGCTGAACCGGCAGCATGCCGCATCGGGGTGAAATGCATGGGTGTTTTGTTGCAGTATATCGACTGATGCCGGGCCAATTGTTGTTTTTGCGCAAGCTTTGGTGTGCTGACTGCGCCGTGCGACCCTGCGCCGGCCTGCTCAGGCTTCGGGCAGCCGCACGGGTTCGACGCACCGGGCCAACACCTTGTCGATGCGTTTGCCATCCAGGTCGATGACTTCAAACTGCCAGTCAGCGCAAGTGATTGACTCGCACGCCGCCGGCAGATGGCCGCTCACCGCCATCAGCAGTCCGGCCAGGGTGTTGTAACGTCCACGGTTCTCCAGGGGCAGCTCGTCAATGCCGAGTCGTGCCTTGAGCTCATTGACCGGCATCAGGCCGTCGAGCAACCAACTGCCATCGGTGCGCTCGGTCGCCCAGGCGTCGCTCTTGATGCCAGGCTGCAATTCGCCGGTAATGGCTTCCAGCAGGTCATGTGGCGTCAACAGCCCCTGCACCACACCGTATTCATCAACCACCAGGACCAAGCGTCCCACCTTGGCGCGAAACTGCTCCAGCAGTTCCATGCCGCTGAGTGTCTCGGGCACAAAGGTGGCTGCCGTGACAAACTGCTCAAGCGTGCCGGGCGTGTCTGCGCCCAGCTCCAGCAGGCGTGCCACACTGATCTTGCCGATCACATCGTCCATCGAGCCTCGGCACACCGGGTACCAGGAGTGTGCCCGGTGCGCGCCATCGGCGCCCACCTTGTGCAGGCAGCGCGCCACGGTGAAGCTGGCGTCCAGCCAGTCCACCTCGTTGCGTGGCACCATCAGCGATGTCAGAGGCCGCTCGTCGAGGTGGAACACGTTTTGCACCATCTGGTGCTCATGCTCCTCGATGACGCCGGCATCCACACCTTCTTCCAGGCTGGCACTGATTTCTTCCTCGGTGACGCTGCGCAGGCCGCGTGTGTCAATGCGCAGCAGGGCCAGCACCGCAGCCGTCGTGCCTGACAACAGGCGCACAAAGGGTCCGGCCGCGCGCGCCAGCCACAGCATGGGCCGCGCCACCCAGCGCGCCACCTGCTCCGGGTAAAGTTGGCCGATCCGTTTGGGCACCAGTTCGCCAAAGATGATGGTGGTGAAAGTGATCAGCGTGACGACGATGGCGGTGGCCAGCAGCGCAGCCGGCTTGTCGGCCATGCCCAGGTGTTGCAACTGGGCGGTGAGTCCGGCGCTGAAAGCGGCCTCGCCAACGATGCCATTGAGCACGCCAATGGATGTAATCCCGACCTGCACCGTGGAGAGAAACTGGTTCGGGTTGTCCATCAGTGCCAGCGATGCCCGAGCGCCGAGGTCGCCGTCCTCGGCCAGTGCGCTCAGGCGCGCCTTGCGACTGACCGTCAAAGCCAGCTCTGACATGGCAAACACACCATTGAGCAGCGTCAAAAAAACAATCAGCAAAAATTCCATGGTGGCTCAGCGAGAATGAACAGCATGGCACTTTACTTGATCGGCGATATTCAGGGTTGCGACGGCGCCTTGCAGCGTCTGCTGCACGAAATTGATTTTTCGGCCAGCCGCGACACTTTGTACCTGCTGGGTGATCTGGTCAACCGGGGGCCGCAGTCGCTGCAGGTGCTGCGCCGATTGATGCGACTGGGCGGTGCCGCCCAGTCGGTGCTGGGCAACCACGACTTGCACCTGCTGGCCACCGCGCTGGGCGCGCGCAAGCCCAGCCGCAAAGACACGCTGGACCAGGTGTTGGCCGCACCGGATTGCCCCGCCTTGCTGGACTGGCTGCGCCAGCAGCGTCTGGCGCTGCGCCTGCAGCACGCCGGCATCGACTACCTGCTGGTTCATGCCGGGGTGCTGCCCGCCTGGACTGCCAGCAAGACCATGGAATTGGCCAGCGAGGTCGAGGCCGTGCTGCGCGGGCCGGAGCTGCCGGCCTTTTTGCGGCAAATGTATGGCAACGCCCCCGGGCAGTGGCGCGATGGCCTGCGGGGATTTGAACGCCTGCGCGTCATTGTCAATGCGTTGACACGGCTGCGTTTTTGTACCGCCGCCGGGCTGATGGAGTTTGACAGCAAGGAGGGGCTGGAGGCAGCGCCGCCGGGTTTTTTGCCCTGGTTTGATGTGCCCGGACGCTGCAGCGCCGATGTGGTGGTGGCCTTTGGTCACTGGTCCACCCTGGGCTGGTTGGCGCGCAGCGACGTGCTGGCGCTGGACTCGGGGTGCGTCTGGGGCGGTGCCCTCAGTGCCCTGCGGCTGGCCGCAGACGAAACACACGCGTCTCACGAGCTGATCCAGGTGGCTTGCGAGCAGGCGCAACAGCCCGGCAAATGACGCTGGCCGCGTTCTTTGTCACGCAGCGCAAAACAGCGCTGCAAGCTTGCGTTTGGGCTTGATGTTGCTGGAGATGCTGCGCACGCCGGGGCGCACCGCGGCAGCCTCCCAGGCCGGCGCCGCTTCAGGTGGCAGCGCTGGCTCGTAGGGCTTGTCAAAAAACGGGTCGCGCTGGACAGCAGCCGGCCGGAAACTGCTGCGCGCTGGGCGCTCGGGTGCGGGTTCCTGACGGTACATGCGCCGGCCATCGTTGATGTGGCCCTGGCGGCGGATGTCGGGCAGGTCTTCTTCAAACTCGATTGGCTCCAGATCAATCTTGGTCTTGATCAGCTTTTCGATGTCAGCCACCAAGCGTGCATCGCTCTTGGAGGCAAAGCTCACCGCCAGCCCCGACTGGCCGGCGCGTCCGGTGCGTCCGATGCGGTGCACATAATCTTCAGCGTTGAACGGAATGTCAAAGTTGAACACGGCCGGCACATCCTTGATGTCGAGCCCGCGGGCGGCTACATCGGTGCAGACCAGCAGGTCCACCTCGCCTTTCTTGAACGATTCGAGCGCCTTGAGCCGTTCGTCCTGGCTTTTGTCGCCGTGCAAGGCGGTGCTCTTCAGGCCTTCACGCTCCAGGGTGCGCGCCAGCCGGGCGCAGCCGAGCTTGCTGTTGACAAACACAAACGCCTGCTTGAGCTCCCGTTGGCGCAAGATCTGGTGCAAGGCGTGTCGCTTGTCATCTTCGCCCACCGCATAAAAGTGCTGCTCAACGGTGGACGCGGTGGCGTTGGAGCGCGCTACCTCGATCGTCACCGGGTCTTGCAGATAGCTGTTGGCCAGACGCTTGATTTCAGGCGAGAACGTGGCCGAAAACAGCAACGTGGTGCGTTGCTTGGGCAAGTAGCTCAGGATGCGCTGCAGGTCGGGCAGGAAACCGATGTCAAGCATGCGGTCAGCCTCATCGAGCACGACATATTCGACCTGATTGAGCACGCAGTTCTTGGCCTCAATGTGGTCCAGCAGCCGCCCGGGCGTGGCCACCAGCACTTCCACGCCTTGCTTGAGCTCCAGCGTCTGCGGCTTCATGTCCATGCCGCCAAACACCACCGCACTGCGCAGTTGGGTGTACTTGCCGTACAGCTTGACCTGCTCGGCCACCTGGTCGGCCAATTCGCGGGTGGGCAGCAGCACCAGCGCACGCACCGGGTGGCGCGCCGGTGAGGTGGAGGCGTTTTCGTGTTTCAGCATGCGCTGCAGCAAGGGCAAGGCAAATGCGGCGGTCTTGCCTGTGCCGGTCTGGGCCGCACCCATCACATCGCGGCCCTGCAGCACCACGGGAATCGCCTGCGCCTGGATGGGGGTCATGGTCTGGTAGCCCATTTCGGCGACCGCACGCGCCAAAGGGGCAGAAAGTTGCAGTTGGGCAAATGCCATCACCGGGGTGGCAGCGCCAAGTTCGGGGGTCGGGTCAGAGTTCAGGTCGGTCATTCATCGCGGGGTTCAGTTGCTATCCATCCGATAGCTGGTTGCGCGCCAGCCAACGGGCGCACCGACCGATTATCGGCGCAAGCCCGCAAAACAGCTTGAAAAAGCACGCCAAGGACCGGCGTCAGTCAGGAATTTGTGGTTTTTCAGGCTTTTGGCAAGGTCACGCCGCGCTGGCCCTGGTATTTGCCGCCCCGGTCTTTGTAGCTGGTTTCGCAGACATCGTCGGCGTCACTCTCAAAAAACAGCACCTGCGCACAGCCTTCGCCGGCGTAGATCTTGGCCGGCAGCGGGGTGGTGTTGCTGAATTCCAATGTCACATAGCCTTCCCACTCGGGCTCAAACGGTGTCACATTGACGATGATGCCGCAGCGTGCATAGGTGCTTTTGCCCAGACAGATGGTCAGCACATTGCGCGGAATGCGAAAGTACTCGACGGTGCGCGCCAGCGCAAAGCTGTTGGGCGGGATGATGCACACTGGCTCGTTGAAATCAACAAAGCTTTTCTCGTCGAAATTTTTCGGGTCCACCACGGTGCTGTGGATGTTGGTAAACACCTTGAATTCAGGCGCGCAGCGGATGTCGTAGCCATAGCTGCTGGTGCCATAGCTGACAATCTTTTCACCCGCAGCGCTGTGCCGAATCTGGCCGGGCTCAAACGGATCGATCATGCCGTGCTGCTCGGCCATGCGGCGGATCCAGCGGTCACTTTTGATGCTCATGGAGTAGGGACGGTTGGGTTGGGCGCATTGTAAGCAGGCATTGCGCGCTTGCATCGCGCAAAATCTCGGCTTGCAATCGCTGAACAGGGTCGCATCCCTGTCAGACATGGCAACAAATCGTGGGCCCGGAAGGCGGGCGTCTCGCGCTGGCGCTATGCTTTGCACCCAAGCAACCGGAGCACACCCATGAACTCGCTGGATTTCAGCCGTCGCGCTGTCATATTGGTGGTCGATGACACCGCCGACAACCTGTCTTTGATGTCTGGTCTGCTCAAAGACAAGTACAAGGTCAAGCTGGCCATCAACGGTGAAAAGGCACTGAGCATTGCGCGCGCAGCCGAGCCGCCGGATCTGATTTTGCTCGACATCATGATGCCCGGCCTGTCCGGCTATGAGGTGTGCAAAATCCTTAAAGATGACCCGGCCACGCGCGATATCCCGGTGATTTTTCTGACGGCCATGATCGGTACGGAAGACGAGAAGAAAGGCCTGGAGCTGGGTGCGGCCGACTTCATTACCAAGCCAGTCAACCCGCCCATCGTGCTGGCGCGGGTTGCCACCCAGTTGCAAAACAAGGCCGCCGCCGATTTTCTGAAAGACCAGAACGCCTACCTTGAGACCGAAGTGACGCGCCGCGGCCGCGAACTGGCGGCGATTCAGGATGTGACCATTCTGGCCATGGCCTCATTGGCTGAAACACGTGACAACGACACCGGCAACCATATCCGGCGCACCCAGCATTACCTGAAACTGCTGGCGGACGATCTGAAAAACCATGATCGCTTCCGGCTGTTTCTCGATGAGCGCACCATCGACATGCTGTTCAAGTCGGCCCCGCTGCACGACATTGGCAAGGTGGGCATCCCGGACCGCATTCTGCTCAAGCCCGGGCGCTTTGAGCCGCATGAAATGGAGATCATGAAAACCCACTGTGCCTTGGGACGGGACGCAATTCAGCACGCCGAAGACCAGCTTGGGCTGGAGGTCGAATTCTTGAAATACGCCAAGGAAATTGCCTACGGCCACCAGGAAAAGTGGGACGGCAGCGGCTACCCGCAGGGCTTGGCGGGCGATGCCATCCCGATCTCGGCGCGGCTGATGGCGGTGGCCGATGTGTATGACGCCTTGATCAGCCGCCGTGTCTATAAAGAAGGCATGCCGCACGCCAAGGCCGTCAGCATCATTGCCGAGGGCCGCGGCAGTCACTTTGATCCCGAGATGGTGGACGCGTTTTTACGCCTGGCAGATCAGTTTCATGAGGTGGCGTTGCGCTTTGCCGACTCTGACGACGATCTGGCGCACAAGGCGGCGACACTCAAAGTCATTACCGGCTAGACGCCTGATGGACCACGGCTGCAGCGGCCTGCTTTGTTGGCTGTCACCCTTTTTCCTGCTGCGCCTTGGGCGCTGACATCACAACCATGAAGCTTGTTTCTTATCTTGTGCGGCATCGTCGCCTGTCCTGGGTGGTGCTGGCCGGGGTGTCTGTGCTGCTGGCGCTGGCGCTTGGCACAGACAGCCGACGCGACGCCCAGGCGCAGCGGGTCGGCTGGCTGCAGGCCCAGGCCCAGCGCAGCAGCCAGGAGCTGCTGTCGCAAACCCTCAACGGCAACCTGATGGGTTCGGTCAAGCTGCTGGGCCTGATTGACGACAACATCAAGCTTGAAGCCAGCGGCCAGCCGTTGCCCGGCCCGGCGCCGAGCCTGCCTGCGCTCACCACCTTGGGTGAAACCTTTGCGGCCGATGGCGTGTTCGTGGTTGGCGCAGACGGCTTTGTCAAATCATCCTGGGATCGTGACAACAAGTCTTCCACGGGTCTGGATGTGCGCTTTCGGCCCTACTACCAGATTGCCATGCAAGGAAACAGCACGGTCTATGCGGCCATCAGCATGGCACGCGGCGAGCGCGCCTTGTATTTCGCGGCACCCATTCATGCACAGAACCGGAGCTCCAGCCCCGTCATCGGTGTGCTGGTGGCACGCACCCCCGTGGGCGTGATTGATGCCATGTTGCAACAACGGGCCGACGGGGCGTTGTTGTTGTCGCCGCAGGGGATCGTGTTTGCCAGCAGCCGCCCAGACTGGCTGGGCATGATTGAAGGCGCGCCCGATGCCCAACGGCTGCAACACATTCGCGACCTCAAGCAGTTTGGCGCCCTGTTTGAAAAAACCGCGCCGCAGGTCTTGCCCCTGGCCGCGGTGACCGGCCTGCAGCAAGTGCAACAGCAGCACCTGGCGGTGGCCGTGGCCAAGGTGGATTGGCGCGACCCCGCCGGTGCCTGGACGCTGCTGCTGCTGGAAGACCTGGCTGGCCGGGCCACATGGTCGCAGGCGTTGTGGCCGGGCGCGTTGTTGGCCTTGGCACTGATGTTGTCGGGCGTCATGGCGCTGCGCCTGCTGCAAGTCCAGCAAACCCAGCAGCAGACCAGCCAGCAACTGGCGGCCTGCGCCAGAATGCAGCAAGCCAACAAGGCCTACCGCAGCCAATTGACCGAGTTGTCGGCCAAGTTGCAGCGCTGTCGGCAACCGGCTGAATTGGCACATACCTGTTTGCAGGAGGCGCGGCTGTTGTTGGGTGCAATTCAAGGCGTGCTGTACCTGGCCGACCCACGCTCACCCGATGTCTTGCAACTGGCCGGCGCCAGTGCTTGCGCCAGCGCGCCGCCTGGGCAGTTGGCAGTGGGTGAGACGCTGCTGGGGCAGTGCGCGCTGGAGCGGCGCTTGCAGATCATTGCCACGCCGCCGCAGGGTTATTGGACATTGCGCTCCGGCCTGGGTCAAAGCCCGCCCGGCGCACTGGTGTTGGCCCCGATGCTGCTGCAAGACAAACTCATTGGCGTGCTGGAACTGGCCTTGCTGGTGCACCCCGACGAAACAAGCCAGGAAAAACTCGCCGATTTTCTGGCGCTGGTGGCTGGTGCGCTAGAGATACTGTCCCATCACCTGCATGTGCAGCAAGACGCCCCGCACGCCCAGGCGTTGTCAACGGTTGGGAGCCCGGCATGAAAGCGAAGTTGTCGTTGATGGCGACGCTTGAAGCGCGCTCGTTGGTCACCAAGCTGGCGTGGGGTCTTTCGGTGTTTTTGTTGTTGGTGGTGCTGATTGGCTTTGTCAGCGCGCGCACCCAGCAGATGATGGGCGCGCAAATGCAGCGCACCATTGATTTTGACTTGCTCGGTCTGGTCAATGCCCAGAGTGCCCAAACCCAGTACAACATCATTGGCCGGGTGCTGCGGCACGCCTTGCTGGTGCCCGATGCCAACAAGCGCGATGAGGCCTTGAAAGACTTGCTACAGGCCCGCAGCCAGATGGACCAGGAGCTTGCCGAACTGCGCCAGCGATTGATCCGCGACGACACCCGGCTTGCCCTGAATCAGCTTGAAGTCGAGCTGGCCATTTACCTTGGCAATGTGGATCAGGCGGTGGCGCTGGTGCAACAAGGGCGTTTCACCGAGGCCGCCGACCGCGTGTCCTCAGACGCATTTCAGCGCTCGGGCAAGCTGGCATCCGACTCCCTGTCGAAGCTGGCTGCTATCAAAAAAGAGAACGCCCAGCGGGAAACTGCCGCCGTACTGCAGCGCTCGATCGACAACGCCCGGCTCAGCTACGCACTGGTGCTGGGCAGTCTGGTGCTGGGGGTGGCGCTGGCCTGGGTGATTGTGCTGTCGATTCGCAGGCCTTCGGAGCGCATTCGTCACTCGGTTGAATTGCTGGCTGCGGGGCAACTGGATGTGCTGATCCCGCATGCCGACTTCAAGAACGAGATGGGTAGCTTGGCGCGCTCGGTGCAGGTGTTGCAGGCGGGCGCGCGTCAGATGCAGACGCAAAGCTGGATCAAGTCCAACCTGGCACAGGTTTCCAATGCCCTGCAGACCGCCGCCAACTTCGCCGATCTGTCGCGCACGCTGTTTGGCCAATTGGCCCAGTTGATTCATATTGGCCATGGCGCGTTTTACGTGTTTGAGGAAGACGCCAGACGGCTGCGACTGCTGGGCACTTATGCATTTCGCGAGCGAAAAACCCTGGAGCAATACTTTGCCATGGGTCAAGGGCTGGTGGGCCAATGCGCCATGGAGCGCAACCCGATCACGTTGACACAGCCGCCGCCCGACTATGTGCAAATTGGCTCCAGCCTGGGCGCGGCCGCGCCGAAACTGATCATGGTGCTGCCGGTACAGCGCAATGAGCGCTTGCTGGGGGTGGTTGAAATTGCGAGTTTTGCCCCTTTGGGCGAGCGCGAGCAAGCCCTGCTCGATGGGCTGATGCCGATCCTGGCCATGAATCTGGAGATTCTGGAACGCAGCTTCAAAACCAACAAACTGCTCGAAGAAACCCGCCAGCAAGCGCAGGTGCTGCAAACCCAGTCGCACGAGTTGCAAGCCCAGCAGACCATTTTGCAAGACACCGAGGCCTGGTATCGCAGCATCATCGAGTCGGCACCCGACGGCATGCTGGTCGCCGACGCCGACGGGCGCATCACCCTGACCAATCCGACGCTGGAAACCATGTTCGGCTACCGGTCAGGTGAACTGGTCGGCCAGCCGATCGAGATTTTGATGTTGGAGGCGATCGCCGCACCAGACCAGCGCGCCAATTTGTCAGGCGGGCCAAGTCGCGAACTCTCGGGTCTGCGCAAAGATGGCTCGTCTTTTGCGGTGGAAGTCGGTTTGTCCAAACTGTCGGCCCTGGGCGGGCGCGGCCTGAATCTGTGCGCCTCGATGCGCGACATTTCAGAGCGCAAGGCAGTGCAGGCCCGCATTGCAGCGCTGGAAGAGCGCAGCCGCCTGATTCTGGGTTCGGTCAACGAAGGCATTGTCGGCATGGATGCGCAAGGGCTGCTGACCTTTGCCAATCCGGCAGTGAGCGCCCTGTTGGGCTACAGCGAAACCGAGTTGCTGGGGCAGAGCCTGCACAGCTTGTTGCACCATCGCTATGCCGACGGCAGTGAGTTCCCGCTGGCGCAGTGCGCCATGCACCTGACGTCGGTCGATGGCGTGGCGCGCACGGTCGATACCGAAGTGCTGTGGTGCAAAGATGGCCGCAGTGTTCCGGTGGAATATGCCACCACGCCGGTCTTCAAGGACGGCGTGCTGGCGGGCACGGTGGTTGCATTTCGGGACATCTCCGAGCGCCTGGCCGCGGCCAAGGTGCTGGCGCAGGAGCGCGCCCAATTGCAGGCCATCCTCAGCACCATTCCTTACCCGGTGTTTTACAAAGGGCCCGATGCCTGCTACCTGGGCTTTAACCGGGCCTATGAGCAGACCTTTGGCGTGGTGGGGGCCGACCTGATCGGCAAAAATGTGCTGGCACTGGACTACCTGCCAGAAGCCGACCGAGAGAGTTACCACGCCGAAGACCAGGCCATCATTGCGCAGTGCAGCGCGGTGCAAAAAGAAATGCAGATCCCGTTTGCCGACGGCAAACTGCACGACACCCTGTATTACGTCAACGGCTTTCGCAACACCGACGGCACACCCGGTGGCCTGGTGGGCACCTTTGCCGACATCAGCCCGATGGTCGAGGCGCGCCGCGC
>JFJP01012184.1_pt1 | contig 21719 bp, 20 predicted proteins | sample 431651 | NCBI WGS metagenome assembly JFJP01 (sample SAMN02602958, study PRJNA72255) | Microbial mat metagenome, whole genome shotgun sequencing project. | biome: fresh water; feature: sink hole; material: water; isolation source: purple microbial (photo- and chemosynthetic) mats found in...
GTTTTGAGTTAGGTTATTCCAGATGGTTTTCAAACCATCCACCAGCGGATTACGATATTGAGCCATTTCGACCTCCAGTTTGATTAGGTGGCCGTATTTTAGAACAAACGTTCTAATTTGTCAATACTTTCATCCTTCCAATTATCTATCCTTTTTCCCCCATCAAGTTTCCCAAACCAACCGGGGTTTATCATTTTTGGTATTGAGCAGTCTGCTTGATGACATCATCGAAGTGCAACTGGTCGTGATAAATTCCAATACGCAGAGTAACGATGAGATTGCACCAACCAAAAAGTGGATCATAAAGATAGATGTTCCCCAATACGTCCAGATCCTTACCCACGTAAAACTTGCGGACTTTCTCGTGAAGGGTGCGAACTTCCATTTTGAGTGTTTCCAACGGAACAGGTTTTCGCAAATTGTGGCGCGGAGTCCACAGGAAACCCACCCATTGCGGGAACTTTGGGCTGCGATACAGGTCTTCGATCTCCGCTTGATAAGGGCGGTTACAACGCAGCCGTCCGTACCATCCAAACCGTTTCCACATCCACTCTACGGTGGGGAAAAAGGACTCGAACAGTAAAGCATTGTGGTTAATGATTTCTCCAATGCTCCATTCCTTTGGGGCAGGTCTCTGCCAGAGCTGTGTGTCAGAGATACCATCCAGCAAGCTGAATACAGATTCACGCTGGGAATCCATAATATCAAGATAGGTCCGTACAGCATTACTGATCACAAGGTTACCTGCGGCAAAAATCTCACCCCACTACACGGATCTCGCGCGGCATATCGCTCAGACTTTCAACGCCATTTTCAGTAATGATCATGTCATCTTCAATGCGAACACCGTTGCGGTTAGTCAGGTAAATTCCAGGTTCAACAGTGTATGCCATCCCGGCTTCCAGCAACTGCATATTATCACCGCGTATATACGGGTCTTCATGCCCTTCCATGCCGATCCCGTGTCCCGTGCGATGGGTGAAGTATTTTCCGTAGCCCGATTTTTCGATAACCTCACGTGTGGCAATATCCACATCAGCGCAGGGAATGCCAGGCTTACCCACGGCACGACCTGCAGCATTCGCCTCCTGCACGATCCTGTGGATCTTATGGCACTCTGCATCCACCTCACCCACAGCAAAGGTGCGCGTGAGGTCAGAGATGTAACCACCATATGCCGCGCCCCAATCTATAACAAGCAGATCACCCGCCTGCAATTTTCTTTCTGACGGTGAAGCGTGCGGATTGGCAGAATTAGGTCCCGCAGAAACAATGGGAGAAAAAGGCATTTCGGGATCTGAGCCATGTTTGAATAATTGAATCACCAGTTCACTTGCCAGTTCACGTTCTGCCATGCCGATCTTGATCAATGGCAGGGTGGCTTCAAGTGCATCCTGTGCGATCTTGACCGCGCGACGCATGGCATCCACTTCAGCCTTGTCTTTTTTCAACCGCAACCGGGATAACACACTGCTTGCATCGAGATAATCCGCTTCAGGCACCCCCGTTTTAACATAATTAGATTCGAGCAGGCGAAGTTGACGGGGTTCAACGCCGATCTGCTTGCCATCCAAACTCAACGCCTGGGCAGCCTTGCGAAAGGCATCATCCCACTGTGATGGAAGTTCACCGTACGCAAAAGCCTGGATCTTATATGGGAATAGATCCACCTTGGGGATTTCGAGTTCCGGCAGCACCAGTACGGGGTCTTTGCCGGGCACGACGAATAAAACAACGGGGCGTTCCATCAGGTGGAACTGCACCCCCGTGAGATACGTCAAAGTAGGACCAGGGTTCAGGATTACCGCATCCAATTTTGAGTTAAGCAGCAAGACATTCAGGTTTTCAAGACGGGCACAAGTCATTTATTTGTCCTCACCAAATTTATGATTTTTCTTCGAGAAGATGAACAAGATCCAATCCACAAGAACCGGGAAAAGCATATCAATTGCCGTACCAATACGGAACCACCACGGAATAACCAAACTGCGGCGCGGACGTTTGGCGACATCCAGCACACAGCGAGCAACATATTCAGAAGTCATATGAAACTTGAGCACAGAACTGACCGAATGGTAAGCGTCATTCTTCCCCACATGCTGACCAAACTCGGTGGATGCAGGCCCCGGATAAATACCACTCACCTTGATGCCTAATGGCGCAATTTCACGACGCAGTGCATCAGTAAAACCCCGCACACCAAATTTGCTGGCCGAATAACTGGTGATGAGCGGCGATGCTATCAAACCTGCAACCGAAGCCATGTTAATGATATGCCCCTCACCCCGTGCAAGCATGTGCGGCAAGACCTGACGGGTGACCTGCATCAACGCAATTAGATTAACCTGCACAAGCATGGCGATGTCGCGCTCAAAGGAGTGATTCTCAAACCAATCCACACGCCCAATACCGGCGTTGTTAAAAAGAATATCGATCTGACCGTACAGGTCAATTGTAGTTTTCACCAGATTTTCCACATCAAGCGGATCAATAATATCCACCGGGATTGCGATGGCTTCACCGCCCGCATTCTGAATTTTTGCAGCGAGGTTTTGCAGACGGTCAATGCGGCGCGCAGCAAGAACAACTTTACATCCCTCCAGGGCAAACATTAAGGCGGCATCTTCGCCAAAGCCTGACGAAGCACCTGTAATGAGGACAACCTTGTTCTCAAGTTTCGACATGAATGATTTCCCGTTCAGCAATTATAAAGCGGCACAGGTAATTTTATCACCCGTGCCATTCGCAAAGGGTTTTTTATAAAATATTTCTCCCTGCTCCATTTGTCCAGGATATGTTTACTCTGTCAGTATATAAATCGATCTATTCAAAGTAAAAGAGGAAATAGACCTTAAAGTCCGTAAAAGCGACACAAACAAAGGATACTACTGGGGTTAAGTTGGGATCAAAAAAGCAGCTTGTGCCAAGCTGCTTTTTTGATCCCTTACCTTTTAGTCGTCCTGGTTTTCATCCCGGGCATGTTTCTTTGGACGGGGAGGCTCAACGGTGACCTCCTTGGAAAGCGCAATTGCAAGAACGTCATCCATATGCTTTATAGGAATGATCTTCAACTCAGACCTGGCGGTTTTTGGCAACTCGACCAGATCCTTCATATTCTTTTCTGGCAGGAGGACGGTCTTCAACCCGGCACGGTGCGCAGCAAGGACCTTCTCACGCACCCCGCCAATGGGAAGTACTCTTCCGCGCAGGGTGATCTCGCCGGTCATGCCCACGTGACGCAATACAGCACGCCCCGTCAACGCAGAGATGATGGCTGTCGCCATTGTGATACCCGCCGAAGGACCATCCTTTGGAATTCCGCCTTCAGGCATGTGAACGTGAATATCCAATCGTTCAAAAACATCCAATTCGATCTTCAATGCAGAAGCACGCGACTTTATATAAGTCAACGCAGCTTGACCGGATTCCTGCATCACTTCACCCATTTGACCTGTCATCTGCATCCCGCCCTTACCTTCGAGTATGGCTACTTCAACAGCCATAATTTCACCGCCTGTTTCAGTCCACGCGAGGCTGGTGGCAAGTCCAACTTCATCGGTGAGTTCCGCTTCAGATGGGAAGACTTGTTGCGGACCAAGCATTTTCTCGATCATCTCGGGTGCTATGGAAGTGGGATGTTTCTTCCCTTCCGCTTTAAGGCGCGCCACTTTGCGGCAGACACGCCCAATTTCCCGTTCCAAATTTCGTACGCCCGCTTCATATGTATATTCGCGGATAATGCGCTGCAATGCGGCTGGCTCAAATACCATTCCAAGGCTGTCGATCCCATTCTCTTCGATCTGGCGCGGAATCAGATAGCGGTTGGCGATCTCAATTTTTTCTTCCTCAATGTAGCCGGGGAACTCTATAACTTCCATGCGATCCAAAAGCGGGGCAGGGATATTCGACAGCGAATTCGCGGTGGTTATGAACATAACTTTTGAAAGATCAAATGGCAGTTCAAGGTAATGATCACTGAATGCAAAATTCTGCTCAGGGTCGAGCACTTCAAGCATCGCCGAAGCCGGGTCGCCGCGGAAATCTGAATATAACTTGTCAATTTCATCCAGCATAAAAAGTGGATTTGCCGTGCCGGCGCGTTTCATCGTTTGAAGAATGCGCCCGGGCAATGCGCCAATGTATGTACGGCGATGTCCGCGAATTTCAGCTTCATCACGCACGCCGCCCAGCGACACGCGCGCGAACTTGCGGCCGAGCGCATCGGCGATGGAACGGCCCAGTGATGTCTTACCCACGCCAGGAGGGCCCACGAAACACAAGATCGGCTGGCGCTCTTTCTTGGGTTTAAGTGAGCGCACCGCAATATACTCCAAAATTCTCTCTTTGGCTTTCTTTAATCCATAATGATCACGCTCCAAGATCTTTGCAGCGTTCTTCACATCCAAATTATCCGGCGTGGAATTGCCCCACGGCAGATCAACGATCCAATCAATATAGGTTCTTATCATTCCCACTTCGGGAGACATCGGCGGCATTTGATTTAACCGCTCCAATTCCTTCATCGCAACCTTCTTCGCTTCTTCAGGCAGGTTGGCCGCATCCACTTTTTTCTTAAGGTCGGAAGATTCACGCGAGAAGATATCCCCCTCACCCAATTCATTTTGGATCTGCTTCATCTGTTCGCGCAGATAAAATTCGCGCTGGCTTTTATCCACTTCATTTTGTACCCGGGAATGGATCTCATCCTCCAATTCAAGCACATCCACTTCCTGTGCAAGAATGGTATTCAGTTGTCCAAGCCGCGCCTTGGGGTCAAGAATTAACAGCAGGCGCAGCTTGGCTTCATAGGTAAGCGAGAGTGAGGTTGCGACCATATCCGCAAGCCATCCTGGCTCGACAATATTCAATGCGAACATATGCGCTTCTTCGGGGATCGACCGATCCAACTGCACGCAGCGCTCAAAAAGGCTCAACGCAGAACGCATCAAAGCTTGTGTTTGCCGGTCAGCGGTTTGCGGTTCATTGATCACGCGCGCACGCACTTTGATGTAAGGCTTTACGCTCACGAACTCAACGATCTCGACCCGCTTGCGTCCCTGCACCAATCCAGAGTAGGAACCGTCTGGCATTTGCAAAAGCCGCCCCACTGCCATTTCCACACCCACAGGCAAAAAGTCATCAATGCCGGGTTCATTCAATTCCGGGTCTTTTTGAGTCAACCCGATCACGGTCTGCTCTTTCCGCTGGGCATCCTGCACAGCCAAAAGCGAGGCTTCTCGTCCCACAAAAATCGGCGAGACCATGCGCGGAAAGATTACCATATCCCGCAGGGGTAGTACCACGGCTTCGATCAAACCGTCAGCATTCGGCTCCAGATTCGGTACACGATACAGTTCCTCGGTCCGTTGTGAGAGCGTAATATCAAAATTATCTTCTTCTTCGTTCCAATCAGATTGATGATTCATTCGTTACTCGTTTTCCATGCAGACATGACTTCCGCCGTCACAAACATACTTCCTGCGGATAAAACAATGCTACCATCTTTTGAAGCCAATTCCAGTGCCCGCGCCAAAGCAGACTTAACTGGAATTACTGCTTCAGAATCGACCCCGGCCTGATCAGCCAATTGTCGAATTTGTTCCACTTCCAAAGCACGTGGATGATCAGCCCGCGTCACAATAATTTTCCTGATCCTCGATTTCATCTCCGCAAACATCCCGGGGATGTTCTTATCTTCCGATGCGCCAAAGATGAGATAGATTTTTTTGTCCGGGAAATAGGTATCAAGTGTCTCGCGCAGTTTTTCAAAAGAATCCTGATTATGCGCCGAGTCAAAGATCACGGGCGGTTCGCGGCGCGCTATCTCAAAGCGGGCGCGCCATTGTACTTGAGAAAAGCCTTTTTGTATCTGTTCGTCAGAAATTGGAATGCCGCTGGTTTTTAGAGCAGTATGGGCTGTGGCAGCATTTTCGACTTGATGTAATCCCAGTAAAGGAATCTGCAGTTCAACTTTTGAACCTTGACTTTCGACCTTCAATCTCTGTCCATCCAGGGAGGACTCAACTTGCTCGAATTTTACATCACGCCCTACCAGGGTGAGCGTACTCTCTCTTGATTTGGCTACACGCTCCAAAACTGCCAGCGCTTCATCCTTTTGCGGAGATGAGACAGTAGGCACACCCTGCTTGATAATGCCCGCCTTTTCTCCTGCGATCAAAGTAAGCGTATTTCCAAGCACAGCCATATGATCATAGGACAGCGATGTGATAACCGACACCTGCGGGGTTACGATATTGGTTGCGTCCAACCGTCCACCCAAACCAACTTCAAATACTGCCGCTTTAACTCCGTAATTTGCAAACGCCAAAAATGCCAGCGCTGTGGTGATCTCAAACGTGGTTAGTTTTTCGACCTTAGCCACATGCGGCTTGATTTCCTCCACCAACCCGACCAATTGCTCATGCGAGATTGGTGCGCCATTGATTTGAATTCGTTCTACATAATCCAGCAGATGCGGCGATGTATATAAACCGACCGGATACCCTGCAGCCTTCAAGCTTGAAGCACACAGTGCAGAAACCGATCCCTTCCCTTTGGTTCCTGCGACATGAATGATGGGATATTTATTCTGCGGATTCCCCAGTGACTCCATCAACGCAAACATACGGTCAAGGTTGAAATCCGCCTTGGCTAATTCAGAGGCATGTTTCAGACTATAATCCACAAAGGAATAAAGGTAATCAAGAGCTTGGTTGTAGGAAGTTTCCGTGTTCATGCTGGGATTGTAAAGCGGAATACGTAATTCGTAAACTTGTAAACCAGGCAAGGTGGAAGGAGCAAAGCCTGCTCAACAACTCGTCCATTCATGAGTTTTTAATACAACAATATTATTCTTCTGGAACCTAATATTGCAAATCAAGATATGCTTGCCATCCTCACCATCCATCTGCACCTCCAAACTTGTTCTTCGCTCAAAGAAAAGCGCGGCCGGATCAAACCGCTTATTTCACGCCTGCATCGTGAGTTCAACATTTCAGTAGCCGAGATGAATTTGCAGGATAAATGGCAGGAGACGATCATTGCCTGTGCAATGGTCAACTCCGACGCTGTCACTTTGCAGCGGTCTTTACAAAGTGTGGCAAAATGGATGGAAGCAAATTGGGAAGATGGGCAGATCATTAATCAAAAAATTGAGCTGATTTAAATGTGAGTTAGTTTCAACCCGCAAACTCGATCATGGGGCTTCCCTGATCCCATAAACTTGCAAACGAAGGAGAATGAATGGACTTAAAACTCAAAGACAAACGTGTCCTCATCACAGGCTCATCCCGCGGACTGGGATACGCCACCGCACTGGCTCTGGCAAAGGAAGGCTGCAAAGTTGCCATCAACGGCCGGGATGAGGCGAAGATTAAGGTTGTGGCGGAGAAGATGAGCAAGGAAACAGGCACGCAAGTAATTGGGCTGGCTGGCGATGTCAGCTTGGCAGATGTGCCTGAGAAGTTGATTCAGCAGGCTGCTGAAGCCTTTGGCGGCTTGGACATCCTCATCACCAACGCAGGCGGACCTCCACCCGGGTCAATCGATTCGCTCGATGAAGCCGCATGGCAAAAAGGTGTGGATCTGGGATTGATGCTGCATGTCCGTCTCATCAAAGCCGCCCTGCCCCACCTGCGGAAATCGGATGCGGCAAGTGTACTGACGGTAACTTCAATGTCAGTCAAACAACCAATTGCGAATCTGCTTTTGTCAAACAGTATCCGCATGGCAACCATTGGATTAACCAAGTCCTTGGCACTGGAGCTCGGCAAGGAAAACATCCGCTTCAACTCGATTCTACCCGGCTGGACTGAGACTGAACGGGTTACAGAATTGATGACAGCTCGGGCAGCAGCGAACAAGTCAACCGTCGAAGAGGAGATAAAAAAGCAGTCGGAACAAAGTCCGCTTGGGAGGCTGGGTCTGCCGGAAGAGTTTGCCAACACCGCCGCATTCCTTGTCTCTCCTGCCGCTTCATATATCACTGGCGTGATGTTAAATGTGGATGGTGGAATGTACAAGGGGACAATATAAATTAGTCCCGTTTCGAGTAACGAATAACAGTGATAAAGGAGATCAAAAGGATGTTTTATTAATATTCTGAAACCGCATCCTTACGATGAGCCATTGCTAATAAACATGATCCCTGCCTCACATCGTCCCGGCGACTTTTTGTGAGGCAGGGGAAATAATTGGAGAAAACCATGAACGAACAAACAAAAAAAATATGCCTTAACTGTGAACGCACGGATGAGAAGATCCCGTTGCTGCACCTGACCTTCAAAGATGAAATTAAATATATTTGCCCGCAATGCCTGCCCACGCTGATCCACAAGATCCATTTACTAGCCGATAAACTGCCCGGTGCAGAGATGCTATCAACAGCGGATCACTAATCAATGAGCAAACTGTCGCGTCTTACGCGAAATTCACTGATTATCGCGTTTTTCTTTTTGGTGGATAAAATCCTTGCCTTTGTCCGCACAGGGATCATCTCGCGCCAGTATTCTGACTCGGTGCATTTGCTGGATACATTCAACGCTGCAAATAACCTGCCTGACGTACTTTTCGCATTGATCTCGGGCGGCGCACTGGCAATGGCGTTCATTCCCCTGCTGACGGAATATCTCACCACGAAAGACCGTGCATCAGCATGGGATCTGTTTTCACGCGTGGCAAATGTTGCATTTTTAGTGACTGGTTCCTTTGCCATTCTCATCGCCATTTTTGCCCAGCCCATCGTGGATGCAAAACTTGGCATCGCACCCGGCTTTGGACAGGAGCAGCGCACACTGCTTGCAGAATTGATGCGGTTGAATCTGATCGGCACGATCATCTTTTCGATCAGCGGCCTGGTAATGGCTTCACTGCAGGCAAATCAACATTTCATTTTCCCAGCCATGGCGCCCAGCATGTATAACATTGGGCAGATATTCGGCGCAATTTTTCTTGTGCCTCGTTATGGCGTGCATGGATTGGTCTACGGTGTCATCATCGGGGCTGCAATGCACCTGCTAATTCAAGTACCGATGCTCTTCAAGTTCGGTTTCCGCTGGACACCCTCGTTAAATTTACATCACACAGGGCTGATCGAGGCCTTGAAACTAATGGCGCCCCGTTTACTAACCATGGGTGGGATTCAAATCATAGTCCTGGCGCGGGACAACCTTGCCTCACGTCTGGACCAAATTGGAGCAGTCACTTCTCTCACCTACGGCTGGATGATTATGCAAGTGCCTGAGACAATTCTTGGGACGGCAATTGCCACCGCCATGCTGCCTGCGCTTTCAGAACTTGCGGCACATGGTGAATGGGCAGAGTTCCGTTCAACAATTGAACGCGCCTTGCGGGTATTGATTTCGCTCACTATTCCGATCGCGGCGGTTATGGCTGGAGGAATTCATCCACTGGTACGCGGGATTTTCGGGTTCGATGAAGCTACTTCCACACTTGTCACATGGACAACCCGCGCCTATTTGATGACCCTGACAGGTTTCACCATCCACGAAATTGCTGCGCGTGCCTTTTACGCCCGCAAGGAACCGCTATACCCCCTTTATGCTGTGATCCTGCGTCTTGCCATGTTCCTGGGGATTGGATACATTGGACTCACTTTCTTCAGAGAAGTCGGTGCACCGATCATCGCCTTTGCTGAAATTGCGCTTTTAATTGAAGCTATCATCCTGTTCAGGTGGTTGTCCAAACGAACACATGAACCGATCCACGTAGGCAGATCGGTGCTAAAAGGGCTGGCAGCGGCCATTGTCGGTGGGATAACATCATACGGCCTGGCAGTGTACCTGCCCGGTGGGGCAATATCAACCGCCTTGCTGGGAATGACCGTTGGCGGTATTATCGCTCTGGTCATTGTCTGGTCAGATGCAAAACAGCTATTCAATCTTTAAGAGATTTGCCCTAAAATTTCTTAATACCAATGGTATCCATACGGATAAAACGAAAATAAGGATTTTTTTGAGCATTTCAAACAGAAGTATAATTGCGATTATGTCTGAACAAACTGAAAACACACAACCTCTAACACCTCCCCAACCGCAACAGGACGACACACAGCCGATCAAACCGGTGAAGAAAAAATCGCGACGCTGGCTCTCCATCCTTATTGGCATTTTCGGCTTCATCGTGCTGATCGGTCTGGGTGGATTCGGCGGATATACTTCCGGCATCAGTGACCGCCAGGCAGCGGAAGATGCAATTGTTTTGCAGCAAGTGACAGAACAATATCAATTCGCACTCGTGGATATTGAATTCAAACGTTACGAGGCCGCTGTACAACGCCTGCAATATATCATCTCAAAAAAGCCCGACTACCCGGGTGCGAGAGAAAAACTGACAGAAGTATTAGTGATAAGTTCCATTCCCACTCCCACCCCGGCCCCCACCCTGACCTCCACCCCTGACTTCAGCGGCGCGGAAAGCGCCTATCAGCGCGCGCAGCAACTCATCCAGGCGCAGGATTGGGGGAATGCACTGAGCGCAATTGACAGCATCCGTAAACTTGACCCCACTTATAAAACTGCACAAGTGGATGGCATGTACTATTTTTCACTGCGAAATCGCGGGCATGCACTTATTACCCAGGAAGGCAATCTTGAAGGCGGAATTTATTACCTGACACTTGCTGAACGATTCGGACCGCTTGATAACACGGCTGTTCAATTGCGGGAAGGCGCCCGCATGTATATCATTGGTGCCAGTTTCTGGGAACTGGATTGGAGCCAGGCATATAATTATTTCAGCCAGGTTGGCAGCGGCTGGCCTGCAATGTGGGACGGCACAATGACAGCCTCGGCGCGCTTGCAATATTCGGCCATGCGCTACGGTGACGACCTCTTCGAGCAGCAACAGTTTTGCAAAGCTTATGAACAATTTGAGCTCGCTGCAGGTCTGGGCAATTTGGATGACGTTGCCACGAGTCATTACAATAAGGCGTATCAACAATGCTACCCGCCTACGGCGATACCGCCGACCAATGAACCCCCCACAGAAGTACCAACCGCCCCATGACCACTCCGCCAGCCTGGGCAATGGCTCTGATCTACTGGCTGCACATGCTTGCCACCGTCACATGGATCGGAAGCCTTGCTGCGATCAACCTCCTCGTCCTGCCTGCTTCCAGGCAGACCTTAAAGCTGGCTGACCAACTTCGCTTTATTGCCGCCATGCAAAAAAGGCTTGAACCTCTGGCCTGGTTCAGTATGGGACTGTTGGTTGTGACGGGATTATTCCAACTCAGCGCAAACCCTCATTATGACGGATTTCTTGCCACGAGCACACAGTGGTCGTTGGCTATTCTGGTCAAGCATGGTTTTTCCGCCATTTTGGCTGTAACAAGTGCCGTCCAGACCTGGGAAGTTCTGCCCGCCATTCATCGTATTTTGATGAAAAAGGAAACCGCAGATACAGTTGAACTGGAAAAGTTACAACACCGTGAAGTATTTTTGCTGAGGGTAAACCTGTTCCTCTCCACCCTTATTTTAGGAGCGACCGCCTTTGCAAGAGCATCGTAAAAAAAACAAAAAATCCGCTCTTTTTAGAAAGCGGATTTTTTGTTTTAATAAATCTCCATCCTCTCGGTCAACCGTCAGGACTATGTGAGCAGGGCAGTTTAAATCTCCAGATCGCTTTCTCCCGTCCAATGGCCCTCTGACCGAATTCCACGATAAGCATTTGTTGCTTCACGCAGAACACATAATATTCACAACTTTATTACTTTCCGAGCCAGCACTCCTGTCAAGTCATATGCCAGCGCACCAGTGATTTTAGTTGGGACGATCTCCCCCACTTTTGCCTTTCCTTCAACTAGCACCACCCCATCAATTTCAGGCGCATCGCGGTAGGAACGTCCGATGGATATCCCGTTATCAAATCCCTCAACCAGCACATCCAGCGTCCTGCCCACAAGCGATTGATTGATTTGCAGGGAGATATTCTGCTGGAGTTCCATCAAACGCTCATAACGTTCCTGCTTGACCTCAGATGGAACAGGGTCACCCAGCGGTGAAGATGTTGTTCCCGGTTCGAATGAAAACTGAAAAGCGCCTACGCGATCAAAACGAATCTCATTCACAAAATCATATAAAGCTTGATATTCTTCATCCGTCTCGCCCGGATAACCAACAATAAATGTTGTGCGGATGGACAGATCCGGGATCGTGGAACGCATTTTTGCAAGCGTTTTATATACCCAGCCAATATTGGACGGGCGTTTCATACGCTTCAAAGTTTTTGGGTGCGCGTGTTGGAGCGGAATATCCAGATATGGTAAAACCTGTTTGCGGGTCGCCATCACTTCGATCAATCGGTCTGTGACATAACCCGGGTACGAATACATGATACGAATCCAATCGATGTCAGGCACAGAAACAGTCAAATGCTCAAGCAGGACAGCAAGTCCATCCTTCATGCCAAGGTCGCTGCCATAATCCGTTGTGTCCTGCGCGATCAGCACCAGTTCACGCACACCCGAATCACGCAAAACCCGCGCTTCATTAATGATCTTCTCGACAGGACGCGAAATCGCTGTACCCTTAATGAGCGGAATGGCACAAAACGCGCATGGACGGCGGCAGCCATCCGCCACCTTGAGATACGCGCTTGCTCCCGCCACACTGACCCGCAGTGTATCTTTTTCGTCAGAGCCGACTGTTGCAGCTTCAGGCAAATGATAGACCGGCTCAGGATGGAGTTCTGACGATCCTGTCAAAGAACGGAGCTTGCGCACTACCTGCACAACATCCATCCAACGGCGCGTACCAAGAATACCGTCCACACCTGGAACCTTCTGCGCGACTTCCACGCCATAGCGCTGCGTGAGACAACCCGCCGCGATCAGCACCTGTCCCTTGCGCTTTGCCTGGGCAAGTTCGCCCAGAACCTTATAAGATTCTTCCTTTGCAGAACCGATAAACCCACAGGTGTTCACGATCAAAACTGTGGCCTTGTCGGGGTCAGCCGCTGCGCGATATCCGTCACGCAAAAGCAACTGTGCCATCGAGTCGGAATCCACTGTATTTTTTGCACAGCCCAGGGAAACTAAATGAAATGTATTTTTTGACACTTTATTATCCTAACGCTAAAATTTATCTGGAAGCATATCTTCCAGGCTCCGTTACCCGCCATCTGGCGGCGTGACAGTTGGTGAGAACTCGGGGGTCCCCGTTGGCGTGATCGTCACCGGAAGCGTATTGGTTGGTGTCGGCGAAATTGTAGCGGTCGGCGTCGCAACACCTGTGATCAGATACACACGACTGACCACCTCACCTGTCCTGCCCATCAAACCAAGGTCACGCCCATTATGAATAATTCGCAGCGCTGCTGCGTTGCCTGTCAACACCATTACCTGATCATTGGCTTCAAATACTTTTGTTTCACCTGGCGCAACACGCCCCTCAAAAGTTAATTCACCATCCACAGAAATTCGTACAAATACACGCTCCACAGCAAAAACACTGACAACCACATTTGCATTGGATTCCAGGGTCGCAACAATTTCAGCGTCTGGAGTGACAGCAGCATTTTCATCAACAGGCACAAAGGTTGCATCTAATGAAGGAGTTGCCAAAGGAGTAGCGCCAAGGACATCCACAATGGATGGTGCAGTGGCATCTGCACGCAGGACATCTTCCTCCTGGGAACTGACTACGCGTCCCACCCCCCAAATTGCCAGCGCAAATAGAATGGCAATCATCACCACGCCAAAGATCAGATCACCTGCAATAAAACTTCTTAAGATTGGTATCGAAGTTATTACTTCCGTTTGAATTTTCTCACGCGGAGTCTCGGCGTATTTTTCATGCCGCCGCGCCTGCAGTCCGTCTGCAAAACGCAACAGGATGGCATCAACATCCAGATCAAGGAACGTCGCGTAGTTTGCAAGCATCCCGCGCGTTTGCACAGGGGAAGGCAGTTTATTGAACGCGCCCTCCTCCAGCGCCTTAATGAATGCGCTGCGCAATTTTGTATGGCGCTCCACTTCGTCAAACGTCAGGCTGATCAATTCGCGCCGTTCGCGCAATTGCGCCCCAATTTCCGCAAAGATCATGTCGGCAGGCTGGGAGGACACAAAGCGTGGAATATCAGGCTCAGCTGCAATGGGTGTTTCAGGCACTGGCTTTGGTTCTTTTTTTGTAAAAGCGGATAGGAAGGCAATTCGCAGCCTTGAGAAAAATCCCGGGTCTGCTTCAACCTGAACCTCAGCTTGCCCCGGCTCAGAAGGCTGAATCAACTCCTCGCCCTCAATATCCACCTGTAGAGGGATCTCTTCTTCGACAACTTCCTTGTCCTTAAAACCACGCGGTTTGAGCTGTTCCACTTTCACATCAGCAGCCGCCATATTTTCGGTGTTGGTGTCGGCTACTTCTCTCTCCACCGCACTATCCTGATCGGGTCGAAAGGCTGTCACCGGATGTCGATTCCACCACAAGGCAAGCGAGGAGCGAAATTTTCCAACCCATGAGAGGCCCTCTACTTGTTCTCCTTCTCCAACCACCAAAGGCGGAATTTCCGTTTCCACCAGATTGACCTGTGGCAAAGGCCCACTCACCTCTTCCACTTGCGGCGCATTCTGTTGAATCTCCGCTATCATCTCATCAATGTTCAATTCAAGATAGTCTGCATAGTTGCGCAAAAAACCGCGTCCCTGCGCCGCCGAAGGCATGACCGAATAATCGTTGGACTCCAACGCCTGCAAAAAAATGGTGCGGATGCGCGTCGCCTCTGACGCTTTTTCAAGTGTCAGAAAACGAGCTTCGCGCTCCCTCTTTAATTGTTGACCGATGGATTCAAACATGGCTTTATTTTAATACAAACATATCCGGTTAGGCTGGAAACCTATTGCTTGAAACAAACCTTCGAGTGGTTATTTACAAACATCACCGACTTGCGCCGGTGATGTTGAGTTCTTTTTATTCGGCTGTGGCGGCGGGCGCTTCAGCAGCGATTTCTTCCTTCGCTTCTTTGCGAGGGTTTTTCTTTGGCTTTTTCTCTTCTTCGTGTTCTGCAGAACTTTCAGCGCTTTCACCTTCACGGTGAACAATGATCTTGATATCAGGAACCAAATCCATCGTCAGGCGAATGTGAGCAGTGAACTCGCCGAGCGTACGGATGGGTTGGGTATCCACCTGCTGGCGCTTCACTTCAAAACGAACCTTCTCGCTGAGCGCGGCAGCGATGTCCTGCGTAGTGATGGAGCCGTACAATTTTCCCGTATCTCCAGCCTTGGCGGCGAAAGTGAGGGTCACATCTTTAACCAGATCAGCAAGACCTTTGAGTTCCTGGTTTTGGGAAGAACGACGGATCTCAGCCTGCGCCTTGATCTTTTGCACCTGGTTCAAAGCGCCTGCGGTTGCAAGTACAGCAAGCCCTTGCGGGATGAGAAAGTTACGGCCATAGCCATCGGCTACTTTCTTGATATCCCCTGCACGTCCCAATTTATATACATCTTTAACAAGCATTACTTTCATTTTAAGCCCTTTCCTTACTTGAAGTAGTCAGAACGAAGGGTACTACGTCCTGCGGGTTGCGATTGTACCATACCTGTCCTTCCGATTTGTGCCCAAAATACCAGATAAGATGTGAAAACAAGGGCAGGGTCTGGAGGCGCGTGCAGATCATGTGTGGTAAATCGCCGCAGCATTTGGTATGAATGATGCATAAGCTGGGATAAAACTAAATAGTGAGCATTACCAAATTGGATATCGAAAACCCCGACAAATACCAGAAAGACCCCGCAGCGGCCGCCGAGTCACAGAATTTTTCAACAACTCCATGGTGATGGTTTTAGCCCATCGTTCCAGCCATTAAAAATGGAAATATGTATGCTGTAGTCTGTATGCTGTAGTCTATAAATTATCTGTGCGCCTTATTGCACTTAAGCACTTCGCAAACCGCATCTTCGAGAATACGATCCACCTTTATTGAGGTGGTAGTGGGTTTATCAATTTCCATATTATTCACAAAGGTACTGGCTGCGTCGATCACCCAGGTTGTTGCCAGGTCAGGGAAAATCTTACCGGTGTTGATCACCAGATCGAAGGATTGGAGCGAATCCCAGGGCACCCTGTAGAACTCCTCGACAAAAGCAAGCCGCACTTTATCATTGGTTTTCACGACCAACTCCGCCTCTTCGTATGTGATCTTCTTTTGCGACATAACACGCCCAACTCTTACCGAAAACGGGGCTCGAAGCCGCACATGGAGAACATCGGCAAAACCATTTAGAACTTCAAAACCACTACGCCCGAGAATTACGACATCGCCGTGATATGCCAAAGCTTGTATAACCTGATTGACCATGGTTACCATTACGTCCCGCTGCTTCTCTCTTTGGGCATCAAATCTCTCCCAAAAAGTGGGCAGGGTCGCATACTCTTTATCGAATTCCACAAACCCATATTGACCAAGTATGGTGCCGATAAATTTCTGATCTACAAAATGGTATCCCATGGTTTCAGCGACCTTCTGGGCAATGGAATCACCCTCGCTGCCAAATTCTCTGGAAATGGTTATGACGGACATGGTACACCTCCTTTCCAATAAAATTATTGCACGCCTCTTGTTTTTTTTCAAGAACCCCAACAATTTGTAAAAACTTACTTTGAGCAAACCGACGGTGACCGGTATACCGGCTGGGAAAGTGGATGCCCGCCAAATACAGATAAAGCATATGGTCTTGCTTAAGGTGGACGTCATTGAGGAAAGCCGTCTAAGCTGGTTATGATTTTATGTTTTGGATTGTCAGACAATTAAGCACTCACTTGAAGAAAGAAATGGACATTGATTTGAGTGAAAAACATTTTCGCGCCTTGACCAAACATCTTTACCCGAAGCAACCACATGGTTTTTCAAAGTTAGGGAACGGACCATCTTTATTATGACAATTTCTCGCAAGTTGTAGTATATTCTTCCCCTTCAAAGGAAAAAGCATTTATGGCATTGTTGAGTTTACAGGATGTAAGCCTCGGCTTTGGCGGACCTCGGCTTTTTGATGGCATCAATTTGCAGATCGAACACGGCGAGTGGGTGGGACTGTTAGGGCGCAACGGCATGGGCAAATCCACCTTGCTTAAGCTGGTCAACGGCGACATTGATCCCCTGAGCGGAAGCGTATCGCGTCAGCAAAATTTGCGTACCGCGTATTTGCCGCAGGAAGTTCCCGCTGGAATTGTCGGAAAAGTTTTTGACATTGTCTCGGGTGGTTTGGATTCGCAGACTGTCCACAATGAACATCACTGGCAGGGACAACTTCAGGTGGAGCAAGTCATCTCGCGCATGCAGTTGGATCCGCATGCGCGCTTTGAGACCCTTTCAGCAGGGATGAAGCGCCGCGTAATGCTCGCTCGAGGCCTGGTATGTGACCCCCAGCTTTTGCTGCTCGACGAACCCACCAACCATTTGGACATTGCTTCGATTGATTGGCTGGAAGGCTTTCTCAAACGCTGGGGCGGCACACTGTTGTTCGTGACGCATGACCGCGTCTTCCTGCAAAAGTTGACCACCCGCATCGTTGAGTTGGATCGTGGACGCCTGTTCGATTGGAATTGCAGCTACACAACTTTCGTCGAGCGCAAAGAGGCAATGCTTACCGCCGAGGCGGAGCAAAATATCCTTTTCGATAAAAAGCTGGCTCAGGAGGAAGTGTGGATCCGCAAAGGCATTGAGGCGCGGCGTACCCGCAACGAGGGGCGGGTACGCGCTCTCAAACGATTGCGCGAGCAACGGCTTGAACGTCGTGACCGCCCTGGAAAGGTGCGGATGCAGATCCAGGCGGAGAAGCGTTCGGGGAAATTGGTCATTGAAGCAGAGAATGTCAACTACGCATTTGGAGATCATCCTGTTGTCAGTGATTTCACAACCACCATTCAACGGGGCGATAAAGTCGGCATCATCGGACCCAATGGCTCCGGTAAAACGACTCTGTTGCGCCTGCTGGTGGGAGAGCTATCCCCACAAAGCGGCAGCGTGGAATACGGAACAAACCTGGAGATCGCATATTTTGATCAACTGCGTGCACAATTGGACGAAAGCAAGTCCGTGCTGGATAACGTAGGGCAGGGACGTGACAGCGTCAGCATCAACGGCAGAACACGCAACCTGAACGTATATCTCGAGGATTTTCTTTTCTCCAAAGACCGCATCAATGCACCGATCAGCGCACTTTCCGGCGGTGAGCGAAACCGTTTGCTCTTGGCACGTCTTTTTGCCCAACCTGCCAATTTACTCGTACTGGATGAACCCACCAACGACCTGGATGTGGAAACCCTGGAAATACTCGAGGACCTTCTGCTTGAATATGACGGTACGCTGCTGATGGTCAGTCATGACCGCACGTTTTTAAATAATATCGTCACAAGCACAATTGCCCTCGATGGCAGCGGACAGGTCGTGGAAACTGTCGGCGGCTACGATGAATGGCAGAAGCAAAATGAATTTACAAAACCCGAGTTGAAACCGCGCAAAGCAACTGTCAGCGATGCCCAGCCCGAACCTGAATCACCAGCCAAAAAACTCAGTTACAAGGAACAGCGCGCGCTGGAATCCCAAAAGATGGAATTGGCGGAACTTCCGCGCCGCATTGAAAAACTTGAAACTGATATCCATTCGCTGACAGTGGAAATGTCCGCTCCGTCCTTTTATCAACAAAACAGCGCGCAAATTACGCAGGTGGTAAATCGGTTAAAGGAAATGCAGGATGAATTGACGCAGGCCTATCACAGGTGGGAGGAGTTGGAAAGATAGTTGTCAAAAGGGGATAAATTTCCATATCTGGAACACCGGTAAAGTAATAACAACAAAGTTCCGCAGGTATTTTTGCCTGCGGAACTTTGTAATTCAACGACGGGGTGTGAAGTCTACTTCGCAATACCCAGATAACTTTCCATCACACGCTGGTCATGCAGAAGTTCCTGTCCCGTGCCCTCCATATTTATGGTGCCGGTCTTTAACACGTAGGCACGCTGACAGATCCCCAATGCCAGAGATGCATTCTGTTCCACCAATAGGATGGTAAGTCCCAATTGTTGATTCAAGCGTACGATGGTTTCAAACATCAGATTTATAACGATGGGAGCCAGGCCAAGCGACGGCTCATCCAGCATCAGCAGTTTCGGACGCGACATCAGCGCACGTCCCACCGCCAACATTTGCTGTTCGCCGCCCGAGAGGGTGCCTCCCCGTTGGTTGATGCGTTCCTTGAGACGCGGAAAGAGTTGGAAAACCTCTTCCATGGTTTCTTCGATCTCGTGGCGGTCATTGCGGGTATAGGCTCCTGCCATCAGATTTTCCCGCACCGAAAGTGGGGAGAAAATCCGCCGTCCTTCGGGAGACAAAGTGATCCCGTCTTTAACAACGTCGTAAGCCTCTTTTTTAAGCGGTTGTCCTTTAAATATGATTTTTCCAGAAGTGAAGGTCTTTACCGCCATGATGGTCTTCATTAGAGTCGATTTACCTGCCCCGTTTGCCCCAATAACCGAGACAATCTCGCCCTCATCCACGTGCAAGCTGACCTGGTTGAGGGCGCAAATTCCCCCGTAGTAAACAGTCAGGTCTTGAATATCGAGCATGGGCATTTTCTCAGTCATTTTTTGGTTCTCCCAGGTAGGCGCGGATGACATCGGGGTTGCTCTGGATTTCAGTCGGCGTCCCCACTGCCAGCATCGAGCCGAGGTTCAGCACGTAGATGCGGGAATCACGGCACAAGTCCATGACCACGTTCATGTGATGCTCGATCATGATCATCGTGTAGTGCATGGTGGTGTGAATCTCGCGGATGAGTTTGATCAAGTCATTGCATTCGTCGTCGTTCATGCCTGCAGCAGGTTCATCCAACAGCAAAAGTTCGGGATTGGTCGCCATGGCGCGTGCCATTTCCAGACGTCTCTGCAAGCCGTAGGGTAAGCTTGAAGCGCGTGCGTGAGAATGCTCCTTCAAGTTAACCATCTCAAGCAGTTCCATTGCTTTCTTACGGGTGTCGATTTCGATCCTGCGGGCTCGCGGTGTGCGAACAAAGGCTTCCATGAGGGAATACTGTGGCGCACTGTGAAAGCCTAATTCCACGTTCTCGTAGGCAGTCATTTGCGGGAACAGACGGATATTCTGAAACGTGCGGCTGATTCCCAACTGACAAATCCGGTCCGGGGATTTGCCGAGGATGTTTTTTCCCTTGAAATCGATTTCACCCGCAGTGGGTTTGATGGCATTGGTAATGAGATTAAAGATGGTAGTCTTGCCAGCGCCGTTGGGGCCGATCAAGCCGACAAATTCGCCTGGCTCAAGCATAATGGAGACATTGTTGACAGCCCGCACGCCGCCAAAGTCGACCGTCAAATTCTTTATATTGAGGATTTCTTGGCTCATGGTGGCTACCCTTCCTGCGAAGATTGCCTGCGGTGGAAAATTTTCTTCCACCAGATGCGCGCAAATTGAAAGTTCATTTCCACATATCCCAGTAAACCCTGCGGACGGAAAATCATCACGATCACGAACAAAAAGCCGTAGATGATCAAACGCCATTCAGCAAAGGTCCGCAGCAGCTCGGGAAACAACACCAGCACAAAGCCTGTTATGACAGGTCCGATCAGGGATTGGATGCCGCCGAAAACCACCGCTGCCAGCAAGTCGGAAGATTTTGTGATGGTGAAGAAGGATGGGGTGAGATAGGCAAAATAAAAAGCCATCAATCCACCTGCTACACCTGCATAAAAAGCACTGACGAACAGGGCGATCATCTTTGTCTTCAACAGGTTTACGCCCATCATTTGCGCTGCCACTTCATCCTGACTGATGGCTATGCAGTTCTTGCCGTATTGCGACGTCACGAACATATGGGCAAAGAACAGCGCCAAAATGACCGCTACCACCACCACAAACACAGATGTCGGTCCCGGAAGGTTCATATAGCCGAACACGCCGCCAAGCTTGACCAGCAAAGGACCGATGGGTTTGAACAACATTCCAATGCCGCTTTCGGCATCCACAATGCTTTGCCCCATACTCCTGGTGTTGTTCAACAGCAGGCGGGTCGCTTCGGAAAAGCCCAGCGTGGCGACCGCAAAATAATCGCCGCGCAACTCACTGCGAAAGGCGGGGTATCCGATGATGAAACTGCACAGTCCGGCGAAGGTTCCGCCCAACAGGAGCGCAATGGGAAAGGGAACACCAAGTTCCTTGACAAAAATGGCGCTCATATAGCCGCCCAATGCCATGAAGCCGGCGTGTCCGATGGTGAACAAACCCGTATACCCTGTGAGAATCGCCACGCCCAATGCGGCAATGATGTTGATGCCGCCGAGGATGATAATTGTGTTAATATAGCCCATGATTTTGCCATCCTCTCTTTATAGTTTTTCGTCGCTGCTCTTGCCCATCAACCCATTGGGGAAAAACAGCAGGATGATGATCAGGAACATAAAGGAGAACAGGTCGCGGTAGGTTGATGAGATATAGCCTGAAACCATGGTCTCAAGAATACCCAGGATCATACTGCCCACAATCGCGGCTGGAAGATTGCCCAATCCGCCGACGATACTGGCGATCATGGCTTTGATGGTGACGATGCCCATCATCGGGAATACGGCGTATTTGATACCGTAAAAAACCCCTGCCACGGAGGAAAGCACCCCAGTAGTGGCAAAGACGATCATGGCAACCGCGTTATTGTTGATACCCATCAGGGATGCGGTCAGGATGTCAATGCTGCTGGC
>JFJP01037871.1_pt1 | contig 21719 bp, 21 predicted proteins | sample 431651 | NCBI WGS metagenome assembly JFJP01 (sample SAMN02602958, study PRJNA72255) | Microbial mat metagenome, whole genome shotgun sequencing project. | biome: fresh water; feature: sink hole; material: water; isolation source: purple microbial (photo- and chemosynthetic) mats found in...
GGGTTTGGCGACGACTGACCCAATCCACAGAGTGAAGTATCTTTAATAACCAGTCCAAGATTCTTAAGTCTGGTAAGGTCATCAGCAACACCATTTCCTTTACAGATTTTATCGAGCAACTCATATAGTCTCTTATTTCCGATGCGGCAGGGTGAACATTTTCCACACGATTCCTCAACGGTAAAATCGAGAAAATACTTGGCAATACTAACCATGCAATCATCTTCATCCAAAACTATCATACCCCCCGATCCCATCATGGAGCCGTTAGCCACAAGACTTTCATAATCAATAGGGAGGTCCAGGTGTTTTTCAGTCAGACATCCGCCCGAAGGCCCGCCAGTTTGCACTGCTTTGAACTTCCTGCCGTTCTTAATACCTCCCCCGATTTCAAAAATCACCTCGCGAAGGGTTGTTCCCATCGGAACTTCTATAAGTCCCACATTATTTATTTTTCCGGCAAGGGCAAATACTTTGGTCCCTTTGGATTTCTCGGTTCCGATGGAGGAAAACCAAGCAGATCCCTTTAACAGAATAACCGGAATATTGGCAAAAGTCTCAACGTTGTTAACATTGGTTGGTTTCCCCAGGTATCCCGATACAGAGGGGAATGGTGGTTTAAGGGTTGGTTCGCCGCGATGTCCCTCCATGGAGTGGATAAGGGCAGTTTCCTCTCCGCAAACAAATGCGCCAGCTCCGTATTTGAGTTCGATATCAAAATTGAACCCGGTACCAAAAATATCTTTTCCCAAAAGACCGTATTCGCGGGCTTGAGCAATAGCAACTTTCAAGCGTTGAATGGCAAGGGGATATTCGGCACGGATATATATCAGTCCGGTATCCGCGCCAATGCAATAACCACAAATAGCCATCGCTTCGAGTACCGAATGCGGGTCCCCCTCCAGAATGGAGCGATCCATAAAGGCACCCGGATCACCCTCATCTGCATTGCAAACCACATATTTTTTATCTGCCTGTGACTGTCTGGATAGTTCCCATTTCAAACCTGTCGGGAATCCGGCACCACCCCGGCCTCTTAGACCTGATGCTTTCATTTCCCCTATAACATCTTCCGGGCTCATTTCGGTAAGTGCTTTCCCCAGAGCCTGATAGCCGTCTCTTGATATATATTCATCCAGTATCTCAGGATTTATAAACCCGCAGTTTCTGAGAGCAATACGAATCTGCTTTTTATAAAAACCCATGTGCTTGGAATCTTCGATTACCTCATTGGCTTTGGGATCCACATAAAGCAGTTCTCTTACCTTACGGCCTTTGATAACGTGCTCTTCCACGATTTTCCTTGCATCTTCCGGCTTCACTTGCACATAGAAAGTATTATCAGGCGATACTTTAACAATGGGTCCTTTTTCGCAAAAGCCAAAGCAACCAGTCATAATTACCTGCACGGTATCGGAAAGACCTTTTGCTTCGAGCTCGGTCTTCAAATTTTCAACAATTGCATCACTTGCTGAAGCCCGGCAACCTGTGCCGCCGCATACCAGAAGGTGCATACTGTATTTTGACATCTTTATTCCTCCTTATTCTTTTGAATCAATTGTTTCGTAATTAACCGGGATGATACCATCAACAAGCTCTCCGGTCTTAATGTATTTCTCGATGATTTCATCAGCCTTTTTCAGGTCCACACCTCCAAAAACCACGGAATCGTGGCCGGGAAGTTTGACCTCGATGGTTGGCTCTGCATAGCAATAGCCCATGCAACCGGTTTGGGTTACAACGCCATCAATATTTCGGCGATCAAGCTGCTCTACGAAAAAGTCCATAATAACTTTTGCCCCTGCTGCAATTCCACAGGTTGCCATAGCGACCTTAACCTGAACATGGTTTTCAGGGTCGGTGGCCATCTCCCGGATTTCAAGCCCGGATTTGATTTCGTCCCGTTTCTTTTTAAGATCCGAGAGTGATGTGATTTTCGACATGATTTAAAATATTTGGGATGTTTTTACAAGCTGATTTTTTGAGAACACAAAATTAATTATTTCAAGCTACTGTTATTTCGAAAACATTAATTTATAATAATTCTTTTTAAGCACAAATTAAGTCCCGAATATATGCTTCCCTTCCCGACAATTATTTCTGCCGGGCTAATCCAAAACGCCAATATTTTCAAGATTTTCAAGAATCATATTTTGTATATCCTTCATCAGGTCATTATCTGTTAAACTCTTAACTTCTAAAACCTCCTTAATCTCTTTTGTATCTATCCTATACTCACCCTTATCTGTGCTGTGTTCATATATAAACTCGATTGCCGGGTTTGCCATAATGAGAAGCTTAATTACCCCTGAAATATCTCCTAAGGGTTGCCTGTCGAAGTGATTCAGCACAAAACTTGCATGCACCCGGGTACCTTTCCCTTCAAGGGAGTCAATCGTCACAGTTCCCCCGGCTTGTTCGGCATGCTGCTTCAGAAAGGGCAATCCAAGCCCAACTTTTCTCTTTGTGCGGCTTGTTGTGTAAGGGTCAGTAACATTCGAAAGCATTTCCGGGGACATCCCAGTACCATCATCGTTTATTACAATAACCATTGAATTCCGGAGTTCAGACTCTTCTATTGCAATGTTTATCTGCTTTGCCTTTGCGCGAATGGAGTTTTGAACTATATCAAGTATGTTGAGTGAAAGCTCTTTCATCCTTCAATGATCTCCCTACCATTAATTCCAGCAAGAGTCATCCTGATTTCCTGAAAGCTTATTTTTCCCATTTTGAAAAATGTGCTGCCAGCCCCGATATCTTGAAGGTAATGCGCATCGGAAGAGTTAATCATTTTATAATTTGCCAGTTCGGGGTGCAGACTTCTAAATTCAGAAATTGATGTCCGCCTTGAAACTTCGAGTGCATCTACTTTCAAATCAGGCGGAAGGAAGCCTAATTGACTGAAAACGCTGTTTTTCTTCCGGTCAATATGGGCTGGAATAAAGATACCTCCATGGTTACAAACGAATGCATGAACCTCTTCCAGAGATTTGGCAATAGCGTTAATAAGCAGCTTTTGCTCTTCATAAACAATAAGTTCATCCTCATCCACCTGAACCTGGTATCCGAATTTCACCGGGTCATTTTTTATATCCGGCAAATTCTCATCCAGAAAATCCTGCAGCTTTAAAAGGCTTTCATTATCTTCAAAGAACGCCAAACAGTGAACCTCTTCACGGCTTGTTATCTCCGCACCCTGAAGGACAAAAATTCCGCGTTTGCGGGCAATTTTCGCAAGGATCGAACAGTGCCGGGTACTGTTGTGATCGGTAATCCCAATTATATCAAGTCCTTTTCGTGCCGCGGCTTCAACAATTTTCACGGGACTCATATCCAAATCACCGCAAGGTGAAAGGACAGTGTGAATATGCAGATCGGCACGAAAAAGGGTCATTGTTTGTTCAATAATTCAAAAAGTCGTCCACAAATGGTGAATGTATCCAAATCAGTGCCCAGAATCGGAAGTTGTTCTTCTTCACTTTTCTTCATAGTATCCTCATCGGGTTTGTATCCCTTCACTACGATTATAGCAGGCAGATCTTTTAGAGATGCCACTGCCATTACGTTTTTGTGCGTCTGCAGCGTAATCCATACCTGGCCTTCCTTAGCATTTCCCATCACATCGCTGAGAAGGTCGGACACATATCCCCCGCTAACCTCTGCATTGAGAAAGTCTTTTCCAGAATAAACCTTAAGGTCAAGTGCCTTAACAAGATCAATTGTTTTCATCTTCTGCTCCAAGTTTATTACAGTTTTTCTGGAGCCGTTCGTTGCCCCAAATACTGTCGATTATTTTTTTAGCATGTTCCTGGGTTAATTTTTTCTGGTCCATCATCACCTGCTGCATGAATATGCAATGGGATACCTGTGCCCTTCCCTGAACGATATCTTCCGACAAAGTCTGGCAATCAGGTGCACCGCAGGCAGCACAATCAAAGCCCGGCAAAAAGCACATCAGCCGGCGCTTGCGCTCCATTTTTCTCAAAGCTTTGGAGATATCCTCATCGAGTTTCTCCATTGGCCGCGGTTTGACTTTTTCAAAGAAACTCTCGGAACTGATTTCCATTAGCGGGTCATTTTTTCTCGGGGGATTTGCTAATTCGCTCGACTCATACTCCGCGGCGCGTTTTGTGAGCCTTTCAACCGTAAGAAAACGATTCCCACTGATAAGAATCCCACCTGCACAACTCTCATCACATGCGCGCAGTTCAAGAAAGTCGATATCCTCGTACTCATCATTCTCCAGTTTCTCAAGAAATTCGGTTACATTGTTGATACCGTCGATCGCTAAGGCTCTGCCCTTGGAATGAACGCTTTCCCCTCGGGTGAGACTCCACAATATACCCTTTGAATTCAAAAGTCTGTCGAAATCTGCTTTTGGAGGCTCTTCATTCTTCTTCAGGTGCTGAAGGATCCTATTATAAAGGTAGTTCATGTTAATTACGCCTGTAACGGGCGACTCCTCCTCTCCTACAGGGCTTTTAATTGCTGCTATTTTTGCAGCACAGGGGGTAACGTAAAACATGCCAATATCCTCAGCGGCAATCCCTTCGGAAACCAAACGTTTTTTATAATAGAGTGCCGAGATATCGATTGGCGGTTTTGCCCTGAGTATATGATCGACCAATGAAGGGAACCGAACCTGTATGAGCCTTATAATAGCCGGACAAAATGAAGATATTAACGGCCTGTTGCTATTTTCGGATTGAAACTGTGCATAAGCATCAAGAACCATCTCAACGGAGTTCTCAACCTCAAAGATGTGGGTAAACCCAATTTCCTTCAAAGCTGCATAAATCTTTGATGTTCTGATTTTCTCGGGGAACTGGCCAATCAAAACTCCCGGTACCAGAATAACCCTGACAGGGTAATTATTGATCATCTGCAAATCGTCCTGCTCAACAATTATAGCCGAAACAGGGCAGGCTTTGTAACACTCGCCACAATCCACACATCGATTATCGATAATCCTGGCTTTCCCGTCCCTCACCCTGATAGCCTGAGTGGGACATACAGTCATACAGTGTGTGCAACCAATGCAAACATCATCCAGCACTTTAAGGGCGTGATGAAAGTCCCAATCTTGATTTTTAGCCTTCATCCGGTTTGAGATAATGAATTAGTTCAACTTTGGTGCCTTTTCCGAGCTCAGAAGAAATCAGCATTTTGTCAGCGTTTCGCTTCATATTTGCCAACCCCATTCCTGCTCCAAACCCCATCTCTCTGACCTGAGGAGAAGCAGTAGAATAACCTTCCTCCATAGCCTGATCAATGTCAGCAATTCCTGGCCCTTTGTCGTCCAGGATGATATGAATTTGATTCTTGTCAATATTCACCTCAATTACGCCCGAATAAGCATGAGCAACGATGTTAACTTCAGCCTCATACAATGCCACAACAATATGCTTTGAAACGGTATGATCAACATTCAACTGCTTAAGAATCTTCTTAACTGCACTTGATGCATTACCGGCGTTGGTAAAATCTCCTCCTGCTATTTTGTATTTGAATTGCATTTCTTAATATACCGGCTTCACTCCTGCTTTGTACAATTCCCCCGATATTCGGAAAACGGAAAAAGGGCTTTCGATAAGCATTATTCCGGTTTCCTCTGCCAGGGCAATAATGTCACTGTTTATTTTTTTGTTCCTTGCGAAAATGATAAAGGATATATCCGACATCTCGGCCGTACGAATTGCCTGAAGATTGGCAAGTCCCGTGATAAGCAACAAATTGTCCATCTCGACAGTAAGCACATCACTCATCAGATCCGATGCAAAAGCATGTTCAATATGCCGGTCGGATTTTTCATGGCAGCATAACACTTTGCCGTCAATAATTTCTGCAATTTCCTTAATCGTTTTCACTTTCTATAAATTCTATTGTTATTGAAATAACAAAAGGTTTTGATTTTTCACCTATGTTTTTACGCCACAAAGATAAAAACACTTTTGTTATCCGAATAACATTGTTATTGAAATAACATTAATATATAACTAATCTAAATAAGTTTATGGACAGGGGTGAAAACTCAAAGAACACTGGTACAGACAGCAAAATATTGGGTGATCATCGATTTCCGTGTTCTTAACCTCCTGCCTTCCCAAAATTTTACAACTTGCCATCTTTCCGAAAAAGAGAGATAAATCCAATAATTAAATCCGATTAAACCATATAAACATAAATGCTGCGATTGAGGCACCGAGAAATGGGCCAATAATGGGAACCCATGCATATTGCCAGTCGCTGCTACGTTTTTGGGGGATTGGCAAGAGGAAATGCATCATTCGTGGTCCCAGATCACGAGCCGGGTTTATAGCATATCCTGTGGGACCACCAAGTGAAAGCCCAATACCCAGCACTACAATTGCAACCGGCAATGCATTCAATGCTCCAAGGCCAACCTCCGGTTCAGCCATATAAAGAACAGCAAGTGTCAGCACATAAGTGCCAATCAATTCTGTAAGAATATTGTACCCATAGCTGCGGATATTTGGAGAGGTGCAGAAGACAGCCAGCTTTATATCGCCATCATCTGTTTCATCAAAGTGTTTTTTGTATGCCAACCAAACGAGCGACGTGCCAAACATTGCCCCCAGTATTTGTGCCGCTATATAAAGCGGTACTAAGGAAGGCGAAAACTTGTGTGCCAGAGCCAAGGCAATTGTAATTGCAGGATTCAGGTGAGCGCCACTATAAGGAGCGGCAATAAGTACTCCGGTAAATACGCCAACCGCCCAACCGAAAGTTATTACAATCCAGCCACTGCCATATCCCTTAGTCTTGGTTAAAACAACATTAGCAACAACTCCGCCTCCAAAAACAAGGATAATTGCGGTTCCGAAAAATTCAGCCAGAAATGGGTTCATTTATTATTCATTGAAGTTAATTAATCTGAAGATCATTGTTTATAAGGAATGATCGGCCCATGCTTTTGTTGCATTTACAGCGCGTTGCCAACCTTTAATAAGCGATTGGGTAGCCTCTGCCTGAATCTGGGGAGAGAAAACACGGTCGATTTGCCACTGCTGTTTAATTTCGGAGATACTTCCCCAATAATTAACCGCAAGTCCTGCCAGGTATGCCGCCCCAAGGGCAGTTGTTTCGGTTATCTTGGGCCTGACAACCTTTGACTGGATCAGATCAGACTGAAACTGCATCAACTGATTGTTGATCGTGGCTCCCCCATCAACTCGCAATTCACGTATGTCTATCCCTGAATCGTTTTGCATGGCAACAAGAACTTCCAGTGTCTGATATGCAATGCTATCCAGAGCCGCCCTGGCAATATGTGAAGAGTTTGTTCCTCTTGTGATTCCCAGAACCGTTCCTCTCGCATGTTGGTTCCAATGCGGGGCACCAAGTCCGGCAAAGGCAGGTACAAAATAAACCCCATCGCTACTGTCAACCCTGGCAGCGAGTTTTTCAACATCGGATGATTTCTTGATTATCCCAAGCCCATCCCGCAACCATTGAACCACAGCTCCAGCAATAAATATGCTGCCTTCCAGAGCGTAGGTTGGTTCACTTCCAATTTTCCAGGCAACTGTTGTAAGGAGTTTGTTTTTCGATTCGATAGGTTTGTTTCCAATATTCATCACCATAAAACAGCCTGTTCCATATGTATTTTTGACCATTCCAGGCTCAATACACATTTGCCCAAATAAGGCAGACTGCTGGTCGCCGGCAATTCCGGCAATTGGGATTGAAGCGGAAAATTGCCCACTTGTTTCCCCATAGACCTCGCTGGAAGATCGAACTTCAGGCAACATGCACAAGGGGATATTGAAAATTGCAAGCAGTTCATCGTCCCATTTGAGAGTATGGATATTAAACAACATCGTCCTTGATGCATTTGAAGGATCTGTAACATGTTCCTTACCTTTTGTGAGATTCCAAACCAGCCATGTATCAATAGTTCCGAATGCCAGCAAGCCTTCCTCTGCCTGTTTGCGTGCACCACTCACATTATCCAGTATCCATCGCACCTTGGTGGCAGAGAAATACGCATCGATGACCAAACCGGTCTTTCGTGCTATTTCGTCTTCCCTACCCTCGCTTTTTAATTTATCGCAAAAATCAGCCGTGCGCCGATCCTGCCATACAATAGCATTGTAAACCGGTTTCCCGGTCTTTCGGTTCCAAACGACAGTTGTCTCGCGCTGGTTTGTAATCCCGATTGCCGCAACATCTGCGCTTTCTATTCCTGCCTTTGTAATTGCTTCAAGAGCAACTCCGGCTTGGGTAGACCAAATTTCTTCCGGATTGTGCTCAACCCATCCCGGAGCAGGAAAAATCTGGGTAAACTCTTTCTGGGCTACTGCAAGAGGTAGACCATTATGGTCAAACACAATTGCTCTTGAGCTTGTTGTTCCCTGATCAAGAGCAAGGATAAATTTCTTCATATTTCCCATTCTTAAGGTTCAAAAAAAGGTTCATCCATATCTGAATAATTATGGAGCAATTAAAAACCGCACGGTAAAACCCGATTCGCAAAATCCCTCCCTGGATCTCAACCCATCTAATGCCAGGTTGAATCCGATTCCTTTGAAAAATAATTACCAGCAATTTCAATATAAGATGCCACCTGATTCTTTTGCCATTCCGCATCAAAACCCATTTCTGAAGCCATCAATGCAGCCACTTCACCGGCAATTTCAGTACTGGCGCGAGCATTGAGAAACAAAGCACGGGTTCTTCTTGCCAGCACATCTTCCAGCGTTACAGCCATCTCATTTCGACAAACCCAAATGATTTCAGCTTTCGTAAAAACGAACCTTGGATCGATGAGCAATCCCAAGTCAGGGTTTTCATCAATCATTTGCCGAATTTCGAACATGCCTTCCCCATATATTCTCAAGCGATCGCTTGATCCCGAAACTAATGCTGAGGTAAGTTTCATATCCGAAGTCTGACATTTCCTTTTTGCCAGGAATCCGGCATGAATAGCTTTTTCAATAACCTCCTTTGCCATTATTCTGTAGGTTGTCCATTTCCCACCGATGATTGTCAGCAAGCCAGATGATGATAAGGTAATTCTGTGCCGGCGGGACACTTCCTTTGTTGCTGTGGACTTGTCGGTGTTTGCAGCAAGAGGCCGAAGGCCGGCAAAAATACTGAGTACATCCTTTCGGGTGGGAGGCTTTACAAGGTATTTCCCTGCAGTGCCAAGAATGAAATCAATTTCGGCATCAAGAGCAACAGGCTCAAGGCTTACCTTTTCGATGGGAGTATCGGTTGTTCCAACTACAACCTCATTATACCAGGGGATTGCAAAAAGAACCCTTCCGTCGTCGGTCTTCGGGATCATTATTGCTGAAGTGCTCTGGAGAAATGACTTATCAAGAACAATATGGACACCCTGGCTGGGTCGGAGACTTGGTTTTGATCCGGGCATGTCCATTTTTACTATTTCATCGGCAAATACTCCGGTCGCATTTATAACAATTCCAGACCAGAGATCAAACTCATCCCCGGAAACCTTATCCCTTGCATTAACTCCAACGATTTTGCCTGAATCATTTTTTATCAAACCGGTTACCTGAACATAGTTAATAGCTTTTCCGCCTTTTTTAAAACAGGCATTAGCAAGAGCCAGCACCATGCGGGCATCATCGAACTGACCGTCGTGGTAGACCATACCTCCCTTTAGTCCCGCAGAAACCAATAGCGGAAGGCGGTCCAGTGTTTTTTTCCGGCTTAAAAAATAAGACTTGCCTAAACTTAAGCTACCGGCGAGAACATCATAGAATTTCAGTCCGAAAAAATAAAGAAACACATCCCATAAGGTGTAAAGCGGAATTATGAACTCTTGGTTAAGCGCAAGATGCGGTGCATTTCTAAGGATTCGGCCTCGCTCATGCAGTGCCTCCTTTACCAAAAAAAGATCGCCCTGAGCCAGATACCTCACTCCTCCATGAACCAGTTTTGTACTGCGCGAAGAGGTCCCCTTAGCAAAATCGGATTGCTCGAGTAAAAGAACTTTGTATCCACGCGTTGCAGCGTCAAGAGCAATTCCCAATCCGGTTGCCCCTCCCCCGATAACAATAACATCCCACTTGCTTTGGGATGGTTTTTTTAAATCACTGATAATATCCGGGCGATTCATGTTAGATCATTATTGAGAACTAATGTTACGGCAAAAAAATCAAAAAACAAATTTTAGTTTTCAGTAATGCCTGGCGCTTTACAGAAAAACTGAAAAATTCCGAGTGGCTCATGCCGAAAACCATCAAATCCTGAAGAACTAAGGAAGATTTTTCTTTGTAGAATATGAAACGAGTTAGATAACCGACATTGTCTCCACTCTCAAGCACTTCATTTTATATTACTTATAAAATTATAACAATTTTAAACTAATACCATAGTTGTTAAACTAAATACTTAGTTTATATTTGCGTAAACATTTTTATAATCAAAGATGAAAGAATTAACAAAAGCCGAAGAGCAGATTATGCAAATCCTTTGGGAAATTGAAAAAGGATTCGTAAAGGACATCATTACCCAGATGGATGAGCCCAAACCCGCGTACAATACAGTTTCAACAATTGTAAGGATTCTGGAAACAAAAGGCTTCATCGGACACACTGAGTATGGTAAATCGCATATGTATTATCCCCTGGTAAACAAGAAGGATTACTCGCGCGAACGGATGAACGAGATGGTAAAGAACTATTTTGGCAATTCTGCCAGCCAGATGGTCTCCTTCTTTGCAAAAAACAGGAAAATGGATGTTAAAGAGACTGATGAAATAATTAAAATGCTTCAGGACTTAAAAGGGAAAAGCGATGAATGATTTTATCATATATGTATTAAAATCGGTCCTGGCACTTGCACTATTTGCATTGGTTTACAGGATTAGCCTTCTAAGTGAGGGTAATTTCAGGATCCGCCGGATGTATCTTCTCCTTTCTTCAGGGTTGGCTATGATTCTTCCTATTTTACCTGTAACACTTTCAATAGGTGAATACCCTTTCCCTAGTATCTTGATTGACGAAGTGGTTGTTTACAACAATGGCATCCGTTTAATTAAGGAGACATCAAGTATCCCGCTAAGCTATTATGTGAAGCTAACCTACTTCGCAGTATCAGGAATAATTTTGCTTCGGATCCTTATAAGCATAGTCCTTCTGATGAACGAAACAAGAAAGAATGAGCCAGATGAGAAAACAAATGTGAGGGTGTATCTGCTAAAGGACAAAAATATCAGCTATTCCTTCTTCAGGAATATTTTTATTGGTCAGACAGCCGACCGTGAAGAACAGGAACGAATCGTTGCACATGAAAAGGTTCATGCTACCCAATTGCATTCCATTGACGTGATTTACATGGAAATATTATCCGCAGCATTCTGGTTTAACCCGCTTATTTGGTGGTACAGAGACGAAATCAGGAATGTGCACGAATACCTTGCCGATGAAGGTGCACTGGAAACGGGATTCAACCGCAAGGAATACCAGATAACCATTCTGGAACATTTAATAGGAAGCGCTTCAATCAAAATAACAAACAATTTCAATTATTCACTTATTAAAAACAGAATTGCCATGATGAACAAAGAAAAAAACGGCAGGAAAAATACCTGGAAGGTATTTCTGCTCATCCCATTAAGTCTGCTAATTGTTCTGGCTTTTGCCTGCACGGAGAAAAGCTCTGATAACAATGCCATTCTAGGTGCAGAAAAAACAGAACTGAACAAAGCATACTTCGAGGCAGAACAGATGCCTGTCTTTCCCGGGGGAATGGATGCAATAAGAAAGTTTATTGCCACAACAGTTACGTATCCTAAGGAGGCCGCTGCCAAGCAGGTTCAGGGAAGAGTTTTTGTGCAGTTTGTGGTGGACAAAACCGGGAAGGTTGTTACCAACACGGATGATTTCATCGCTGTGGACAAGGACAAAAAAGAAAGCACAGTAATTGGCGAAGTAACAGTAATACGCTACAAGCCCGCTGAAGGCAGCCCAACAGAAAATGTAGAAGAGTATATTGATCTGCTGAAGAAGGAAGCTGTCAGGGTGGTGTCATTGCTTCCTGCCTTCGAGAAACCGGGAATGCAAAATGGAGAACCTGTGGCTGTAGTGTTTACAATACCGATAAATTTTGCGCTCCAATAAAAAAATCAGAAACCAGAAGCTGATTTTTGAATTCTCATGACATATATTATACGTGACGAGGTGATGAGGTGACGGGGTGACGAGGTGATAACGTAACGGGGTGACGACGACCATGATAACATAGCCTTTTACCGATTTATCAATTAACCTATATCTATATGCTTGAGATAGCCCAAAACCTCCCGGTACCGGATGAGATTGTAATGAATAAGATTTTTCTTCTTCGCGGTAAGAAAGTGATGATAGATGAGGATCTGGCCGAACTCTATGGGGTTCCGACAAAAAGACTAAATGAACAGGTAAAGAGAAACAGTAATCGATTTCCGGGAGATTTTATGTTTCAACTTAAGGATGATGAGTATTTCAACTTGAGGTCGCAAAATGCGACCTCAAGTTGGGGAGGACGAAGGGTTTTGCCTTATGCGTTTACTGAGCATGGCGTTTTGATGCTTTCAAGTGTACTTAACTCAGACAGAGCAATAAAAGTCAATATTCAAATTATGCGGATATATGTAAGAATTCGCGAAATGATTACACAGAATGCAGATATTCTGAAGCGTCTGGAAGAAATGGAAAGGAAACTGTCAAAAAATGATCAGAAAGTATTGGCAATATTCGAATACCTCAAGCAATTTGAAGTTATCCGGCAGCAACAATCAGAATTCGATAACCGTCCAAGGGTTGGGTATAAAAAATAAATTGTCCCTTACCAGGAGTTTTATCTACCGGTAAGGGATGATTTATTATAGATCTCTATAGATCAGAACTTTAGATTTAGGCCTGTCATCAGATTTATTCCCGGCATCGGATAACCGTAGTTGATCTGATATTTTTTATCCAGGAGGTTTTTTCCGGAAACATAAATTTCAGCCCATTTCAGGGGACGGTACTTTACACCTGCATTCAGAAGGAAGTAGTTTTCAAGTGCTTCTTCAGAGACCCCTGCAGTAGCTGCATTATCAAGTCTGCTGTATAAACCAGCAATATAATTAGCCTGCAATACAAAGCTCAGTTTTTCCAGTTTGTAATTAAAACCTGCAAACAGCATGTTCTCGGGGGCGCCAAGTCTGGGTGTCTTCATATTCAGGTAGCTGTAATTGATTTCGGAAGACAGGTTTCTCATAAGCTGCATTCTGGTTTCTATTTCGATACCTTTGTGTGTGAAAGATCCGGTGTTGGCTCTTTTAAACATGGGTGGAGGCGGAATATTCGGTATTTGTTCAATCGCATTCTTACCTTCAAGCCAAAACAGACTAATTTCACTAGTCAATTTCTTTTTAAGAAATGTCTGAGACCAGCCCAGCTCGTAGTTCATCATACTTTCAGGTTTGAGGTCAGGATTTGGCAAAAAAAGATAAGTTTCCATTACCAAAGGACTTCTGAATCCTTTCGAGAGAGATGCTTTCAAGTTTGTATTTTCACTCAGGTTATATGCCAGTCCAGCCTGAGGTACAATTTCATTCCCATAATTGGAATTATTTTCAATCCTCAAGCCTGCACTTAAAGCAAACTTATTGATACTTTGCCGGGCAAAAACATATCCTGCCATCTCAGTAATTGAAACCCATTTGTCCTGATTTTCATTTGGAGGAAAGCTATTGTTTCCCTCACCTCCGAAGTTCTTATAATCAGCCCCCAGGGTAATCAGGTTCCCTTCAAAAAGTTTAAAACCTTCAAAAAGCGACAAGCCGAAATTTGCATCTGTGGAGTGCCATCCATCGGATAATATGTGTTCCCCATAATTATAAAATCCAGCCAATCCTCCTTCTACATTTTCATAGGTATTTTTGATCGAGAAAGACGCCTTCCCGCGCATTATATCGGCGGTAAATTTATTTGCGGTTGATCCTTCCGGTCCCGGATCCTCATTAAAAAATTTCGCAATATTATAATCGGCCATTATCGATAAATTCCTGGAAATCTGATACCTGGCTTTGATGTAGGCATTATCGATTTCAAAAAGAGAGCTGTCACGGTGACCGTCGGTCTGATCGTGGTTATAGGAGACGAACATTGAAAAGTTTTTCTTATTGAAAGCTGCATTTGCCCTGTAATTCAGTGTATTAAAAGATCCGTAACCCAGACTTGCTTCACCGGAAACACCTTCTTTGCCGGATTTTTTGGTAATGAAATTTATCGCCCCTCCCATTGCATTCGACCCATAAAGCATGGATGCAGGACCTTTTATTACTTCCACTTTTTCAAGGTCAGAGGTAACGTAAGAGTTGGGGAGAGGATGTCCGAAAATTCCCATGTATTGCGGACTTCCGTCAATCAGCACAAGAATGCGGGCATTAGGCTCCCCCGAAACTCCCCTGATACTGATTTGGCCTGCCGAACTTGAGCCGATGCTATAGCCGGTAACTCCCCTTTCGGTAACAAAAACTCCAGGTATCCGCTGGCTGATAACTGATAATGCGGCAGATTCATGAATTTCATTTAGTTCATCTTTGCTGAGAACAGATATATTTAACGGCATACTTTTTCTTGAAATCTCATGTTTTGAACCTGTAACAACTACTTCATTTATCGAGAGTGTATCATCCAGGGATTGAGCAGCAGTAGATGCAGAGAAACCCGCAAGGATAATTGCAATAATAATTTGCAAGTTTTTTGTTTTCATTTAATAAATATTTGTGTTACTAATTTATTTTTCGTGTTACTATGAGTTCAAAAAAAATCAATCGGTTCCACTCATAACGAGTTCGCTGTGTTTAATTCCCTTTATTGCTTTAAATTTATTTGCCAGTTTGATAATCTTTCCGGCTGGGCCTTTAACTGCAATTACTTCAATACAGCTGTGATCGTCGATATGGATATGTTGCCCTGACAGAATAAGGCAATGATATTCGTGTTGCAAGCGGTTAACCCTGGCATGGAGCTCCCGGATTTGGTGGTCATAGGTAATCACAACAGCACCAGTAACGTCCTGATCCTTATCCCATTTCTGCTCAACTATGTTTTTCTTAACCAGGAAGCGAATTGCCTGAGAACGGTTTGAAAACTGGTTATGATGAACCATCTGGTCGAGTTCGTCAAGCAGCTTAGAATCGAGGGATACGCCAAATCGTTTAATCGACATCGTGTTACATAAAATTTATTCGTGTCACAAATATAACAGGAATATTTGAATTCCAAAAAACACAGAGTCAATTGATTTAACAGTCTATAACTAAGGGGTAACTTCCCCGACAATATCCATTTCATCGATGAGATAACCCGCTCCGGCGAGTTTATCAATAACAAAGAGCACATATCGGATATCGACAGAGATATTCCGACAAATGGACACGTCATAATAGATATCGCTCATGGTTCCTTCCCAGTTACGATCGAAGTTAATACCGATAAGGTGTCCATCTGCGTTCAATATCGGACTACCGGAGTTTCCTCCTGATGTATGATTTGAAGCGGCGAAACATACGGGTATGTCGCCATCTTTATTAATCCATTTGCCAAAATCCTTTTTATTATAGAGTTCGATTAACTTTTTAGGAATCGAATAATTTACAGAATCGGAGCGGTACTTTTCCATGATACCTGACAGGTCTGTAGCATAATCGTAAATAATGGCATCAGCAGGTTGATACCCTTCAACTTTACCAAAAGCCACTCTCATAGTAAAATTAGCATCGGGATAGAACACCTTATCTTCCTGCATCTCTCGTATCCCTTGCATATATACGCGGTAAAGAAGCTGCATCTTCGAATTAATGTCCATGTAATATGGCACAACTCTTTCATAATACAAATTGGAATAGGATCTGTAAACTTCCACCATTGGGTCCTTCGAAACCCGTTTGTTTACTTTTTCGCTGTTTTCAAGGAATTGATCCAACAGGGCAAAAAGATATTTCTTATTGCTGAATACAGATTTCTTAAAGGTATCAGAGGCAAATTTATCGAAATCGCCTTTATACTTGGTTTCGATAATCTGAAAAAATGCGGGATGAAACTCCTTAGCTATGTCGTTGTAAAAGAACCTTAATACTGCAGCGAAAATCTCCACGTCGATGATTTGGTTGTAGTTCTTAAAAAAGCCATTTGCGGTATTCTTAAATGCATCTACTGCCTTTTTCTTTTCGTCAAGGCTTAGTTCCATGGAAGAGGTTATGAATGAATTACAATCGAGGGCAAAGTCAAGTAATTCCGTTGCCATAACACTTTCGCCAGAATACTCATAAACCAGACTATATTTCGAAAGGGACGCATTCTGGGTCTTAAGTCCGTTCAAAATTTCGCCGTATTTTGCAGCTCTTTCCGGGCTTGACAGTGTCCATTTCTGAAACTGATCCTCAAGAAGCCTCTTTTGTGTCAGTGCATCCGTACTTTCGAGCCCTACAATAACGCCCTGCCATTTCTTCCATGCATTGCTGATTGAGCGGTATTTGGCAGCATACATTATGCGGGTAGTATCGTTTTGCCGCATATACTTGTCAATAATTTTGAGTCGGGCATCGCGAATGGCGACTTTTCTGGGGAGGAGTGAATTCAGCATTAAATCAATTTCATCGGAGATAATATATTCGTTGGTTGTTCCGGGGTAGCCCATAATCATAGTGAAATCGTCCTCTTCGATACCTGCTTTTGAAATTTGAAGATGTTTTTTGGGCTTATAGGGACTGTTATCAGGGGAATAATCGGCAGGTTGATTATCATTACCTGCATAAATACGAAACAAGCTGAAGTCGCCGGTATGCCTGGGCCAGACCCAATTATCAAAGTCTTCGCCATAGTTGCCTATTGCATTTGGAGGCGCCCCAACCAGCCGGATATCAGTATACTCCTGATATATGAACATGTAATACTCATTTCCATAGTAAAAGGGTTTGATTACGGCCTTATAGCCTGTGCCTTCAACAGATTCCTTTTTTAGCTTATTAATCTCGACATTGATGATACTATCCCTTATTTCTTCCGACATCCCAGGAATGACAGAATTCAATATTTTGCTGGTAACATCTTCCATACGTATTAGAAATGTTACTTTCAATCCCGCATTGGGTAGCTCTTCTTCCTTGCTCATTGCCCAGAATCCATCAGTAAGATAATCGTTATCAACCGAGCTATGGGATTGTATTGCGCCAAAACCGCAATGGTGATTTGTCAATACCAGTCCATCCTCTGAGATCAGTTCCCCGGTGCAACCTCCCCCGAAAATAACAATGGCATCTTTCAGGCAGGCCTGATTAACGCTATAAATGTCATCGGCGCTAAGTTTCAGTCCCTGCTTTTGCATAACATCAATATTATAGCGTTGCAAGAGCATAGGGATCCATAAGCCTTCCTCCGCTTGAACCGGCAATAAAAAACATGATAATAACAATGTCGCAAAAAAGTTTCTGATTTTCATAGAATTAAAGTAAAAGATTCAAATAAACACTTCCAACTCGCGATATAATTTCTGTACCGGCAATCCCATTACATTAAAATACGATCCATTGATTCGTTCAATTCCGATGTAACCAATCCATTCCTGAATCCCATAAGCCCCTGCCTTATCAAAAGGTTTGCATTTTTCGATGTAATGCCAGATTTCCTCGTCTGATATTTTGGTGAAATAGACTTCGCTATGTGAGTAAAAAGTTCGGGTTTGAAAATTCTTTCTTAGACAAACCCCGGTTATCACTTCATGCATAGCACCAGAAAGGGACGAAAGAATCCTGAATGCGTCGTCGGCGTCAACCGGTTTGCCTATTTGATGATTTTCAAACCATACGATTGTGTCGGCCGTGATTAGGATTTCGCTATCGGGTATTTCGCCATAAGCATTAGACTTGAGTTCGGCGAGGTATAAAGGGATTTCGAATTTACTTAGACCCTCTGGGTACCTCTCATCTATATCCAACGGAATGGCAAGTCGAAACGGAATTCCTGTTTCCTGAAGGAGCTTCATCCGGCGCGGCGATCTGGAGGCAAGTACAAGCGTGTGTTTTTTAAGTTTTTCCCTTAGCATTGCGATCAGATTAGTTGATGCATCAAAAAATACCTGACTAAAAAAGAATACATTATTCCGGCCAGCATAATAATCTTGGTAACCTGACTGGCGTGGTGAAAATCTTCTTTTGCCCGGGCAATTAGAATTTTATAAAACAAGTAAACAAAAGGCATTATAAGAAAAAGTATAAAATATGCAGCAGTTACATAATCGAGTGAAATCCCCCGAAACAAAAGAAACCTCATGAATACCAATGATAGCAGCCCAAGTGATGTGAGGATAAGCAAGGAAATAACAATTTTGGTATTTTTCCTGCCAATTATGATGGGGAGGGTATTCATCCCATAAGCGCTATCGCCTTCAAAATCTTCGGCGTCCTTTATGATTTCGCGGAGCAGCGTGGTAAGAAAGGCGAAAAATGAAAATGCCGCGATCCAAAAAAAGATGTAATTGAAATTGGCCTGATGCCGGATCATAATCAGACCATATTCCTTGTTTAGAAGAGGCAATTCGAACAAAATCACAATTAGCGGAACAATACCCGTCATAACGCTGACCACCAGGTTTCCAACCAGAAACTGACGCTTGTAATTGGTCGAGTAAAACCAAAGCAAGCCGGTAGCAAGCATAAAAACCAATGAAAGCTCAATAACCCCGATATAATAAGACAGATAAATTCCAACTGCAATACCTAAAAAATTCAGGACAAAGTGAATCAGCATTGCCTGGCGCCGATGAATGCTCCGGTTGATGACCAATTTGTCGGGCCGGTTTAAACGATCAGTCCCCGTGTCGAAGTAATCGTTTATAACATACCCGGCGGCGGCAATCAATATTGTAGAAAACACCAGCAGGAAGAAATGCAGGTCGTTCAGCTGAAGTTCAAAATTGTTAAGTTTGAGAAATGGGTATATAATGCAATAGCGCATTATATACTGAGTCGCCGCAATAATAAGCAGGTTCTGGAAACGTATTAGGCGAAGTATTGCTATCATTGCTTGTGTGCGGGTTTTAGGATTTCTGGATACAGACTAAAAAGCCATATGTATTGTGCGTATTGGGTATGTTGTTTAATAAACCTTCTGAATGTTTTCGTCCGATTAAGCAGGAATCCAGAAGAATTTATCCTATAAGTATTGTTTAATCTGATTTACCAGCTAAAGGCGTCTCCGTCCATCCATTTCCCTTGCAGACGCAACACCTGCTCAATCACATCACGAACACAGCCTTCACCCCCTGGCTTATCTGAAATATACGAGGATATGGCCTTTATCTCCTCAACGGCATCCGATGGGCAAGTTGGAACTCCCACCATCTGCATGACTTCGTAATCGGGCAGGTCATCACCCATGTACAGAATATTTTCAGGTTTTAGGTCATGCTTGTACAGAAAATCCCTGAAATCGGTCACTTTATTGTGCGACCCCAGGTATATGTCCGTGACCCCCAGCTTTTGAAACCTTGTTCTTACTGATTCAGATGTTCCACCGGAAATAATGCCGATTAAATAATCCTTTTTAATAGTATAAAAGACAGCATACCCGTCTTTGATATTCATTGTCCGCATAAGGTCGCCCGAAGGATGCAAAATAACCTTGGAGGTTGCAAAAACGCCATCGACATCAAATACAAAAGCTTTTACTTTTATCAGATCTTCTTTAAAATTACCCATTTACCTTCTTTTATTTCCGGAGGTTCTCATATCCTGAATGCTCCTGCTTGTAAAAGTATAAATTTTTTGCAAAAGAGTTTGGCTTTCGAGCATTTTTAAATGCTTTTCCATGGTTACTGAATCATTCCTATAGGCTGGGCCTGTTTGGGCTTCAGCGGGGCCCATTGCTGTGAATTTGCGAAATGTTTCAGCAATTAGAGGATTCAACAAACCAGGGTCAAGGTTATGGTTTTGAAGCAATTCTGAAGAGAGAGCAACCATATGATTGGTGAAATTACAGGCAAAAACAGCTGCGAGGTGTATCCATCTTCGCGCCTCAGAATCGGTAATAATTACACGTTTAGAAATTTTTTCAGCAAGGAATTGTATTTCCCGGAGTGAGCCCTCGTTTTTGGCCTCGATAAGGATTGGAACCTGACTCAAATCCAACTCCACATTCTTGTTGAATGTTTGCAAAGGATAAAGAACAGCACAATCTTTGAATCGGTCGCCAAAGACCTCAAGACCATGGCTGCCCGCTGTATGAAAAATCAATTTATCAAGAATGGAGAACTCTTGCAGGAAACCCGTCAAAGCCTGATCAGAAAGGGAGACCAGGTAAAAATCGGCATCGGTTTTGATTTTCTCAGGGGATGCTGTGTATTCAGCATTCCAGCCTGTTGCCAGGGTTTGTGCGGACTGTGCAGTGCGGCTGTAGACCTGAATAAGAAGGCAACCTTTGTTGCACAGTGATTTGACAAGATGAGTAGCGACATTTCCGGCGCCGATACTTACAAAACGAAGTGTTTGTTTCATGGGAACAATATGGGAACCCATAAAAGTAAGAAGGAATTCAGGAAAAGCAAAAACAAAAAGACTTATGACAATTTGCGAAGCTTCATCAATTTATCGCACATCTCGTAATTTTCGTTTGTCTCATAATACTTTAAGAGTTCGTCAATGAATTGAGGGTTGTCAAACTTCGGGTGAGAGTGATCAAATTTAATCTTACCGCTAACTGTAAGCATCAATAGCTTGTTTGGGGCGCCATCATTGTTTTTTTTCAAAGGATTCTCAGCAGGGCTGCTGGGAAACAGATGCTTGTATTTTTCCAGAAATTCAGACAATCCCAATTGCATTTTTATAAAGTCGGAATTCTCGTTGAGTAGCTGTCGATTCAAAAAATACATACTATCGAGATCCTTTTTACGAGGATTCAATGCTGCTTCAGAGAGCAGTTTATCAATTTCTTCCTGATTAAACTGCATCTCGTTGTTATTCTGATTAACGTGCTCCTTTAGAAGGCTAAGCAATTGATGGATAATTTTATTCATGACGGAGCTTTTTTTCTAAAGCATCAAATAGTGTACCAAAAAAAGTCATTCATAATCCGGAGATTAAAAGACTAAGAACCAAGGCTTACCAGTTGATTTCAAGTTGCTTTTCGACTTTGGAGGTTATTCCTAGTACTTAAAAATCCCAAGATCCTTTAACTCCGAGTTCCTTATGTATTCGAGTTTTTCAGTATTATCTGATTTGGCTTTTTTAATGAAGATTTCGGCGGAATTCCTGAACTCCTCATCTTTCAGAGTGTCGAGGACCAGGAGGTATCCCATGATAATATTACCTGCCATTTCGACCAATCGGCGCGCATGGAAATCAAGAAATTCAGCATCATTGACAGCATTAACCACGTTAACGGTTTCCTCGAACTGAACGGTAAGGTCCATGAGCATTTTTCTCAGATATTCGAGTTCCGGTTTTACTTTTACATCCTCAAATTCTTTGATGCGGCCAAGGAACACCCCGGTGGTTACTCCTCTGATAGCTGCAACTACCTGCAACTGCGATGTGCCCTCATAAATAGTAGTGATTCTGGCGTCTCTGAAAATCCTTTCAACAGGAAAGTCTTTCATAAATCCTGCTCCTCCATGAATCTGCATAGCATCGTAAGCAATCTGGTTGCTGTATTCGCTTGAGAACAGTTTTAAGAGAGGAGTAAATACATCGGCCAGCT
>JFJP01037872.1_pt1 | contig 21715 bp, 11 predicted proteins | sample 431651 | NCBI WGS metagenome assembly JFJP01 (sample SAMN02602958, study PRJNA72255) | Microbial mat metagenome, whole genome shotgun sequencing project. | biome: fresh water; feature: sink hole; material: water; isolation source: purple microbial (photo- and chemosynthetic) mats found in...
CAAAAGCTGTTGGACAAGCAGGATTACAGGCTTCCAGAGGCGAATTGTCAATTGGTCAATACGCCCAAGCATATGTAGATGGTACGTTTGAATTTTTATATGTTTTTTCTCGTGTTCTGTCTCCGCTTGAGGCGGCCCTAATCACACAAACACCTTACGTTGTATACGAACCAAGGCTTCTCTGGACTTCAGCGGAACTGGCATCAGGCACCCTTATAACGCCTGACCCAATAGCTCCTAGTAATGACGCTTTAAACGTGGCCCAGCCAGTCACCTTCTCATGGTCGGCTGTCTCAGGATACATAGAATACCAGATTGAGATAGCAACCGATTTCCTCTTCACGAACATTGTGGATGTACAGAATACAAGTAACACATCAATAGCGATAAGTGGATTAGCTCCAGCCACGAAACACTATTGGAGAGTGAGGGGAAACAATGGCTAATTGGTCACCATTCTCAACCCCTTGGAGTTTTACCACTGCTAGTGAAAGTGGAGACACAACTCTAAGTGGAGAGATACTTAGTTTATCAATATTAAATAGTAGCTTAGCAACACAAATAAATATACTAAGCAATGTTAATAGTTCAACACTATTGATTGGTGAAATTAGCTCTTCAATAAGGCTTGCATCTTCGCTAGGTGCTACTAGCACGTTATCACAAGCTGACCTAAGTACTAACATAAGATTACTTGGATCTCCTATTGGTTATAGTACTATAGCTCCTCAGTTATCGTCATCCATTTTTATCAATAGTGGAGTATTGTGTAGTTCAAGTCTGTCTGGAAATATTGCTTCAGCAATAAGATTAAATAGCAGTACGTTTGCAAGTAGTATATTATCTGGTAATTTAGATGCTAAGATTTTATTAGGCTCTAGCATTAATGCATCTGCTAGTGTAATAGCAAGCTTACTTTCAAGCTCATCTTTCTCTGGGAATTTAACTGGAGAAAGTTTATGCCAGAGCAATATAACAACTGAAGTAAGATTAAGTGGAGCATTTAGTAGTGTAGCTAATATATTAGGCGCACTTATTACTGGAGATTCATTTTCTGGAAATATAATTAGTAACTCTTCACTAAATGGCAATATATTAATACTAAAAAATATCGCAGGTAGCCTAAGTGGATCATCTGTATTATCAAGTGATATAACAACACTTATTAGCTTTCAATGCTTTCCATTTGGTAATAGCAGTTTAAGTGGATCATTAACCAATGGACTACTATTGAATGGGTCGTTATTTGGTTCATCATTTTTAAATACTACACTATCAATTCCAAAAAATATTACAGGAATAATATTAGCAACATCAAGCTTATCAAATACTAATTTACTTTCTGAGATAAGGTTAACAGCTCCTATATTTGGACAGTCCTTATTAAGTGCAACTATCCTAACTGGAATCCCATTAGGAGGTAGTATTGTATCTAGCTCTGATGTAAATATATCTTTACTATCTAATACTAAACTAATAGGTACTTTTACTGGAACTTCTTATTTACAGTCAAATATTGACACATCTATAAATTTAAATGGAGAGTTGTATAGTAATTCATATATAATATCAGATTTAAGATTGTTTAGAATTTTAGAGCTAGAGGATATTCAATTTATAAAAATACAACCAGATGTAGCTAGTGTCTCAATGAGTATACCATTAATAGAAAATAGTTTGTTAAAGCGTACAGTAATTACAGATTGTCTTTTATCTAAAAACTAGCTTATTAACACAGGGAAAGCAATACTAACATAGGTGACATTACCTATAAGGAGCAATAATGGCAGAGACACTTTTATTTACAGTCCCACAACCAGAGCAAGGTCAAGCATCTATTTCAGAAATTCTATGGTATCAGTCTGACTCTGGTGTAACTTGGGATATAACACCTGTTGACATAATTAGTGTTACAGCTCTACCAATAGATAATCAGACTGGTAAATATACATGGAATAGCTTATTAGCAAATGAAAACAGATGGCATAATCTAAGAACTAGAAATGCTCTTGGAGAGGATAGTATAACTGGGATAAAAATTCCACCTAGACCTCCTCAGGACACATCTAGTTTTCTATCTGATTTAGGAGCAGTACAGATTGAAAGTGGAAAGACTGTTTATAAGTTAGGTGACACAGTTGACCTTATGATACAATTAGACGAGTCAATTGCAACACTATTAGGTCTTACTTTAAGTGTTAGAATTCTAGATCCATATAACAGCATATTGGCAACTCTAACAGCTGACTATATAGGGAATGGACTTTATGTTGCTGAATATATAATCCCTAGATTATTAGATAATATATACGATGTCTATAAACAAAGTTCTCCAGATGACGAATACTATGAACTAATAGACGAATGGGTATTTCCAGACTCTTCAATTACTAAATTTAACTTCTTTGTTAAAAGAGGCAAGACAGAACAGGTTGTAGTTAATAATACTATATTTGAATTATTAATTAGTGATATAGTGGCAACTGACAATTCAGTATTGCCAAGTACTAAAATTAGATTTACAAGTAATCTGAGTCCATTCTATTGCAGTATAGATGATGCCATAGATGTTCATAAAGAATATATGTCAATACAAGATCATTTTGATATTGTTGATCAAATTGTAGATTTTTCTAAGAACTTAGATATGCATCTCAAGCCTGATGTTATTACATACCCTGAAAGATTTCTTAATGCAGCTAAAAACTGGGTAGCCTATACTGTTGCCTATAACTTCTTGTCAGCTGGACCATTAGATATAACATCTGAATCAAAATCATTAAATAACTTTAGCGTATCCAAGACTTATGATAGGGATATGCATTCTGGTATCCATAGAAACATTAGAGAGTATCTTGATTACTTTCAGAATATTGTTTTAGCTGGTGGAAATGATACTCCATTTACAACTAAAACATTTATTAAAGGTGTATTTGATCTTAAGAGACCAAGAACGAATAGATCAAGTCTTGATATATCTGACTTCTATCCATGGGTTAATACATCTACTTCTAATACTGTTATAACCTTAGCAGATGGCAGAGCAGTTGAAGTTGAAGGGACAAGGACAATTGGTTTTAGAATGAGACTTGGAAGCTATGGTGGTGGATTAAGTGTCAGTGGAACATCATTAAACTCACATGCAACATTTAACTCACAAGGCTCTTGGTCAGAACAACAGGAGACAATGTACTAATGATTAATTTAACCAAAGAGTTTAATTCAATGATTACCAATGATCATGACATTATTCTCATAAGACATAATTCAGAAACTCATTGCCATTGCTGGAGAAAGGAGACTGCAACTCCAGACCCACAATGTCCTAACTGTCTAGGAAGTGGATTTGTTTTTAGAGAATTTATTAAAACTGGTAAAATATTTAAAGAGTTAGAGACAATAACTTTTTATTGCCCTATAGATGATGACACTTACTATATAAGAAAAGGTGATTTGTTATTTGAGATATGGCTCAACCAATATGGTTCTTTTTTAGAAGAACCTAAGCTTGGAGACAATATATTAAAGAAGTCAAGATGGCTAGTTACTAATATAGTAATACCACAATCTGAGTCCCACACACCTAACTTCCTAGAAATTAATGCTATTGTACAACCAAGTATGCGTTAATAACAATAAAAGTATTGGATAATAAATGGAACAAGATAAATCATTTGCAAAAAAGGTTATTTTTAGTTTAACTGAAAACGTTATAACTCCTATTATTATTAAAGATCCAACCGCTACAGAAGGTATTGTTACTTCATTAAATGGATTTGCAACTCTTTCAATAGAAGCTAATGATGTTTATAATAAGGTATTTCAAGTTCCTGACAATAAACAATTAATATTCTCAGAAGAAATACCTGCCGCAGAAATACCAAAATTAAATAATAATTTATACGATGAAAAGATACAGTTATTTATAAATAATTATTTGCCTGATATAAGAATCGTTACTTATACAACAAGTGAAACACATGCAAGTTTAGGTCAGCATAACTTAGGTGAAACAAGATTTAAAAACCTAAAATGGAAATACGAAGGTACTTATAGTGATCCTGAGTACACTGGTTATTCAATCATAAGATATTCTAGAGACATAGAAGCAAACATAAAGTTCAAAGTGTGGGGAAAATTCTTCCAGGATATCAGAGAAAGAGCTAGTTTACTAAAAGATATTATAGATACAAATGTGTGGTTTTTTAAACACAAAGGTTTGCGTGATATAATTTGGGCTGGTAGTTATGAAGATATAATGTATAGAGAAGATGGCATACAAAAGTTTAAGGTTCATGAGTATGTTATTAGGTTTGCAGAAATAAAAGAGTTTAGAGAAAAGAACCTTGAGCAAATTGTAGTTCAATATGGTTTAGAATAACATGGAGGAAACCCATTATGTTTAAAGTTGCACCAAGATATTTATCTGGCGTATCTGTCTTCCTTGGCGATGACATTACTACCAGAACAACTGAAGGTGAGCTAGCTATTGTTTTAGGGCAAGCTACCAAAGGACCTAGAGTCCCAGTTCAATTAAGTAGCGTTGATGGCGCAGTTGCTATCTACGGTTCCGATAACCCATTAGTCGATGCATTATATCAATTTAATGACGGCTATAATGATGCAGGTAAGAAAACTGCTATAAAATTTGTAACACTAAGAGTAGGTGGAATTGCCTCTTCTTTAGTAACCTCTTTTGGTCTAGAGATTGAGACAGTAGATGCTTATGATGGAATTGAAAATGATTGTTTTGTTTGGGCTAGCAATCAACCAGCATTAAATGGTCTTGATAGAGCTGGTGTTAAAATTTGGGATAAAAATAAGAGACTAGTTTATAATTCATTTACTGGATTAGATGCTGGTTATTTTACAGTAACAAGCGTTCCTGATGGTGCTGGACTAGAGACAGCCATTTATGGTGTTGATCTTGATGAAGATTTTATTGAGACTCCAGTAAGCATTGCTGATCTTTCTTTGCTTGATTTATCTGCTACTACATTAGGTGTGACTGGAGCATTAGCATCTAGCGCAACAACCATTACAGTAACAGGTGACGCCTCTACATTCCCTAAAACTGGTATTGCAAAAGTATATAAAACACTAGGAGCAACTACTGTTAGTGCTTATGTAAATTATACTAACATTACAGGTCAGATCATTACTCTAAGTGGTCAGCTAGGTATTGATATTGCAGCTGGATCTTCTGTTAAAATTGTAGCATCTACTTTAATTCCAGGTGATTCACAAGCTGGCTTAACTTATCGTGAAACATATGAGTTAATGAGAAATGCTCTACTTGACATTGAAATGTATACTCCTGACTTTATTGTTCCAGGTGGTTGCCCTTATAATGCAGTAGATACATATCAGAAACAGAACATTGCTTCTACTATGCTAAAAGCAAATACTCTAATTACTGATACTTCTATCTTAGTTGATGGTGCAGCTTTATGGCCAGCAACTGGTGTTGTAGATGTGTATGATGGCACAATTCATAATCAACTTTCTTATACTAGTAAAGTAGTTGAAGGATCTGATTATAGATTAAATGTTGCTACTCCTACCATTTCAATCACAAGCATTGCAGCTTCAGGAGCACTACAATATCGTCAAATCAATGTAGCTTCAGTAGTTGGATTAAATGACTCTGGTACTGTAAAGATTGGTACTGGAACTTATAATTACGATGTAGTTAATGCTCTTGATGGATATATTGTAACAACTATTGTACTTGCAGTAGGTGATAGAGCTTCTAACTCACTACAGAAGATTACTAATGCTATTGATATTGTAACCACACCATCTACTGCAACATGTACTTGGTTTGCTACTGCTAGTAGAGAATTAGGGATTGGATACGTTAGCGAAGTTGACTCTGGTGACAAGTTTACTTTTACATGGTCTGACACTAAACTTGCTGGTTATAACATTGCACATTTTGGCTATCTATTTGCTAACTTCTGTAATGAAGCAACTATTGGATACAATACTCCACTTTGTGGTATGAATGTTGATATTAGTACTCTTAAGGCAGAAAACTTTTCCAGGACCGCTGTTAAAAACTGGATCGGAGCTGTTCCAGTTTATAAGACTGATGTTACTAATTCAGATAATATTACCTCTGTTACTGCTGTTGGTACTGGTCTATTAGGCGAAGCTACTCTAACTGGATCACCTAACTATTCACGTTGCTATATGTCAAATCCTGCTAATGGCGAATTCGCTGATCCTGCATTCGGTCTATTAATGACAGATGAAGGTTTTGTCGATGGTCATGAAGTAATTGATTCATATAATAAACCAGTAGACCTTGGTAAGTATCTCTGTGTTGGTGCTGGTCTTCTAACATTCGGCAACAAAGCTAAGAACGGCGCATACATTGACTCTTGTGGTATTTATGCTCTTGGTCAACTTGCTGGTAAGCCTAAAACTGAAGGCTTATCATTCTCTAAGATTGGCTCTGCATCTAACACTACTGTAACAGTTATCGTGACTAGAGCTCTTTATAGTGATCTAGCTGCTAGCGGTTATATTGTAGTAACACGAGAGAAAGGTCTTGGTTGGGTTATTAATAACGCTAATTCAGTAGCTAGAAATAACTCTGCTTACTTCTTAATCTCAACTACAAGAACCATTAAGTATGTAATCGAAGGTAAGCGTTCAATCCTAGTAGGATTCATTGGTAAGCCAGTTTCAAGACTTCTCTATGAGGCTGCTAGAACTTCACTTGCTGAGTCTTTTACAAAAGATGTTTCTCAAGGTTTCTTAGCTACTAACCCAGTTTGGGATCTAGAGATTGTACAATCAGCACAAGCAATTGGTAAGTTTAATCTTACCTGTAAACTAAACCCAGCATTAGAATTAACTCAAGTTGATATCGACGCTGTTATTGAAAGAACTACTATCTAAGGAAGATTAATGGGGAGCTAGAAATAGCTCCCCAGTAATGGAGGAAGAAATGAGTACAGATTTATATACTTCTAAAACCGGACTATCAACTGTGTTCTCTGGTGCAGATACCGTAGTTGTCTTTGGTGATGAATACGTTGGAGAGTGTATGTCATTCACTCTTGGTATCAACCGTGAAGCAGGCCCATTATATGTTATGGGTAAGAAAAGTCCAATTGCAATCCCTAAAGGGAAAAGAGGAATTGGTGGATCATTTATCCTAGCTCAATTAGGATATGATGCTCTACTTGAATACGTTGCTAGCATCCAATCTAATCCTGCACGTCAGAAGATCTGGGTTCGTAAGGATGAAGTTGTTCAGCAAGTAACTGGTAATACAAGAGATGCTTATCAAGATCCAGCATTAACTACTGCTGGAACAGCTGGTAACACAACTGCTGCTGCACTATTAGCTAAGCAGGATCTATGGGAAGAGACAGCACCATTTTATGCTGACCAAATTCCACCTTTCAATGTTACCGTAGTTGGTACAAACGAGCAAGGTGATAAGATGGCGTTCCGTGTATTCGGTGTTCAGATTCTTAATGATGGAATTGGCATTTCAATTGACGAACTTAACATTGAAAAACGTTATACTTATGTTGCTACCGCAGCCTCAAGGATGATGAAGTTAAGTTAAGAAGATACAAACAATAATTTATTTTAACAATAAAAGCCCAGTGCCATTTTGTGGCTTGGGCTTTTTATTTAAGGATTTTATATGGCTGACCTAAGAATAGTACGAGCAAAAGGAATAAGAACATATCCAGATGGTCATACAGAACCGTACTCAATAGATGTTTTTTATGTACCTTCGTGGGTAACTGATGAGCAAGTAAATAAGGTTGTTGCAAATGTGGCTTCAGGCATGAAAACTAACTCGCCAATTGATAGAGATCTTATTACTAGTGGGATAATGGACCTACCTATTCCAATGCCAACCACAACCGTATCAGCACAGACTACATCTAATGGTAGCATTACATATAATGTAAAAGATAAGACGTTTTTAGAAGATAAGATTTGCAGAGCTACTGCGACTAAGGATCAACTAGAAGCTACTGGATATTCTAATATGTATGGAGCTATAAGTAATGCTGCTTTATCTGGTGAGTTATTTCAAGCTCCTAGCCCAAGCTTTGCTTTGCAAACAGTAATAGATCAAACTGCTACACAAGCTAGTACTCCAGTAGGAGCTACAATAAATCAAAATAGTGTTCAGCTAGAGGCTGTGCAGGCATATCCACAACCTGATTTAGCTAAAGATAACTTGACAGCAGCCTTACTTGGCATGCCAGAGATCCCAGACCTTTCATCAATAACTAAACTTAAAACTGTATCTGATCCTGCTTATGTACAAGGTGAAGATTTTATTAAGACAAAACAGATTGATGGACCAGGCATTAATCCATATGCTAATATCAATCCTAATAATAAAGCAGATGACAATGAGCTATATGAGATTATAGGAGGATCAGACTTATCTGTATTCTTAGTTATGGAAGTCCCATTATCAGAAGATTTAGACTTACCAACTGACGCACAGAGAAAAGATATCCTTACTATTGAGATGGACAATGTCTTAAGTTTAGGGTATTCAACTGTTAGAGAAAGATATCCAGTACGTGTATTAGGAGAAAGTAATCCTAGAACTTACACTAGAGGATCTCGTACAATTGCAGGACACTTAGCTTTTAATGTATTCACTAAAGATGTATTACAATATCTTAGAAGTAGAGTTTCACAAGAGATGCAAGTAATAAATTCAAATATAACAGGTCAAAAATTAACTGAGTCTCAAAACGATCAGATTCTTAGAGATGGTAATACTTATTATGAGGTAAATAATAGGATAACTAATAAAGTTCAATTACTAGATGACCTTCCTCCATTTCATATCCTATGTATGGGAACAAACGAAAATGGGATATTTAGTAAGTTTATTATTAAGAATGTTTCTATTGTAGATGAAAATCAATATCAAGGAACTCAACAACCTAATATTATAAATAAGGTTTCTTGGGTTGCTGGAGATATTGTTCCTATGAATGAAGTTGAAGGATGGAGCCAGACTACAGTTATAGTTGGGTCTATCAACTCAGTAGAGAGCTCTTATTCTAGAGGTAATTATAATAGTAAGATTAATTACAATAATGAAGTTTCAGGTAGTAGATTATTAGATGACCTGAATAATAGTTTCGGAGTTTAATATGGCAAATAAACAAAAATATGATTACGTCACAGCTTCGCAAGGAAGAGTATTTATAGGAGGAGTCTTAGTTGATGAATGTTATGATATCCAATATACATATCAAGAATCTAAAGAGCCTATCTATGGATATAACTCTAAACACTTTGATGCAGTCTTACCTGGTCAAGTAATTATTTATGGTAATTTTACCATCAACTATAAGCATGACTCGTACCTAAATAAAGTATTTCAGGCAATAGGTAATGCTGGTGGCACAGCTTCATCTAAGACTCGTAGAATAGAGAACAAGGCTATAGCTAATAGTTACACTGAGACTCTTAAACAATTCAAGGCTAAACAAAATGAATTAACAGAGAAGAAAAAAGAAATTGCTCAAGCTAAACTATATAAACAAGATATGGATGCTCAATTTGAAATTGAGCAAGAAAAAGAGAGTGCGCTTTCAAGTGACTATGAAGCAAAGATATCTAATGCAACAATAGCGAGAGATGCATTTACATCAGCATTAACAGAAGAACAGAAGAGTATACTGGCTATTAAGAGAAATGACTTTAATAAACTATTATCTGGTACTGATGGCGCTGCGACACTAAATGCAGATTTCCTAGCTAAGATACAGAATATTAATAATAAAATCAACAGCAAAGAAAGTGAATACTCAGCTTTATTAGAAGGTAATGTAAATGAATTAAATTCTTTGCCTGATATATTAAATAAAGAATCTGAAATTAAAGCATTAGAAGAAGAAAGAGATCAGATTACCAAAACAACAAGTGAATTACTTGCTGGTAAGAATAGTCAGATATTAGCTACTTTAGATGACGAACAGTTAAGATTATCTATCGAACATGATTTAACATTAACAGGAGCAATAGCAAACAATAATGCATTTGATGAAGCTGACTATTCTGATAGTTATAAATCAACTGAAGAAGCAGCTACAACTGCAAAGCAAGATTTAGAATCAGCAGAAGCATCAAAAAAATCACTAGAGAATGAATTACAAAAATTAAAAGAAGAATTACAAAAAATTAAAAACAAAGAAAAAGAAAGAGCTATTGATATTAGTGCTGCACTAGAGGAAACATTCTCTGATACTCAAGAAGCAAAAAGACCAGAAGATTTTGGACCATTTAGTATCTTTATAGAGTATGATGGAATGATACATAAGGTAATAGAGAGATGTTATCTTACTGGGCATTCTCATGTAGTAACTAATAGTGGACAAAACGTTAAGGAATTTTATAATTTCTTAGCAGGAGATGTAACTTAATAACAATAAATAAATTTGTACGAGGTTAGCATGGAAGAAACACCAGAAATAGTAAAGAGAGATTTTTTTTCAGATATAGACTGGAATAAGGTCACATTCAACAAAATAGATAAGCCAACATTTGAAAAGATTAAAGCTAAATATGAAAAGCTTTATGCAACATTCCTTGGGAACGAGGATGATTATTCTTTTTATTTATTTAAGAAATTATCATGGCCAGAGTTCAAAGATATTAGAGCTAAGAAGCTAGATAAAGACACAACACATGATTATATTTTAAACACATGTATAGTATGGCCTAAGATGGATCCGTTAACATTAAATGGATTAGAGGCAGGCATAGCATTAACTCTAGTTTATCAAATACTTACAATGTCTAACTTCTTTAAAAATCCTGAAAAAGCTTTGGATCTAATCCTTGAAGTAAAATAAACCTCATGAGATATTTTAAGCTTCCAACAATTGATAGTATAGATATAAAGTTTCGTACTTTAACAGCAGACGAATCTGATAAGTTCTACTATTCCCTAAAGCAAGAAAACAATCCATTTATAGAAGAATACATTTTTAATCTTATAACTGACAATCAATATACAGACTCGAACCTATCTGCTGGAATTGTTCCACTAGTCGTATATTGTTCATTTAAGTTATCTGGTGTCATTCTAAAGAAGATTGATTTTCCAGACAAAGTTGATCAATACAGAGATGCATTATCATCTAGTTCTTATTACCCAATGTACGCTAAGATTGTATCTACACAACCAACACTCTCACTAGATATATTAAAAACTAAAACATTGAATGAGCTAATAGAATTAATTACTTTCTCTGAGCTAATTGATAAGAAGCCATTCTTTGATACAGAGAAGATTAGAGAAGCAATTAAGTTAGAAGAAAGTTCTAAGTCAAACCCAGATAAGAAAGTTGGAGTTAAAGGCATTACTAAAGAAATGCTTGACTCTCTTAAAGTAGCATTACAGTCAAGTGAAGAGGATAACTTTTAATGAGTAAGAGTTATACAATAGATTTTGAAACAATAGGTCTTAACCGTGGTTTAGCAAAAGCTTATAATGAGCATGGGAAGACTAATATTCTAAATCCAAACGAAGCGTTTCTTCAGTTTGGACATATTGATATAACTCAAATTGCTATCCATGATAGCGAAACTAACATAATAAAACATTTTGGCGTAGGGTTTAATCAGAATCATAAAATGCCTAGCTTTGTCGATAAGTCAACTAAGCATACAAGACACTTAAAAGGTTTTGGAAATGTTGATGCTTATCATATATCTAACTATGGTGAAAAAGATATTAGTGATTTGTTTAAGCAACCATGGTCTAAAATGAAAGGCGCTAAGGGTGACTGGTATAAAGAAAAGATTATGCCAGGACAATTACTAAGAAATAAGTCTACACTATTTAAACTCCCAAGTGAATCAGGGAATGATATATTTATAGCAGAATCAAACTTAGAGCTAGCTCTTAAGTCTGGAGATATGAGTGTCAAAAATGGGAGATTAGTAAAAGGAACTGAGAAAGAATTAAGTAAGTTCTTTACAAAAGATGTTGAATATAGTGGAGATCTAACCTACAAACAGTTCCAAGTGTTATTAGAAAATAATGCTAAGAATATGATTAAGAATGGATCAAAGGCAAGCCCAATAGCAGTAGCTGCTTGGAATCCGTATTTCGATATAAATAACTATATGGCTCAGTTAATTAAAATGGGCAATCCAGATTTAGCTGAGCAATTACATAAAGCTTATACTGATGGGATTATTCGACCAGAAGAACTTGAGAGAACTTATAAGGCATTCTTATATCAGCTAGGTAAAGAAAACCCAGAGCTTGGCAATATGCTAAGAATAGGATACAATCCTGTTGCAGCAGCTGCCACTGGAAGGCCTGGAAAGCTTGCTAAGACATTTGAGGAATTTCAATATGTTGGTGGATATAAAGCAGAACAAGCAGCTAATATTGTGTCAAAGCATTTTGGGATAGACTTAACTCAATCTCACTCAGCAGGAGCTGATGTTTTTACTGAAAGAGAAATCCAAAAAGCTATTGTAAAGAAAATAGAAGAAGCAGGGCTTACAGTTGATGGTATTATTAAAGGCGATACTCATGGTAACTTATCTAAACTATTAGAGAAAGAAAATAGATTAGGTGGAGTATTAGATGACTTAGTAAGACAATATAAGCCTATGGCTGAATCTATGTCTAAATATCCATCTATGCATCATGGGAACAAAGTTGTCAATGAAGTTAAGTCTGCGTTTAAAGGAGCTAAAGGATTAAGGTTAGGTGCAGTAGGAACTCTTATTGGATTAGGACTAGCTGCAACATATGGATTTGGTGGTAGCGATGACCTATATCCATTCTCAGATAAAATGAAAATTAAAAATTTTGGCTCTGCTAAGGCTCCAAATTATTCTACCTACTTTGAAGACAATCATAATAACTTATCACAAGCTGGAACTGTATTAAAGACAACCATTGGAGCTGGTGCATTGCTTTATGGAGTAGGTGCTTATGCAAAACTAACATCACCTAAAACCTTAGGGGTAATGCCAAAGTTTGGAGTCTTTGATACAATTGGACGAGGCATAAGACAAATTGAGGGGGCTCATCAGATAACACGAGTACTACAAATTAGTTCTACTATTGATTATATCAGAGGAGCTAAAGGCAGAGATACTGTATTCAAAACAATTGATAATGGGAGTATAGTAGGTGGTAAGACTAAACTAGTTAAGCCATACACTCATGATTTAGTATTTGATAATATATTAGATGATGCAAAACAATTTAACACTGCTGATGAATATAAGACTTTATCAGAATGGCTTAAGCCAACAACAACAAAAGGGGCTGGTGGTAAAGATTTATCTACAAGACAAATAAAGTTTCATACTAATGAGCATGGGATGTTAGTAGTCTATAAAAAAGATTTTGCATCTGGAGTAGATGAAGCTATTGATATTTCAAAAGAGATAACAATACCAGTTAACTATAAAAGAATAAAAAATAGAACTGCTAATATATCTATGGCACATCAGATAGACCGTTATAAGAAATCTTTTAGTGAAAGACACCCATCTAATTCTATTACTCATCAACTTTTACAGAATGACCAAATAGATTATGGAAGAGCTAAATGGTTACATAACTTTGATGACTGGATGAAAGGGCAAGAGTTACCAAGTGTTATAAAAAATAATCCAGGATTAGAATGGATGCATAGAGTTGCAAAAAGAGTTCAGCATAAATTAGAACTTGGACCAAAAGGGATTGGTGAAAACGCCAACATATTTGCTGAAGGAATGCCCAAGCTATCCTCATCAGAAGGAACTTTTTTTAGAAAAACAAAAATCTTATTACCTGGTCATGAAGCAGAAAACATTGGATTAGCCTATAAGAATGTAATGATGCCAATGAGAAATCAAATGCTAACAAGGTTTAATAAATTCCTTGAGTCACCATTTGAAACAGGGATCTTCGGTCTTACATCAGAAAAATTAGATAAGGTTGCCAATGGATTAATTAAGTCAGCGCATATAGTTCCATCATTAGGAGGAAGGGCTCTTAAGTTTATTAATAGACCTCATCTAGGCTTAGCAGAATATAACATGAGAAGTATGGGCTTTCTTGAATATGGAGCTAAGTTCGGATTAAAAAGAGTGCTACCTGTAATGGCTGGATTTGAAGGTCTTAGATTGGCAGATCATTTATTAGGAGCATTAACTATGTCTTCTACTGGAAGAGGCCCAATATTCGATGCTCCAATTCGTGCATACCAAGGTCTATCTTTGCTTTATAGTAAGATATCAGATATAACTGGATTTACAAGACTAACTAAGAGACAAGAAAAGGTAGCTCCTGGTTCTACTCATTTAGGTATATTAGCTCCAGCATTAACTACTTATAGTATGTATCGTATGGGAGGATATTTATCTAAGAAGGGCCCTATGGGTATGCGAGTAGCAATGAGTAATGCTGGGAAAAGAATATCACAGTTTAGCCTTATTAAAAATGCGCTAAGGCCAGAAGCTTATGCTGGCGCTCTCAAAAGAGGACCACTCGAAAGATATACATCATGGGCATTGAAGAATCCTAAGAGTGCAATATTCTCATTTATGATGTTACCAATGTTACCTTTCCTTCCAGGAGCACTAGGATCTAATAAGAGTTACGCAGAGCGTAAGGCTGAATTTGCTGGTGATAAAGAAGTGGCAATTCGTAAGTATCGTGGATGGCTATTATCATCATCTCCATATGAAGGTGGAAAACCAATACAGTTTCGTAAGCATATGACGAATATCTTACATTCAGACTATGAAAACAAAGGTGTTCTATATCCTAACTACTGGGAGAGATTTTTACATAACGTAACTTTCGGATTATATAAACCTTACATATTAGAAAACTACCATGCTAAAGATCAGCCAGTATATCAGTCAGCACAATATGGTGCAAATATACCATTAATAGGACAGCCAATAGCCGCTACAATTGGACGTATTATTAAGCCATCAGTAACATACCATAAGCTATCAGAGAACTTCTCTGATGGTCAACAAGGTAACTATCCTCCTGGAGTTCCTGGAGGCAGTGGAGTTGGTGCTGCTCATATATCTAATTTACAGCTAGCTAAAACTGTAGGTATTAAAGATGAAGGATCCAATAAGGACTTACTTAATAGATGGTCAAGGCAATATCATGACTTAATTGGTTTCACTGGATTCGGATACGAGACAGCTAAAGAGTATTTAACTGGTAGTAAGCCTGGAGAGTTAACCCCATATAAAGAAAATGCTGGCGAGATGTATAATCCTGCACAGCAAATGTGGGGATGGCACTTAGGTGATATTACTGGATTTGGTGGTGAATTTTTAAGACGTTTATTCCCGTTCCCTCAAAAGAATTGGAAGGTAAATGATATACCAAATGAATTACATGGAGTTAGTTGGATACCTCAAGAGAGCACAAAAAAGGATGCATTTAAAAGATATGAAAATGATGTAACTCATGGCACTACATTTGATAATGCTCCACTTGGTTGGCTATATGCTTCTCGTAAAGGATGGGAAAACCTTTATCCACAAGTAAAAGGAAAAGAGCTTGAAGAATATCCAGACCCAGTAAGGCTAGAAGTCTTACAGTCTATCGCACCTTTTACAGAGGAGTTTAGGCAGCAGTCTCGTAAAGTAATGAATGAGTCACTACAGAATCAATTAAGTTTAAGTGATGAGCAAAGATTTTATGAAACTCTTAATCAAGTAAGGCAGCTAAAGGATAAGTTATACGTTAATAGGTCGGAGTATAACTATAGGGTAAAAACAGAAGGCATAAGTGGCACTGTAACAGCCCTAGATGAGTCAGGAGCCTTCTCAATAGATGGAGACGACACTAAGTATAGGTTAGCAGGAGTATCAACGTCAGAAGCTGATATAAGAGCTAATTTACTATTAAAAGAAAAGTTTGATTCTACATCAGAGTTAGCTAACAGAGCAGCTGAAATTAAACAGCGTACATCAGAGCTTATTTCACAAAGACTAGGAGTAGGAAGCAAGGTTTCCTTCCAGGCTCCAGATGCTTCTCAGATGAACGATGCAGGAACAGGGATTGAGGCTATCGTTGGAGATCTTAATAGTGAATTAAGAGATGCTGGCGCTCCTATGGTTAATACTGGCAATCTATCTGAATTCAATATGCAACAAGATCAGGTTGGTTATTCAGGAAGGGCAATGGCAAAGTACTGGGGAGTTGTTGCTAATAATTCTACTTTCTGGGCTAATAAACTTATTCCTCAAAGAGACTATATGGCTAATTACTTACAAAACCAAGTATTTAACCGTGAAGTAAAACTATGGTCTCATCCTATTAAACAACTACTTGCACCAGCAATTGCATCCTTTGCTCATCAATGGTTAGGTGTTGATAAGATCCCTGAGTTCACAATGGAGAGAAGACGCAATCAAGAGTACTGGGATATCTTAAAATATGTAAAATATAAAATGCTAGCAGTACAAGCATCTAAGTCTGGAGATGAAGAGTCAGCTTCTTATTACCATAATATGTGGAGATCAACAATGGTTGGTGCTGATCCTACAGATGATAACACAAGAGATGAGCTTGCTGCATTACCAGATAACGAACGTTCTTATTATTCTAGATTTGTAAATGAACCTGATGAAAAGAAACGTGGCAAGATAATGAAGTATATTCCAAGAGGTGCACGTAGAATCTATAGTGCAATTTGGAATAAGAAAATAGCAGAATCTTCAAATGACCCTGATGACCAAGCACTTTATCAAAATATCCAAGAGACTGAAGGTTGGGGTATGTCTGATAGAGAAGAGAAGATGTATCAATCAGAGACAGGAGGAGCTGCCACAAAAGCAGATTGGATAAGAGCTAGGTACGTTAGAGAGTATATGAAGTCTCATGAAATGCCTGGGAATGATTGGATTGGATATTCTGCTGATGTAGATTTAGAAAATGTTGAACTACTTTCCTTAAAAGAAGGTGGTGAAAACATCCAAGACTATGGCTTCTTTGATAATAAATTAAGAGAAGCAATATATGACCAAGGGGCAAACTTAGCATCTCATCAATTAAAATCAGTAGGCAAATCATCTAGAGCACTAATTGAAAATACAGTTGCTTATATTATACAAGATGATAGAGCCTCAGAGATTGCATATATGCCAACAATGTCTCAAAATCCAATAAGAAATGTTAATGTTACAACAAACGGCCACGATGATTTTATTGCTAGAGAACAAAACCCGCAAACAGGTGGGATATTACATGAAGCATTTTCTTTTAACTATTAGAGGTAGATATGTCAAACAGACCATATGAAGAAGAATCAGGGATAGTCCCAAATATAATGATGGGAGGTATTCTTGCAGGAGCTAGTTATACAGCTTATAGAGTACACAAAGAGGAGTCTGGCTGGATTGGTGGAAAACTAACCCAGATTAAGAATAGTCTATATGATACAAAAGCTCCTACATTAACTCCTTTTCAGAAGAACATTTCTGAACTATCTAGGTCTATTGGAACTGGTCTTGAACGTGGCATGAAGATGAAAAAAGCTACATACGCTAATAGAGATACCTCTATGGTTAAAAAGTTAACTGAAATTACTAATGCTGGATTAAAAAGCACTGGCATAAACATAACACCAGATCAGATAAAGAATTTTAATAATGGTGCAACTGGTAGTGTAATTGATCTAACTCATGGAGTATATTCTATTGATCCTAATAAGAATATGGAAGAAGCAGTTATCTCGCAGTTTAAAAAAATAGGGATACACGCAACTAGAGATGCTGAACAAGGGACTGGGACAGGACTAAAACTTAAGGTAGGTAATTCATCTATTGAGGTTCCATTAGCTAAGTTTGATAAAGAGACTGGTGCTTGGATGTATAAGAATAGTGAGAATGCTCATTACGTAGCTCCTTATTTCAGAAGACCAGTTATGAATGGAACCCAAGTAGAGGGATCTGAGTTCATGAACTTTAATGAGTATATACTTGATATGATAGGTGATACCGACAAGGCTTTAATGGTTGCCAACTCAGACAATCCAAGGAACGTTAGAGATGTTCTCAAGTACAATCATTATACTAAGAATAATATCAAAAGTGCAGAAGCTACACAAATTATAGAGTCAATTGAAAGAAAAACAAATGCAGAAAGAGTAGTAAAAGACTTTCATGAGTCATATAATATAAATAAGCTAATTTCAAGATTCCAATCTTATATGCTACACGTTGAAGGCAATAACCTAGGTAAGGCTCAGATGCTAGGCAGAACTGTAATAAACGATACATTTGGAGATTACTTATTAGATCAAGCTGGGTATCCTGGAGCAATGGAAGGGCAAGCTTCAGTAAACAATCTTAGCTCAATAACTCCTGAAGCCATAAATGTCCATGCCAATATGAATGAAATAACTCGTGGAAGTAAAAAGAATAAGTTCAGAGGTATTCATAATCCAATAGCACAACAAATGCAAGAGCATATCAGTTATAGCGTTTCTCAAAGCCAAGGAGCAATGTGGACATCTACATTTTTCCCAGCCTTAACAAACAGTTCTGGGATTGACACTATGAAATCTATGAAACACTATAGGTTCCATAATGATTTTCCATGGATGATTAATAAGAACCGACCATTGATTTGGAACGAAGGAGCAGCTAAATTAAATCCTCATACTTATAATAAAGTTGCTGATCATGGACATGCAACAATGCTTGGAGTAATTAATCCTCATACAGAAGAGGTTATACAATTCCATCCTAGTCTAAAGAAGAATATGAAGGTTTCTAGAGAGGTTGAGATAAAAGTATCTGGTGGTTATACTTGGGGAGGACTACCTTCAGAGCAACAAGCATTAGGTGAAATGAATCCTGAATATTCTATTGGAGGAAAGAAGTTTAGAGATAAGACATTGTTTGATCTATATAATGATACAGAGACTTTAGGCAAGGTTGATTATATTGATCTACCTAGAGGGACTGTAGCTGGATATGCTCCTGCTAATCATCAGATAGATACACTTAGTTCTTATGATAGAGCATTGTCACAAAAGAACGGATTAGTCTCTGTTAACTCTCGTATAAGACAGAGTCGTGATGATATTAATAGAACATTAAGAGGATTTGGATCTGGAGAACAAAAGGTTTTTTATGGTCAAAGCATTGAAGCATTAACTAAAGTTGGCACATACCATGATCTAAGAAGTGTTGCTCAGCTGATGTCACCAGAGGACCTTGCACGTCTTGGCAAAAACCAAGAAGGCGTTATGTTCGATATGTCACTTGACTTTTTTAAAAAGGTACTCCCATCAAGGACAGCTAATGGAGATATTGTTGCCGGTAAAGGTACTGGTAGTTTACTTACTACATTACAATCTATGGTTGGTGGACATGCATATGCAGCAGAGAAGGATATTATACTCCCTGCTAACCTTACTAAAGACATGTCAAAATATATTGGAAGTTTTGATGGGAACATAAGTAAAGTAGCTAAGAGCGGAATGTTACAATTCGATCAGAAAGCTGGAGGTCTTGCTGAACAAGTTAGTTTAATGACTAGAGTATTGGCTGGTATGCGTACTGGTAATATGACTATGAGTTATAATAGTGCTGCTGATACTATAACTGATCACATAAGAGGTCTTGAGACTAGTGTTTTAACAAAACCTTTTCATGTACTATCAACTATATTCCCACAAGAGAGTTTGTATACACAAGGGATGGGACATAATATTTATCGTATGGGTGTTAATGATATGCCTTATATGATGCCAAATAAAGTAATGGAAGAATTAGCAGGTAGTAGTATAGTTGACTCTCAGAAGATTTTCTCTGAAGGTCAAATGTATATGAATTTTAATAAAACATCTGAGTTATCAGATCAGTTATCTAGAGCTAAAATAAATACTTTAGGCGCAGAAGAACTAGATGGAATGTTAGGCAATGGTATTATAAATGCTAAGCATATACAAGATCCATCTAACCTAACTAAATCATTCCTAAATCCTGAGTTAAATCCAGACGGTTTTGCTTTACCAACAGAGGATGGTAGATTAGCTTATTTTGGTAGTGGAGATTTTTATCAAAAGTCTCAGTACTTAGATGATGAAGAAAGACTTGCTGTGTCTAGAGATATAAAAAAAGAAACTCAGATATTAATTAACGCTAGAGAAAATGGTGGAAAAATCAGTGCCTCTGATTATAAAATGTTACAAGATATTAGATCTGTTGGAAACGTAGCTGCTAAAGAAGGATATAATAGTAGAGGAGCAATGCAAATAGAAGGGTCTGTACTTGACAAGATCTTTCAAGATACACACCTAATTAATAATAAAGAGTTGATTGGAAAGATTGTTGAGAATAGTGATCTAGACCATTTATTTGGAAATATGACTGTAGTAGATCAAGGGACATATAGGTCTTCTATTGTGGATGAATTGCAAAAAGCTAAAATAACTGCTGATGCTAATGGTGAGGCTATAAATTCTTTTCTAGATGATAGGTTTGGGAAAGATAATATGTTCGCAAAGCATTATGATGATATCTCTGCTGGTAGATTTAATAATGTTGCTGAGACAATAGCTGATCAATCCGTAAAAGATTATCATTTATTACATGACTTAATGAGTTCAGGTGATCATGAAGGAGCTGCAAAGCTAATAAAGGAATCTGGTCAGGCTATGTTTAATGATCGATTTCCTAATATCTACTCTTCATCTAAATCATTATCTTTTGGTTTTGCTACAGACCAAGGGGCAGTTGAAGGTGGTAAATTTGTTGCTTATGGTAATAGGCTAAGAACATTAATGAATGCAGATAACGATGGAGATATTTCATTCGTTAAATTCTTATTCCACCATGATAACAGAAAAAATACTTATGATAGGATATTAAAAGAACAAAGTATGTCATATGATGTTCTTGAGTCTTTAAGTAAAAATAGGAAAACTGTTCTTGGTAGTATATTTGAAAGTAAAGCTGAAAATTATTACATGCCTAAAGAAAAAGACTTATATGCTTTAGAGAAGGCAATGAAATTTCAAGAAGTAGAATCTGTCTCTGCTGCATGGTTAACAAAAGCAACAACTGGTTCAGCTCATGTAAGAACTCAAGAAATGACTAATGCGATGATGAGTAAGATTATTAATAATCCTAACTTGACTAAAGACCAACAAACTATGGCATTAATATCAGCTATAGATATTCCATCTAAAGAAATAGTACAGGGATCAATTTCATCAAAGCATGTTGAAAAAATGTTAGGAGCAACTAACAAGATTGACCATATGATCTCTAACTTTGGAGAAATGTCTAAAGGAGAAATGCTACAAAGATTTTCTTCACTACAGGGTGAAGTAGGTGCATTACATTTATATAACACATTACATTCTCTAGAAAGCAAAACCGGAGAAGTAGCTCCTTTTATGAGAGAAGGAGTCCAAGGTAGTATAAGAAAAGAAATGGAAACCTTAACAAATCTTCATACTATGTTTAAAAGAGAGACTCCAGAGAATGTAGAGAATGCATTAAAGATACTACCTGGGTGGGATGGTGCTAGGGCCAGGGCAGCCTCTACTCGTTATGAGGAAGCAATTAAAGGACTGACATTTACAAATGAAACAGAAGCATTTAAGTCTATGGGATATTCTTCTTCCACTAGTTATTTTGATTACTGGAAAGATCTTAAAAAGTCAGTACATTATTCTGCTGCTGATGATATAGA
>JFJP01036376.1_pt1 | contig 21707 bp, 22 predicted proteins | sample 431651 | NCBI WGS metagenome assembly JFJP01 (sample SAMN02602958, study PRJNA72255) | Microbial mat metagenome, whole genome shotgun sequencing project. | biome: fresh water; feature: sink hole; material: water; isolation source: purple microbial (photo- and chemosynthetic) mats found in...
ACGCGATCGAGATGCTTGGTATCACAAAAACTTTTCCAGGCGTAATCGCCAATGACAATATCAACCTGTCGGTACGAAACAACGAAGTTCACGCTCTTCTCGGAGAGAACGGAGCGGGCAAATCGACGCTCATGTCGATTCTTTTCGGATCCTACGACCCCGATTCGGGAGTCATAAAAATCCGCGGAAAAGAAGTTAAGATCAAGGATCCCAATGCAGCCACGGCACTCGGCATAGGAATGGTGCACCAGCATTTCAAGCTGGTCCACAACTATACCGTAACCGAGAATATCGTTCTCGGCATAGAAAGCAAAACTGCCCTTGGAATGCTTGATCTTAAGACAGCCGAAAAACGCGTTGCGGAACTTTCCGAAAAATACGGCCTGATGGTAAACCCCCGCGACAGGATCGAGGACATCAGCGTCGGCATGCAGCAACGCGTGGAAATCCTCAAGACCCTTTATCGTAATGCCGACATACTCATATTTGACGAACCGAGCGCGGTTCTGACTCCCCAGGAAATCGACGAGCTGATGGACATCATCAGGCGGCTCAAGTCAGAAGGAAAAACGATCATCCTCATCACGCACAAGTTGAAGGAAATCAAGGCAGTCGCCGAGCGATGCACCGTGCTGCGGCGCGGCAAATACATCGGGACGGTAGACGTCGCCGACGTGAGCGAGCAGGAGATGGCCGAAATGATGGTTGGCCGAGCCGTAAAATTCGAAATCGACAAGGGCCCCGCCAATCCCGGCGAGGTATTCCTCAAGATAGATTCGCTTTCGGTGAAGAATGCCCGCGGGACGCTCGGCGTCAAGAACCTGTCCCTCGAAGTCCGCTCCGGTGAAATCGTCGGCATAGCGGGCGTGGACGGCAACGGACAGACCGAGCTCATCTACGGCATTACGGGCCTCTCGCCCGTCGAGTCGGGAACAGTCACCGTCAACGGCAAGGACGTCACTAAGATGAGCGTCAAGGAGCACATCGAGGCGGGTATCGGCCATATACCCGAGGACCGCCACAAACACGGTCTCGTGCTCGATTTTTCCATCGCCGATAACAGCATCCTCAAGAATTACGACAAGCTTCCGTATTCTTCGCCCTTCGGCATCCTCGACTTTGCGAAGATAGCCGGCCACGCCGACGACCTCATTTCCCAGTACGACATCCGCGCGGGCGAGGGTTCGGCCATGAAGGCACGCAACATGTCGGGCGGCAACCAGCAGAAAGTCATCATCGCCCGCGAGATAGACCTTTCTCCCGATGTCCTCGTCGTCGCCCAGCCGACACGCGGGCTCGACGTCGGCGCGATCGAATACATCCGGAAGCGCATAGTTGCCGAACGGGACAAGGGCCGTGCGGTCCTCCTCGTGTCGTTCGAACTCGACGAGATCATGAATCTATGCGACCGCATCGCAATCATTTCCAAGGGAGAAATCGTCGGCATATTCAATGCGGGCGAAATTGACGAGCACCAGATCGGCTTCATGATGGCCGGTTCGAAACAAAATCCTGACGGCAAGGAGAACGCGAAATGAGCCAGTCGAAAAAGAAACAGAGCCTCCGTGAGCTGCTCCTCAGTTCCGACGGCGCGATCTCGGTCATGGTCGTCCTTCTCGGATTCCTGTGCGGAACCGTCCTCATTCTGCTTGTGGGCCGGAATCCGCTCGGCATGTACAAGGCCATCCTCCAGGTCGTAACCGGGTACAACATCGACCGCGGGGTATGGAACATCAGGTATGTGGGAGAATGGCTCGCCCAGTCGATGCCCTTCATTCTGTGCGGTCTTTCCATGGCCTTCGCGGCCCGGTCGGGACTGTTCAACATCGGCGGAGAAGGGCAGTACGTCGTCGGCCTTACCGTCGCCCAGTTTTTTGCGCTCATGGGTCCGAACGTGCCAGTTCTCCACTGGTTCTTCGCCCTTTTGCTCGCCATGGTCGGCGGGGCTTGCTGGGGCGGCATAGTCGGCTGGCTCAAGGCTAAGTATGAAGTGTCGGAAGTGGTCGCGACGATCATGCTCAATTACATTGCGCTCTATCTTTCACGCATCCTCATCATGCGCCTTCCGGGAACCAATACCTACAAGACGGTCGACTATCCGGCAACGGCGCTTCTCGGTTCGTCTTTCCTCGAAAAACTGACCAACGGCTCGATGTTGAATCTCGGCATCATTTTCGTGATCATTTCCGTATTCATATACTGGTTCATCATCGAAAAGACGCGTCTCGGTTTCGGACTGCGCGCAACCGGCTTCAACAAGGAAGCGGCCCGGTACGGCGGCATACCCGTCATCAAGAGCATCGTGCTTTCCATGGCCATAGCCGGCGCCTTCGCGGGTCTCGCGGGCGGCATCGTGTCGCTCGGCTCCTTCAAATTCGGCCGGGTGCTTGCGGGCAACGACGGCTACGGTTTTGCCGGCATCGCGGTCGCCCTCGTCGGCAACAATACCGCAATGGGAACGCTTCTGGCCGGACTCATGTTCGGCATGCTCTCCTCGGCGCAGCCGCTGATGGAATCCAACAGCATCCCCAAGGAAATAACCTTCATCATCCAGGGTCTGGTGGTCGTGTTCATCGCAATCCGCGCCGGATTCCGGATCTTCATACGGTATTCAATGCAGAAAAAAGCGGCAAAGGAGATCGTCACCAATGAATAGCATACTCGGTAAAATCCCCACCATTCTGATGCTCGTTTCCCCAATACTCATCACCGCGACCGGCGGCATGATCTGCGAACGCTCCGGCGTCGTAAACATTGCGCTCGAGGGGCTCATGGTCTTCGGCGCCTTTGCCGCGGCCACCGCCCAGTATTTTCTGTATCCCGTACTCGGCGTCAATGCCGTATGGGCATCTCTTTTGATCGGTTCCCTCGCAGGCATGGTGTTTTCCTACATCCACGCGTTCGCCTCCGTTTCGCTCAATGCGGACCAGACCGTCTCCGGAACCGGCATCAACCTCCTGGCGATGGGACTGACGATCTTCCTTTCCCAGATTTTTTTCAAGCAGGACCGCACGAAGCAGTTCACACTCGGCATGATGCCGGGAGCGGGAGGCATCTATCCGACGGCATACATCGCGCTCGCCGTGATAGTGCTCACCTGGTTCGTGCTCTATAAGCGTCCTTTCGGCCTCAGACTGCGCGCATGCGGCGAAAATCCCCAGGCGGCGGCTTCCGTCGGCATCAACGTCATGACAATCCGGTATCTCGCCGTCCTCACCTCGGGACTCTTCGCCGGACTTGCCGGAAGCTGCCTCGTGCTGACTACGAATACCCAGTTCAATTCGACGACCGTAAACGGCCACGGATTCATCGCGCTCGCCGTCGTTTCGTTCGGCCGCTGGAAGCCGCTCGGCATCACCGGTGCCTCGCTTCTGTTCGGAACAGCCTTGGCCTTTTCGATCATCGCGAACGATTACACCCTGCTCCGCAAGCTGCCGACCGAAGTGTTCAACATCATGCCCTACGCGATCACTCTTTTGACGCTGGTCATTTTCAGCGGCAAGAATTATGCGCCCCTTGCGGCCGGAAAGGTATACGAAAAAGGGGCGAGCTGACAATGGCAACACCGCACAACGCCGCGACCGCAATCCAGGTCGCAAAGACCGTCCTGCTTCCCGGAGATCCGGTCCGCGCCCGCTACATTGCCGAACATTTTCTCAAGGATGCCGAACAGGTGACCGCAGTACGGAACATGCTCGGCTTTACCGGCACCTGGAACGGAACGCCCGTCACGGTGATGGGTTCCGGCATGGGCGGTCCTTCCGCGGGAATTTATTCGTATGAGCTGTTTCATCTGTACGGCGTGGAGAAAATCATCCGTATCGGTACTGCCGGCGGTCTCCAGCCCGGAATCCGCGTAGGCGACATAGTCTTCGCCCTCACGGCTTCCACCGATTCGAACTATGCCTACCAGTACCGGCTGCCGGGAACCTATTCCCCTTCTGCCGATTTTTCCCTCCTCGAGAAGGCCATCGCATCGGCGAGAAACCATTCGATCCCCTTCCATGCGGGGGGTGTCTTTTCGTCGGATCTTTTTTCCGAATACAACGCGCTCGGTCCCGAGGAATCCTGGAAACCATGGGCGCGCATGGGCTGCCTCGTGCAGGACATGGAAACCTACGCACTCTACTGCAATGCGGCATGGCTCGGAAAAAAAGCCCTTTCAATCCTCACCCATACCGATTCCTGCATTACCGGAGAGGGTCTTCCTGCGGAGAGGCGGATGATCGCCCTGCACAACATGTTCACCGTGGCCCTGGAGGCAACAGTTTGACTGCGCAGGAACAATTCCTTTCGGTGATGCGACACCGGTACGCGTGCAAGCTCTATGACACCGGAAGGAAACTCTCCGCGGACGATATTTCCTTCATACTCGAGTGCGCCCGCCTTTCTCCCTCTTCCTTCGGCCTTGAACACTGGCACCTCCACGCAGTCACTTCGCCGTCGATAATCGCCGCGCTCAGGGAAGCCTGTTTCGACCAGGATGCGGTCGGAACAGCCGCACTTGTCGTTGTCGCCGCCTGCCGCCGCGATCCGGCCTACAAACCCGGCTCCGCTTTTGTCACCGAACGGGGAAGCCGTTTTCCCGGAGGGCTCGATGTTTTCGTCGACGACTATCGGGGATATTACGCATACCTTGCGAAAAACGCCCTTGTCGACCACTGGGCGCGCGCACAGACCTACATCGCCTGTGCCAACATGATGACCGGCTCCGCGGCTGCCGGCATCGATTCCTGCGCAATCGAAGGCTTCGACAATGAACGGGTACTGTCGGTCCTCGGCCTCGATCCCGTAATCTGGCAGACCGGCATCATTACGGTTTTCGGTTACAGCGCGGCGGATGACGACCGCGAAAAAATCCGGATGCCGGCCGCACGGATCATCACCCGTGTTTAGCCGCGATTTCGCCCTCAAATTGTTCGAGGGGTTTTCGATAGAACGGTGGAACGACCTGATCCGCCCGGTCGAGATCATCGAAATGGACAAGACGGCCGAGAAGATGGTCATCGCGTATATGATCGGAAAGTTCGAAGAAAAACAGGGCCTTCGACCTCCTGCGCAAGATAGCCCTCTGCGACATCAAGGCACCCGTACAGCGGCTGCTGCATGCCGAATATCCGGAGGAATTCGTCAAGCTGGATCACTGGGTCATCGAACAGTACCGCACCGTCATTTCCGACAGCGCCCTCATGGAGGATTTTTCCCGGCATATCCTCGGGAAGCCGGCGACCGACGATCTGACCTGGCGGGTGCTCCGCGCCGCACACAAGTATTCCACGATGCGAGAAATCGAGATGCTCCGCATGGTGAACGAACCGTTCCGTCTCGTCGGCATCGAGAAAGGCATACACAAGGATATCGAAGGATTCCTCGACCTGCGGGGGCTCCAGCTCCTCATCAGCAAACAGCAGCCCTACGAATTCCTGATGGAAATTGAACGCCTCCGCTTCCAGACCCGCTGGAACCAGACTCCCCGGGTACCCCGCACCAGCGTGCTCGGCCATTCCTACTACGTGGCGGCGCTCACCCTGCTCATGGGTCGCGACCTCGGAATCTGCTGCGCCCGCTCATACAATAATTTCTTTTCGGCTCTCTTCCACGACCTGCCCGAAGCCGTCACGAGGGACATCATTTCGCCGGTGAAGCAGGCAACGGACAACCTGCCCGGAATAATCAAGGAACTCGAAGACCAGATCGTCCGGCGGGAACTCTTGCCGCTCATGGACGGCTGTTTCCGGGACGAGATCATGTATTTCATCAACAATGAATTCGAGAACCGCATCCGCGGCGAAGACGGGGAGACCCGAATCGTGGCTTTCGAGGACCTGCAGGGAAAATACAACGCTGATGCATTCGCTCCGGTAGACGGAAAACTCGTTCGCGCCGCGGACCACATCGCGGCTTTCGTCGAAGCCGACAGCTCGATCAATTACGGCATCACCTCGAACCATCTCCGCGACGGCCGCAAGAACATCCTCGCCATCTATCCCGACGGAAAAAAAATAAACGGCATGGACATCGCCCGTCCTCTTTTACTCCAGGATGGTGATCTCCACCCGCCGGTTTTGCGCACGTTCTGCTTCCGTATTGTTGCCGGCCACCGGTCTTGTTCCACCGTATCCGGCGAAGATGAACCGGTCGGCGGCGAGTCCCCGTTTCGTCATTTCGTCAACGATTTTTTGCGCCCGCCGCACCGACAGTTCCTTTTCGCCTTCAGTCCTGCCGACCGATGCCGTATGCCCTTCGACCAGAAAGCGGCCTTCGGGTACCAGGCGAAGCGTTTCCGCCACTGCATCGAGCCTGTCCGTTTCGTCGCCGAGGAGTGCGTCGCTGTCCGCAGCAAACCGTAGATCCCGTACGGAGAGCCTGATGCCCTGTTCAGTCCGTTCGACGGTGAACGGTGCAGCCCTGACCGGATCGGCTTCAGGGGTGCCATCGGAAGCCGTCGCCGTATCAGCCGCACCGGATGCCGACACGATGCCCGCATCCGTATCCTTCCCTTCCGTTTCCCGTTCGTGACCGGCGATGATTTCGTCGATGACCGCAAGCAGTTTTTCCGCGTCGACGGGAACGGGTGCGTCGGTGAAAAAGGCGGTGCTGCCCTTGAAGCGGATTGTCCCGCCGTCCGCATATGTGAAGGTTTCATCGAGCCTGTCGAGCATCATGACCGCTGCACCCGTTTCTTCCGAAACCAGAATGTCGACCTGATGACTTCCGCTTGCTCCGGTCAGGGCAGGATCGATACGTCTCCGGTCCGCCGAAGCGGTTATCCGCGTTGCATAGCGGGCCTGTATGCGGAAAACTGACATTCCCCGCCAGATTTCCCTCCCGGCCAGCCGGTATTCAGCCACCAGGGGAAGAAAGCTCTTTTTTCCGTCATTCCACGGATCGACGACGCGCGTTCCTTCTGCCTGCCAGGTATCCCCGACCCGCACCGCCTTGTCCGGATACGCAGGAAAGCCCCTCAGCTGCGGGTAGCCGTTGTCAACGGTGAATTTCATGGTTCCGGAGGGAGAAACCGAGAAGGCAGCATTCACGATGTCATCAAGGGCTCGTGCCGTCTGCGTCATGTCCCTGAGCGTTTCTTCGAGAACATAAAAATGTCCGCGAAAAGCACTGTCCGTTCCGGTTTGCTGGATGGATGACAGATTTGCCCGGGTTTCGCGGTGGGTGAGGCCGGTGTACTTTCCGTTGATGTAACGGGACCAGTTGGACCGTTCAACCAGATAGTACGTGCCGGCTCCCGAATACCGCAGTTGGGTCGCATCCGTTTCCTCACCTTGAGAGGGAACGGTCGCGAAAAAAGCGAATGCGCATAAAAAGACGGTTGCTGCGGTATTAAGTTTCATAATATTCAGGTTATATCATTTTTTGTCAAAAATGTGTTAAGATCTATATTACCTGTTTTCAGGGCGCTTTTAGGGAGTTTTTGATGAACAAAGTTGATATTTTTCCGGAAGCACTCTTTGCGAGTCTTGTCGACATTCCGATGTTCTCCCGCATCGACCGTGCAGACCTCGACGACCTTCCCGAAATTTGTGACCTCTTTTCCTATGAACCTGGTGAAAAAATCATTACCGAAGGAGAGGTGAGTTCGAACATTTTCACCCTCCTGTCCGGTGAGGTTATCATCCTGAAAAAGGGGCACCAGAAAGGAGAAATTCCGATCAACACCTTGTCAAACGGAGCCAGTTTCGGCGAAACTTCAATTTTCAAGAACGAACCGAGTACTGCGACCGTCCGGGCAAAAGCCCTCTCCCTCATCATGGCCCTTTCGCGTGAAAAATTTACCGAATATATAGCCAGACATCCGAAAGCCGGCCTCGTCATCATGACCTACATCGTGTTCGGTCTTCTGGAAAAACTGCGCTCCTGCAATGAGGAAATCGCCTACGAGAAGGAATTTCTGGTTACATCCGAAGATCTCGATGCAATGAAAAGCCTTTTTCCGCCGACAGTCGATGAAATTCTTGCTACCTGACGTGCAGGGAGGTCAAAATGCTTCCTTCTGTACGGTTTTGATAAGGAATGCGCTCCAATGAGCCGAAAATGAAACGTACATATATGAGAAATAATCCGATGCGTTACTTTCCCTGCCTGTGTTTTCTCCTGTTTTTTTCTGCCGCACAGGCAGAAGAGCTCGTTCATGTGCTCCAGAAAGGCGAGACACTGTACGGCATAAGCCGAAAGTACAACGTACCGCCTGAAACTCTCCTGAGCTGGAATGAAATTGCCAATCCCGACAAGCTGCAGGCGGGTCAGAAGATCCGCATTCCCGACGTCTATACGGTCCAGAAGGGCGATACCCTCTACGGCATCGCCCGGAAACTCGACGTCTCCGTAACGACGCTCATGCAGTCCAACAAGCTTTCCGCGAATTCGACCATCAAGGCGGGCGAAACGCTGTACATTCCTTCGGGAACCGCAGTTGCCGCGGCCACAAAAACGCCGGCAGCCAAACAACCTGAAAAAACGGTCGTACCCGCGAGCGAGATCATTCCGCAGAAACCGCTTGTTGATCCCCGTTTGTTCCAGACCAAAAAGGTCGATTCTTCTATAATTTGGCCGGTACCGGTCACCGAAATATCCTATCTCTCCGGAAAAATTTACGGAGTGTCAATAACCTCGCTCAAAGGAGAAAAGGTCAAGGCCATTTCGTCTGGAACGGTGCTCTCGACCGGCCCCTACCGTGGTTTCGGCCAGGTCGTTTTTCTCCAGTCGAAGTCCGGATACATCTATGTCTACGGCGGCCTTGATTCGATATTGACCCGAGCCGGCGAATCCCTCGCATTCGGAGATGAAATAGGTACGCTCGGTTCCGATTCTCTTTCCGGCAAACCCCGGTTATATTTGATGGTATATAATAAAGATCTTCCGGTTGATCCGGCAAAGGCGCCCCGTGGATACTGAAATGAAAAGGGAATTGTTGTACACATGAAAGTCGAAAAAAAGGAAAGCGAGACAATTTCTCCTAAAAAGGTTTCGGTGGCCATGAATGCGCGCAAAGGCGCGAAGAAGGTCCATCCGTCAAAAGATACCGATCCGCTTGCGTTGTATCTCAAGCAGATTTCCCGCTACCCGCTGCTTACCATAACCGACGAGCAGGATATCGGCCAGAAAATCCAGCATGCGAAGCTTTCGATCGTCTCGCTCAAGGAAGCCTACACCGACCGGCCGGCAGATCCTGTATTCATGCGGGAATCGACCAAACTCGACGCGCTGCTTCGGGATCTAAAAAACCGCATGATTACCGCCAACCTCCGCCTTGTTGTTTCCATCGCCAAAAACTACCAGCATCGGGGGTTGGGTCTTCTTGACCTCATCGACGAAGGAAACATCGGCCTTATCGAAGCGGTCGAACGATTCGACTATACCCGGGGCTGCAGGTTCTCGACCTACGGCACCTGGTGGATCAGGCAGGCCATCATCAAGAGCCTCGCAGACAAGGGCAGGATCATCCGCATACCCATCCACATGCTCAACACGATCAGCAAGTGCTTTTTTGTCGCGAAGCAGCTTACCCAGGACCTCGGTCGCGATCCGAGTCCCGAAGAGCTGTCTGAATACCTGCAGATTCCGGCGAAGCGCATCAGCGAAATCATGAGTCTTTCCCAGGAAACCACGAGCCTTGATACGACCGTGGACGAGGACAACAATACGCGCCTTTCGGACCTGATCAGCGACGACTCGCTCATCGAACCGTTCGAGCTCGTGTTTACGGCAACCCTGCAGGAAACGATGGATGACGTGCTGAGCCAGCTGAGCGAGCGTGAAATGAAAATTATCAAACTGAGGTTCGGTCTGACCGACAAGGGACCGCTTACGCTCGAAGAAACGGGGAAGCTCCTCGGCATCACCCGCGAGCGCGTACGCCAGATCCAGGGGAAGGCGATAAGCAAGCTTCGCGGGCATCAGGTGCTCGAAGCGTTCTACGATGACTGACCGTCCGTGAATTCATCTTCCATTTCCATGTCGTCGGTAAAGAGATCGTCGGTGTAGAGCGTGCCGGCCGCGACAGGCTCGGAAGCAGCTGCAACAGGCTCCGAAAAAAGCGATGGTTCGCTCTGATTCGTACGTTCAGCCTCGAGCGCGGCTTCGACGAGCTTCGGATTTTTTTCCTTTAATTTTTCAAGGCAAACCAGAAACAGTTCCCGGCAAACCCGCGCGTCGTCCTCGGCCCGGTGTGCGTCGACTGTTTCGATGCCGAACCGTACCGCCAGATCCTGCAGCTTGTATTTCGGCAGTCCGGGGAAGGTATCCTTCGCGAACTGGATGGTATCGAGTACCCGGTTGCGCAGCGGCGGGAACTTCAGGCGGAGGAGCTCCTCGTTGATGAAGCTCATGTCGAACGGGGCATTGTGCGCGATCAGCACAGAATCCCCGATAAAGCGCAGGAAGTCGGGGATCACCGAAGCCGCCTTCGGCTGCCCGGCGAGCATGGCATCCGTGATCCCGTTTATTCTCGATACTTCCGAGGGCATGTAGGTGTCCGGGTTCACTAGAACGTTGAAGCGGGCCGAGATGCCCCGGGCATCGAACCGGATCCCTCCGATTTCGACTATCCGGTTCATGCGGGGATCGAGGCCGGTTGTTTCCGTGTCAAAAACGGTAAAGGTTGTTTTGGGAAACGCCGCAACCAGCCAGTCAAATTGACTCATGAATATCCTGTCCTCATGCCCTGTCGAGGATGGCCCGTGCGATATCCTTGCCGGCGACGGGGACCGGACACGAGATGTAGAATTTTATTTTCGGCTCGGTGCCGCTCGGCCGGGCGCTGACGACGGTGCCGTCCTCGAGGAAGAACTGGAGCACGTTGCTCGAGGGCATGTCGATCTTTACTTTTTTGCCGGGATTTGACGGATGGACGAGCGTGCCTTCCTTTATGTCCCTGATTTTTGCGACACTGACGCCGCCGAGAGCGGTAAGGCCTTCGGACCGCAGCCGTGCCATGAGGTTCTTCATCGTGGCGCCGCCCGAGGCTCCGGGGAATCCCTTGCTGATCGAACGCTCCTCGAAGTATCCCTGTTCGAGGTACAGCTCGTTGAGCCGGTCGAGGAGGCTTTTCCCCCTGCTTCTCCAGTAGAGGGTCATCTCTGCGCACATGGCTGCCGCGGATACACCGTCCTTGTCGCGAACTTCGGTTTCGACGTTGTAGCCGTAGCTTTCTTCATAGCCGAAGACATAGTTGCGGTTTTTTTTCTGCTCGAAATCGGCCATGACCGCCGCTATCCATTTGAAACCGGTGAGGCATTCAACCGTTTCGACGCCGTAGGATTTCGCAATGCGGTCGCCGAGCTCGGACGTGACGATCGAGCGGATGACTGCGGGATTTTTCGGCATCTTGCCGGTTTCCGCGAGGGAAAGGCAGATATAGTCGGTGAGCAGCGCGCCCATCTGGTTTCCGGTGATGAGCACGAATTTTCCGTCCGGTCCGGGAACCGCGCTGCCGAAGCGGTCTGCGTCGGGGTCGGTCGCCATTACCACATCGGCTTTTTCACGTTCGCCGAGTTCTACGGCCATCTTGAGCGCGGCCGCTTCCTCGGGATTGGGGAATGCCACCGTGGGGAAGTTACCGTCGGGTTTCTGCTGTTCGGGTACGGTGATAACCTTGAGGCCGAGATCGCCGAGCACCTTTTCGACATGCATGGCTCCGGTTCCATGGAGCGGTGTATAGACGATCTTCACTTCCCCGGCTTTCGCCTTGATCAGTTCCGGCCGGAACAGTTTTCCCTTGACCATTGCCCAGTATTTTTCGTCGATTTCACGATCGATCAACACGAGTTTGCCGCTTTTGAGCGCTTCTTCCCGGCTGACGGTTTTTACCGCCTTCACCGCGTTCACTTCGTCGATGATGCGTGCATCGTGGGGCTCGGTTACCTGTGCGCCGTCGTTCCAGTAGGCCTTGTAGCCGTTGTACTGGGGCGGATTGTGGGAAGCCGTGACCACGACGCCGGTATCGCATCCGAGCGTGCGGATCGTAAAAGAAAGTTCGGGGGTAGGGCGGAGACCGGTAAAAAGGTAGGTCTTGAAGCCGTTCGCGGCGAAGATGAGCGCCGTTGCCTCGGCGAAAACGTCGGAATAGCGGCGGGAATCGTAGGCCACGGCCGCGCTCAGCCGGCCGTTTTTTGCCTTGTCGGGGAATGTCTTGATGAAGTAGTTGGCCAGTCCCTGGGTTGCCTTGTTGATGACGAAGGTATTCATGCGGTTGGTGCCGCCGCCGATGACGCCGCGGAGTCCGCCGGTGCCGAATTCGAGATCCTGGTAGAAACGGTCCTCGAGTTCCTTCATGTCGTTTTTTGCGACGAGATCCTGAACTTCACGTCTGAATTTTTCATCTTTTTCTTCGGTAATATACGCCTGCGCGCGGGCAAGAATGGCTGCATTTTCCATACCTGTTTTCTCCTTGGTTCCTGGTGGCAATTCGTATCGATTATACTCAATTTCCGCCGGTTCAACAAGGATTTACTTTACAATACCCGATATGAGGACGTAAGATACTATCAAGTACTTTCATGATTGAAGGAGACTGACGATGACGAAAAAAGTGCAATTATCCGACCTCGTCCTCAGGGACGCCCACCAGTCGCTCCATGCCACCCGGATGACGACCGCAGACATGCTGCCCGTCTGTGCAAGACTCGACAAGGTCGGTTATTTCAGCCTCGAGGCCTGGGGCGGGGCCACCTTCGATTCGTGCATCCGCTATCTCAACGAAGACCCCTGGGATCGCCTCCGTTCCCTCAAAAAAGCCCTGCCGACGACTCCCGTCATGATGCTGCTCCGCGGGCAGAACCTGCTCGGATACCGGCATTATGCGGATGATGTGGTTGATGCCTTTGTGGCCGCCGCCGCAAAAAACGGTATCGACATGTTCCGCATTTTCGACGCCCTCAACGATCCCCGAAACCTCAGGCGCGCCACGGAAGCGGCTAAAAAGACCGGCAAGCATGTCCAGCTCACGATCTCGTATGCGACCACCCCGGTGCATACGCTCAAGGCGTACGCCGCCCTTGCCAAGGAATATGCGGATACCGGTGCGGACTCGATCTGCATAAAAGATATGGCCGGACTTCTCAAGCCGTTCGACGCGTACGAACTGGTCAAATCCATCAAGAAAAAGGTCGATATCCCGGTGCAGGTCCATACACATGCGACCACGGGCATGTCGGTGGCAACCCTCGTCAAGGCCGCAGAAGCCGGAGCGGATGTGCTCGACACGGTCATTTCGTCGATGTCGATGGGAACATCCCACAGTCCGACGGAAACTATTGTCGAAATCCTCCGCGGATCGGAGATGGACACCGGTCTCGACATCATGCTGCTTCTGGAGATAGCCGCCTATTTCCGCGAAGTCCGGAAAAAATACGCACAGTTCGAATCGAGCTTTCTCGGTGCCGATACCCGCATTCTCGTGTCCCAGGTACCCGGCGGCATGCTTTCCAATCTTGAAAGCCAGTTGAAGGAACAGGGCGCAGCCGACCGGATGGACGAAGTGCTCCGCGAGATCGCCGTCGTCCAGAAAGACTGCGGCTACATTCCGCTCGTCACCCCGACCAGCCAGATTGTCGGAACGCAGGCCGTCTTCAATGTCCTGTTCGGCCGCTACAACCGCCTGACCGCCGAGACAAAGGATCTTCTGTCCGGCAAATACGGAAAAACTCCGGCGCCCTGCAGTACGGAACTCGTCAAAAAAGCCCTTTCCGAACTCAAAATGGAAAGCGCGATCCTGCACCGTCCCGCCGACGACATTACGAACGAGTTCGCCAAACTCGAGGCAGACACGATAAAAGAGCTCGGAACCGCGAAGGTTTCCGTCGAGGACGTCCTGACCTACGCAATGTTCCCCAAAATCGCCCCGAATCCGGTGGTCTTTGCTGCTCCGGTTCCGGGTGCCCAAACGGCCCCGTCTGCCTCTGCTGCTGCGGTTTCAGGCCCCTGCATCGTGACGGTCAACGGAACAGATTACCGCGTGGATTCTTCGCGTACCGGCACTGCACTCAAAATGACCGTAAACGGTACGCCGTACGAGATCGCCTTCAAGGATGAAGTTTCCCCGACAGCGCCCGCAACCTCTGCTGCAACACCCGGAGCTCAGCAGGCTGCGGTTGCCGCGGGCGGTACCGTGTCTGTGCTCGCTCCCGTTTCCGGTACGCTGCTCCGGCAACTCGCACCGGAAGGCTCCTCTGTCGTCCACGGACAACCGTTGTTCCTTATCGAGTCGATGAAAATGGAGCTGGAAATCAAGGCCGGTGCTGCCGGTGTCCTGCATTATCTCGTGGCACCGGGAACCCCGATAGCCGCAGGTAAAATCCTGGCCGAAATCAGCTCCTGAACGGGACGGGTGCAGGCTTCCGACGGCAGCCTGCACCCCGTTGCCTTTGTCCGTTCTTTTTTTTATACTCTGATCCCTGATGAAATATGCCTTTACCCCCATCGCCTGCATGCTTTTTTCGCTGCTTTCATGCACCCCCCGGAACGGTCAGTCACTTCCGTTTCCTTCAGCCGGCCGGTCCGGCTCCCCGACCGTTTACTGCCGGGAGGAGTGGATGCGGTCCGAAGTCCGCACCGTCCTTGCCGGGATGAGTCTTTCGGAAAAAGCCTCCCAGGTCCTGATGACGGGCATCGACGGCAAGGACCGCTTCGCGCCGCACCTGTATCGGCATTTCGACGGTGCGGTTCCCGGTGCGGTGCTCCTGTTCGCTTACAATGTAGCCGAAACTCCGCTCGCCTTCGCACGGTATCTCGATTCGTGCAACGACGCTTTTATAACGCTCGGCGCTCCCGTTCCGGTAATTTTTGCCATCGACCATGAGGGTGGCGACGTCTACCGTACCGGCAGGCTGACGACCCGGCTTCCTTCTGCCCGGGATGTTGCCTCCCGCCTGTCACCGCTCGAAGCCGAAGAGCTGTACCGCGCCTCCGGTACGCAACTCTCCCTCCTCGGCATCCATCTGAACCTCGCCCCGGTCATCGAACTCCTCACCGCGGCCAACAGCGATTTTCTCGGTACACGCTCCTTTTCCGCAGATCCCTCGACTGCCCGATCTTATTCGGCGGCCGCTGTCAACGGCTATCGGGCCGGCGGCATCCAGACCGTACTCAAACATTTTCCCGGAAATGCGGGGGGCGACCCCCATACCGGCTTGCCGCTGCTCGACGTCAGCCGGAAAGACTTCGATACCGATTTCCTCGAGCCGTTCCGGACACTGCTCACTCCCGAAAGCGATGCCGTGCTCGTGTCGCACCTCACCGTTTCCGCGGTGGATCCCGGCGTTCCGTTTTGCCTTTCCCCCGCCGGGGTAACCGGGATCCTCCGCGACGGTCTCGGCTTCGACGGACTCGTGCTCACCGACGACATCTCGATGGATGCGATAGCCCGCTCCGGTCGGGATTCGGGTACCGCCGCTGTTCTTGCCCTTGCTGCAGGCTGCGACATGGTCATGACTTCCGATCCCGACATCCGTTCAATCGCGGATGCAATCAAGTCGGAAGCCGAACGGAACGAAGCGTTCGCCCGCCGTCTGGACGAGGCCGTTCTTCATATACTCGAGGCGAAGTTCCGTGCGGGACTCGTCAAAACCGCCCATGAAAGATATAGTGATTCAAGGGCTTCCGGAACATCAGATGGTGATTTCCGGTTTGATCAAAGCGCCTTCGACAGGGCAAAGACTGCCGGAGACCGAATTCTGGAGGAATCCCGTGACAATTGAAACGGACAAACTGCCTGAGCGGGTACTGTATATGGACGAATATCTCGCGGTCGTGTCGAAGAAAATCGGAGAAATATGCGAATCCGATCCCGCGGACAAATCGCTTTCGCTCGTCGAAAATCTCCGCCCCGATATCGAGGCCGCCGCCGGTATAAAGCTCGAGGGCCTCGAGGCGGTGCACCGCATAGACCAGCCCGTTTCGGGATGTGTTCTCCTCGCGCTCGACAACACGACACTTGCAACCCTTTCCGCCCAGTTTGCCGCAGGCCAGATCCGCAAGAAGTACATCGCCGTAGTCGAAAAACCGAAAACAGGCGAAATGGGGCAGGGCGGACGGCTCGAGCACATGATCCGCTTCGACCATAAACACCACAAGGCCTCCGCCTGCAGCCGGGAAGAAATCAGGAAGCCCGGACCCGAATGGAAGAACGCGGAACTAACCTGGCGCCTGATCGGCATGGGCGACCGCTATGCCTTCCTCGAAATACAACCCGAAACCGGCCGTACCCACCAGATCCGCGCACAGCTCGCCGCCGCGGGAATGCCCATCAAGGGCGACCTCAAGTACGGCGCGAAGCGGAGCGACCCCCTCGGCGGCATCAGGCTCCATGCCTGGGCTATCCAGTTCCGCCATCCCGTCAGCGGCGATTCTGTTACCGTGCACGCGCCCGTACCCGACAGCGACGCCCTGTGGCAGGCGGTAGAAAAGGTGCTCGGGTGAGCAAAAAGGAAGCGGGCGGCGAAACGGCGTTCGAAGCAAATTATTCCGCTCTTTTCGGGACGCGTTGGCCGGTTCTCCGCGAAGCCCTGCTCCGGCCGGTGTGTCATGTCGGCTGGCAGGAACACCTGAACGAACCCTACTACCTCGATCCCGGCAGCGTGGCGGCGGCGATAGCTCTTCCTCCCGTATCCGGCGGCAGTGTCCTGGACATGTGCGCCGCCCCGGGCGGAAAAACCCTGATCCTTGCGGGGCTTCTCGGAGAGGGCTCCGAGCTCACCGCGAACGAATTTTCACGTGACCGGAAAACCCGCCTCCTCGCCGTCCTCGACCGGCATCTTCCGCCGGAGCTGCGTCAGCGGGTGTCCGTTACCGGTCGCGACGCCTCGCGCTGGTCCCGCTACGAAAAGGACGCGTACGACCGCATACTCCTCGACGCACCCTGTTCCTCGGAACGGCATGTCCTGTCCGCCCCGGCATATCTGGCCGAATGGACCCCCGCCCGCATCCGCAACCTCGCCCAACGCCAATGGTCCCTCCTGTCGGGTGCCTGGCTCGTGCTTAAAGGCGGCGGATACCTCCTGTACTCGACCTGCGCGCTCTCCCCCGACGAAAACGACGGTGTAGCCGGACGGCTCGTCAAAAAATATCCCGACGTCGAGGTGATCGAACCTGTCCCTCTGTCCGCCGCCGTACTGCCGTCCATGCGGGGAGAAAAGACCGTCTACGGCACGCACATACTCCCCGACAGCGGGAACGGCGCCGGACCGCTCTATTATGCCCTGTTCCGTAAAAAATTAACCGATTGAAGGGTGAAACACGGCTTGCCGTGCAGTATACTAGAACAAGGAATTAACGCTGGACGCGAAAAAAAAAGTATTGTAAACTGATACTTGATTCACTGTCCCAGGAGTATCCCGGAATGCCTTATGCCAAACAGAGCCGAGAAGAAATTTTATCCGGAATAATTGAAACCGAAACCTACCTGAATAAAATTCAGGACGTCGATGTCCTCATGGAACGCATCCTGACCGAAGCACGAAAGGTCGTACATGCCAATGCCGGCTCCATTTACGTCAGGGACGGCGACCGTCTCGCCATCCATTACGCACAGAACGACACCCTGCAAAAGCTCCTGCCGCCCGGACAGAAAATCGTCTATTCCTATTTTTCCTTCCCGATCAACGAGAAGACCATCGCCGGCTACAGCGCCGCGACAAACCAGCTTGTGAACGAAAGCGACGTGTACGAAATCTCCCCCGACAAGCCTTATAAATTCGGCCGTCAGAGCGACGCAGTTTCCGGCTACAGGACCGTCTCCAACCTGACCATCCCGCTCCGTACTTCCGCAGGATCGATTCTTGGCGTGCTGCAGGTCTTGAACGCTCTTGACGAAAACGACAATGTCACCTGTTTCGACAAGGATGACGAACTCTACATCAGCCATTTCGCCTCCAACGCGACCGTCGCCCTCGAACATGCCCACCTGACGCGTTCGATGGTTCTCCGTATGATCCGCATGTCCGAGCTCCGCGATCCGAAGGAAACCGGACCCCACGTAAACCGCGTCTCGAGTTATGCCGTCGAAATCTACGATCGCTGGGCTTTCAACCACTCCATCGACGAGGCAGAAAGCGGAAAGTTCCGCGATACCCTCAAGATTGCATCGATGCTCCATGATGTCGGCAAAGTCGCCATTTCCGACCTCATCCTGAAAAAACCGGCGAAATTCACTCCCGAAGAATACCTCGTCATGCAGGGTCATACCTGGCTCGGCGCGAAACTGTTCAACGAAATCGAATCGGCTGTCGACCAGGTTGCCCGTGAAGTTGCGCTTACCCATCATGAAAACTGGGACGGCACCGGGTATCCGGGAAAAATATCGGTTGAAACGGGCGAGACCCTCGAGATGGATCCCGAAACGGGCAAGGCGCTCAGGCTTAAAGGGTCCGAAATCCCCATTGCCGGACGCATCGTTGCCCTCGCGGATGTCTACGACGCGCTTTCCTGCAAGCGGGTGTACAAGGAACCGTGGACCGAGGAAAATGTGCTGCAGGAGATACGGAAGATGAGCGGATCGAAATTCGATCCCGAAGTGGTCGATGCCTTCTTCGAAATCCTGCCGTCAATACAGGCCATTCACGAGCGATTCCCCGATACCGAAGAATAACTATCAGGAAGAAACGGCAGCCAGCTTGAGCAGTTTTTGAATTTCACGGTCCAGGGCGTTCGCAAAGTCCTGGATTTCTTTTTTTCCGAACTGCCCGGTTTTTTCGGGGTAGATTCCGTTGTTGTACAGGTCGAACATCAGGTTGCGCATCGAGAGCCGCTCGTTGATGTTTATTTCGGTATACACCGTTCCCCGGTCGTTGATCACCCTGATTCCCTTGTCCACGAGCCGTTTCGCCAGCGGGATGTCGCGCGTTATCACAAGGTCGTTTTCCCTGGCCTGTTCGACGATAAGATCGTCAGCGGCATCAGGTGTCTTGTCGGCAATCGACATGACGAACAGTGGATCGTCGGGTATCGGTATAGGATGGTTTGCCACAAACTGTACCTGCAGTTTCAGCCGGTTTCCCGTCCGGCACACGAGATCCCTCACCTGTCGGGGGCAGGAATCGGCGTCGATCCAGATGATCATATCCCTGCCGGTTCCCATCCGGGCATCGACGCCAGGTAGCAGATGCCCTTTCCCGAAAAAATGAGCTTCTCTTTCGTGGCGGCGGCAAACACGGTCGTTCCCTTGCGGATTTCGATTGATTCTCCCGCTCCGGTGCCGACCGTCACGATGCCTTCGGCGCCGACAAGGATAGCGGGGCGGTCGGCTTCGAAAGCATGCGTCCCGTTTCCGGGGGCCAGGCGGCAAAGTTCGAATTCGGTGGATTCGGTCCGATAGCGGTGAAGGCCCTGCTTCTTGCCCGGCGGCAGGACGGCAGGCGCGTAGGGCAGAGGATCGAGGACCGAAAGCAGTTCGGGAATGTCGATGTGTTTGGGCGTAAGGCCGCCGCGAAGCACGTTGTCGGAACTTGCCATCAGTTCGAGTCCGGTGCCCCTGACGTAGGCGTGCATGATTCCTGCGCGGAGATAGAGGGCTTCGCCCGGTGCCAGGTCAACCACGTTCAGGTACAGGGGCGCGAACACGCCGATGTCTGCGGGATACTGGTCGGCAAGGTCGAGTACGAGGGCGAACGCACGGCCCTCCTTGGTCTCTGTTGCTTCCGTCGTAATTGTCCGTGCCCTTTGCAACACCTGTGCTATTGCCGCCTTTGTTTCGGATTCCGGCAGATCGAGCAGGTTTTTGCAGAAGGACGTATATGTGCCGTTTTTCTCGAGTTCGGCGAGGAAGGGCGCGAGGGCGGGTATACCTGCCGCGGCAAATAGCGATACCGTTTCGGCGACGGTCCTGAAGCCGCACATTGCCGTAAACGGGGTTACCGCCATGATTATTTCAGGTTTATGGTTGTCGTCCCGGTAATTCCGGTCCGGCGAGGAAAGGGGAATGCCTGCCAGGTTGTCCCGGGTAAAACCCGACTCTGCCTGCTGTTTTGTCGGGTGCACCTGAAGCGACAGTGGCGATGCAGCCGAAAGAACCTTGAACAGGAAGGGTAGCCGGTTGCCGAACAGACGGGCGGTTTGTGCGCCGAGTACGGCTCCGGGATCGCGGTCGATGAAGGCATCAAGGGAGACGGCGTCGCCGATGCCCTGCCCGGACGCAATCCTGCTCGGAGCGCCGGGATGGGCTCCCATCCACAGTTCCGCCATGGGTTTTCCTGTTCCGTTCTTGATGCCGGTAAACGACGGGATGCCGTCGGTGGAGCCCCAGGCGTAGCCCTGAATGGAATTCTCGAGTATATAGAGTGTTTTCATGTGTCAGTTGATTACCTGTTCTATGCGGGATATCATTCCGAGCGCCATTTTTTCGGCTTCGGCAAGGTCGATCGCGCCTGCAGTCTCGGAACGCTTCATTTTTTCCTTGTACAGTTCGTCTGCCAGGAGGATGCCGGCGATGATGGCGATTTTGAGTGGTTCGGTCAGGCCGGAAGTCGCTTCTATCTGGGTGATTGTTTTTTTATAATGACCGTAAAGTGCGTTGAGATATTCGGGTTTTTCGTCGGCCTGTATGGCAAAGGAGGAGCCGAGCAAATCGATTTGCAAACTGCCTTTTGCCATGGGGGTGCCGCCTGTTAGAAAATGTCCATCTGTCCGTCGTTGGAGGGAGGTGCCGTACGATTGTCCTCGACGGGGTTTTGCCATTCGGCGCTGATCTGCATGGGTTCGGGAACGGCGAGAGGTTCTTCTGCCGGTGCGGGAGCGGATTCCGCGAGCATGGCGGCGATTTCCTCGTCTTCCGAGGCATACACCGGCGTTGACTTCGAAGGCTCGCCAGTCGAAGACGCGGCGGCCTGCGCGACGGCAGGCGCCGGGTCTTCGGCATGGTACACGGAATCTTCGAACGCGCTCAAACGGTCGAGCGCGTTGAGTATGCCTTCTTCGATCCTGCCCTGGTCATCCCTGAAAGAGCGAACCAGTCCCTCCAGCTCGCCGACACGGGTCTGCAAGGTTGAAAGCTGTGAACGCAAATGGGTGTTTTCGGCGGTCAGAGACTGAATCTTCGTTACCGCTTTTTCCACCCGGTTTTCAAGGAGCCGGACCTGATCGAGATTAAGCATCTTAGGCTCCTATCGCGTTTTTGGCGGTTGAGACAACAGCCTTGAACGCCGCCGGGTCTTCGATCGCCATGTTTGAAAGGGCTTTGCGGTTGATGATGACACCAGCCTTCGTGAGTCCTTCGATAAAACGCGAGTAGGACAGGCCTTCTTCGCGGACAGCGGCATTGATACGGGTGATCCAGAGGCTGCGCATGTCGCCTTTCTTGTCACGGCGGCCTACATATGCATGGACCAGTGATTTGACGACCGCATCCTTGGCTGCCTTGAAACTGGTTCCGCGTCTTCCGCGAAAACCTTTAGCAAGCTTTTGAATCTTCTTGCGGTGTTCTTTACGTTTGCTTCCATCTATAGCTCTTGGCATGTTGAATCTCCTGAAAAAATATTAACCGTAGGGCAAAAGCTGCTTGCGGATTTTGGCTGAATCAGCCGCTGAAACAATACCACTGTGGCGAAGATTTCTCTTGCGTTTGGTGGATTTCTTCGTCAGGATATGACGGAGATTCATCTTCTTGTACTTGACCTTACCGGTTGCGGTGAAGGAAAAACGCTTTGCGGCGCATCTTTTGCTTTTCATCTTTGGCATATTACCACTACCTCATCATTTTTTTG
>JFJP01005443.1_pt1 | contig 21698 bp, 21 predicted proteins | sample 431651 | NCBI WGS metagenome assembly JFJP01 (sample SAMN02602958, study PRJNA72255) | Microbial mat metagenome, whole genome shotgun sequencing project. | biome: fresh water; feature: sink hole; material: water; isolation source: purple microbial (photo- and chemosynthetic) mats found in...
CTGCAGCAAGATGTCCTTTTCTAATAGACTGGCGCTCTGCTGCTGCACCAGTTGCTGTAACTGCCGGTGCTCTGGTGGCGCCCCGTGCGTCGCTTGCTTGCGCTCGCTGATGTCGCGCCAGGTGCAGTGCATGGCGTCCTGGCCTTGCCAGTCCATCTGCGTCAGCGTGACCTCAACCCAAAACAGCTCGCCGTTGGCACGCTGATGCTGCCACTCAAAGCGGTGCACACCTTGGCGCCTTGCGATCTGCATCATTTGAAACGACTTGGCGCTGGACGCCTGCCCGTCTGGCTGAAAGGCGGGTGACAGTTCAGACGGATGACGCTGTTGCAGCTCGGCCCGGTCGGCGTAGCCCAGTTGGCTGGCTGCCGCGGCATTGCAGCGCGCAAAGTGGTCGTCCACGATGATCCAGCTCGGGTCTGGCGAGCGCTCGAACAACTGCGCCCAGGCATCAAAGCCGGGCGCGCCAGGGGTGGGTCGCGTTGCGGGGTCAGACGTCGCAGAGTCAGAGGGCATGGCAGCATTTTGCAGTAATCGGGGTCACCACACCGACCCAGCCGGATTCCTGCTGCCGAGCTTGTCACTGCGATCGCTGCCTGCAGTCGTGCTAAGCTGACAGGCATATTCATTCGACCCCTTGCCCGGAGACACACCATGCCTGCCCTGCTTTCCACCATTGATCCCGATGGCCTGCTTGAATTTTCAGTGGTCTATACCGACCGCGCGCTCAACCATATGTCCAAACGCTTTCAGGGCGTGATGCGCGACATTTCGGCCATTTTGAAAGAGGTCTATCACGCCCCCAGCGCGGTGTTGGTGCCCGGCAGCGGCACCTTTGGCATGGAAGCGGTGGCGCGCCAGTTTGCCGCTGGCAAAAAGGTGCTGGTGGTGCGTAACGGCTGGTTCAGCTACCGTTGGTCACAGATTTTTGACATGGGCCAGATCCCGTCCGAGTCCATCGTCATGAAAGCGCGTCGCACCGGCAGCGACCCACAGTCGCCCTGGGCGCCCTGCCCGATCGACGAGGTGGTGGCCACCATCCGCGCGCAAAAGCCCGCGCTGGTGTTTGCCCCGCATGTGGAAACCTCGTCGGGCATGCTGTTGCCCGACGACTATCTGCGCGCACTGGCCGACGCGGTGCATGAGGTGGGCGGCATGCTGGTGCTGGACTGCGTGGCCTCGGGCGCAGTGTGGGTCAACATGCAAGACACCGGGGTTGATGTGCTGGTGACGGCGCCGCAAAAGGGCTGGAGCGGCTCGCCTTGCTGCGCCATGGTCTGCCTGAGCGCGTCCGCCCGCGCCGCCATTGACGCCACCACCAGCTCCAGCTATGCGTGCGACCTGAAAAAGTGGCTGCAAATCATGGAAAGTTACGAGGCCGGTGGTCACGCCTACCACGCCACCATGCCCACCGATGCGCTGGTGCGCCTGCGCGAGGTGATGCAGGAAACGCGTGACTACGGCTTTGATCGGGTACGCACCGAGCAGTTTGAGCTCGGCGCCGCGGTGCGGGCGCTGTTTGAGAGCCGGGGCCTGGCCAGTGTGGCGGCCGACGGCTTCAAGGCGCCGGGCGTGGTGGTCAGCTACACCACCGACCCTGACATCCAGAACAGCAAGAAGTTTCTCGCGCTGGGCCTGCAAACCGCCGCCGGCGTGCCGCTGCAATGCGACGAGCCGGCTGATTTCATGAGCTTTCGGGTTGGACTGTTTGGTCTGGAGAAGTTGCACAACCCCGAGCGCAGCGTGGCGCAATTGGCCACCGCCCTGGACGCGCTGGGGCTGCACGCCTAGCACCGCACGCCCAAATTTTGACTGCCAAATGCCCCGCTTAGCGATGACTGTGTCCTAAGCGGCCAGCAGGCGCTGGTGCGCCAACGGACTTGACGGCAAGCCGCGTGAATTGAGTTTGAACTGCTGCACGGTCTGCACCATTTCATCGGCTTGCTGGCGCAGGCTGACAGCCGAAGCTGACATCTCTTCAACCAACGCAGCGTTTTGCTGGGTGGTCTGCTCGATGTGCGTGATGGCGTCGCCAACCTGGTGCATGCCATCGCTTTGCTCGTGGTTGGCGGTGCTGATGGCCGTGACGATGTCGGCCACCTTGGTGATGGCGCTGACCACCTGGTTCATGGTGGCTCCGGCCTGGTCCACCAACTGCGTGCCTTGCTGCACCCGCTCGACACTGGTGTTAATCAGGTGCTTGATCTCTTTGGCCGCCTCGGCGCTGCGCCCGGCCAATGAACGAACCTCGCTGGCTACCACCGCAAAGCCCCGGCCTTGTTCCCCGGCGCGAGCGGCTTCAACAGCGGCGTTGAGGGCCAGGATGTTGGTCTGGAACGCGATGCCGTCAATGACCCCGATGATGTCGGCAATTTTCTGGCTGCTGACGTTGATGTCGCGCATGGTGTTGACCACTTGGGCCACCACTTGTCCGCCCTCGCTGGCCACCACGCTGGCCTGACGCGCTAACTCGGTGGCCTGCTGGGTGTTGCCTGCGTTGTGCCGCACCATCTCGCCGAGTTGTGCCATGTTGACGGCGGTTTGCTCAACGGCATTGGCCTGTGATTCGGTGCGGCCCGACAAATCGTGATTGCCCTGGGCGATTTCGGCGCTGGAGGTGGCCAACTGTTCGGCATTGCCGCGCACGGTGGAAACGATGGTGGCCAAGTGGTCACGCATCGCCTGCACCGCCGCCATGACGCTGGTGGTGTCGCCGGGGTTGACGTGGAGGTCAACCGACAGGTCACCCTGGCGCACCGCATCGGCAGCGGCCTTCACATCACGCGGCTCGGCCCCCAGGCGGTGCATCAGCCAGGTGCGAAAGCCCTGCAACCCGGACAGCGCCGTCAGCACGCTGACAATCGCCGCAGCAATCAGCACGCCATACCACAGGTTGCGCGAACTCAGTGCGTCTTGCACCGAGGTTTGGGTGCGCTGGTCAACCAGGGTCAGGAATTCGTCCACCGGCTTCATGATCTTGGCCTTGAACAGGTGGTAGTTTTTGTCGTGCATCAGCGCACGGGCGCGCTCCAGATCGGGCTCGCCCTGCACGGTGAATTTGCCGCTGGCATCGGCGCGCAGGCCTTTGACCAGGTTCATTGCGATGGTTTCGGTGTTAACCAGATCATCAGAATTGCCCTGCGCTTCTTTGAGCTTGCCAAACTCGGCCTCGCTAAAACCGGCGGCCTTCATTTGCGTCTGCAAGGGCACAGACTCACCGACACCGCGGCCGGGGTCGCTGCCGGCGGCACGAAAGTCCCAGTAAATTTTTTCGTATTGCTTTGGACGGGGCAGTTTGCCGTTGCGAATGTCGAGCACCTCGAAATACTGCTTCTCCCACATTGGGTCAGCACTGACTACATAGGTGCGCGCCAGCCGCGTCAGGTCGTCGGAGCTTTGTCGCAGCTCATCGGCGAGCAGGTAAGAGGTGTAGCGCTCGGCATTTACGTCGGCGACGCGCTGATTCGCCTGGCCAACCATGAACAGTGCCATAAACAGCAGCACGGCTGCGACCACCTGGGCCAGCAGCATGATGCGGATCATTTGTTTAACAGTTTGCATAGAAAGTGGGGGAAATGGGAAGGAAGTTAACCAGGCCGGCGGCGAAATGCGAAGGATAGCGCAGTGGCCATCACGTAGTCGCTCAATTCAAGCCGCCAAGATACGAAAACTAGCTGGCGGTACCGGTCGCAGCAAGTGCGTCATGCGCCAGCCTTGCGGTTGACCAGCACGATGCCGCTGGCCACCAGCGCCAGGCTGCCCAGCAGGGTGGGCGTGACCGGCTCGCCCAGCCACAGCGCACCAAACAGCAGCGCAAACACCGGTGTCAGAAACACAAACGCCGAAATCCGGGTGGCCGGGTAGCGACCCAGCATCCACATCCACGCCAGGTAGCTGGCAAAGGCGCCCAGCACGGTTTGCGCCAGCAGCGAGCCGATCGCAAAGCCGCTGAACCGGGTCTGCCAGGGCTCGCCCAGCCAGACCGACAGGGCCGGCATCAGCAGCGCGCTGACGCCGATCTGGTAGAGCAACAGCTTTTCTGGTGCGATCAGCACCAGGCGGGTGCTGCGGATCGTCACTGTGGTCAGCGCCCAGGCCAGACCTGCCAGCAGCGCCATCGCATCGCCCAGCCACTGCTGCGGGTTGTGCGTTTGCACCAGGCCCTCGCGCAGCGCCAGCAACACCGCCAGAAAGGCCAGCGCCAGCCCCAGCCATTGCAGCGGGCGCAAGCGCTCGGCGCCGACCCACAGCGGCAGCAGCAGCGCCACCCAGAACGGCGCGGTGTACAGGAACACCGTCAGACGTGAGGCGGCTGAATACTGCAAACCGATGTACAGGCAGGCAAACTCGATGGCAAACAAGATGCCGGCCAGCACGCCCGGCCCCAGCGTGCCGTCGCGTGCCAGCAGCGCGATGCCGCGCCAACGGCACCACAGCAGCAGCAGCACGGTGGCCGCGCCAAAGCGCAGCGTGGCCTGAAACACCGGCGCGACCTCTGCCAGCGTGGCTTTGACCAGCACCTGCTGAAACCCCCAGAACGCGCTGCAAAGCAGCAACAGCGTGACGGCCAGCCCGTCCAGATGCGTCTTGCGCCCGGTCAGCTCAGTCATGACGCAGCGCGCAAGCAGGTGTCAAGGCGTCGGCCCGGCAGGTGGCAGAGTGGGTGTGCGCAGTAGGGATCAAGCATGAAGCGGCCAGTGGGTGGGGGTGCAGACGGGCACACAAAAATGCAGCGCCGGTGGCCAAAGTATCGCACTGCAGCGCCAAAATCAGCGCATTGAATGAACGACAGCCAACCACCCGAGGCACACCATGACACTGAACACCCCGATTGAATACGACCAGGCCACACCCGAAGTGCGGGCCGTGTACGACGACATCATGGCCACGCGCCAGACCGATTGGGTCAACAACTTCTGGAAAGTGCTGGCGCACCACCCCGACACCTTGCGCCGCCTGTGGGGCAACATCAAACAGGTGATGTCGGCTGGTGCGCTGGACCCGCTGACCAAGGAGCTGATTTATGTGGCCGTCAGCATCAGCAACAACTGCGATTACTGCATGGCCTCGCACACGGCGGGTGCGCGTGCCAAAGGCATGACCGACGCGCAATACGCCGAGCTATTGGCGGTGGTGGGCCTGGCCCACGAGACCAACCGGCTGGCCGTGGCCTACCGCGTGCCAGTGGACGAGCGGTTTCAACCCGACTGACCGAAAACCGGAACAGGCGCTGGCATTTTTTGCGTTTTGTTCAGTCCCGGTTCAGGGTCGGGGGCGCACACTGACGCCATACCAACCCAAGGAGTCCGCCATGAAACGCATCGCCATCGCCAGTTTGTTGATCAGCAGCCTTGCCGCTGCGCAGGCCGAGGTCTATACCGACCAGGCGCGGGTCCACAGTGTGCAACCGGTGCTTGAGAACATCAGCGTTCCGCGCCAGGAGTGCCGCGCGCACTGGGTGGCCGAGCCGGTGCGCTCGCCGCAGTGGGAACGCACCCAGTCCAACCCGGGTGGCGCCATTCTGGGCGGCATCGCCGGTGGCGTGATCGGCCATCAGATCGGACGCGGCAACGGTCGCGCTGCGGCCACCGCGCTGGGCGTGATCCTGGGCGCAGCCGCTGGCGACCAACTCAGCCAGCGTCAAGCCCCCGAGCCGCAGTGGGACAACCCGCCTGAGCACAGCCAGCGTCAGGTGCAGCGCTGCGAGACGGTGTATGACAACCAGTCGCGCGTCACCGGCTACCGCGTCAACTACGAGTACCGTGGCCAGCACCTCAGCACCACCACGCGCCAGCACCCGGGCGACTTCATTCAGGTGCGCGTCTCGGTGGACCCGGTGACTTATTGATGGCTTGCCGGGCCTGGCTCGGGCTGAATCTTGCGGCTCAGTCGGGCCAGCACCGGGTCGGGGCCGAGCAGGGTGCGCAGTGTTTCGAGCTGCGCGTGCGCCAGCTCAGGCTGCTGGGTGCGCGCGTAGGCCAGCGCCAGCAGGTAGTGCAGTTCGGCAAACCCGCTGGCCAGGCTCAGCGCCTGCTCCAGTGCGGCCAGCGCCAGCACAGCGCGCCCGGCCACCAACTCGGCGCGCCCACGCTCCAGCCAGTAGTAGGGGCTGCTGTCTTGCCAGCGGCGCAGGTCCAGCTCCAGTTGCGCGGCTTCGGCCAAACGGCCCTGCGCCAGTAGCAACTGGCGCAAACTCTTTAGCGGGGTGTCGGTGTTGCCGTTCAGCGCTATGGCATGGCGCAAGGCCGATTCAGCCAGCACCACCAGGCCTTTGCCCAGATACAGTTGCGCCAGATTGCTGAAAATGGGAGCGTACCGGGCATCCAGGGCGGCCGCAGCGCGGTAATACCAATAGGCTGCATCGGTCTGCCCCTGGGTGAGCAACTCACTGGCGCGGTTGTTGTAAAAGCGCGCCAGTACTGCGTCTTCGTCCAGCGGCGTGCCCTTTGCGCGCAGAGCGCTGTGCGGCTGAAAATCCACCACAAAGCCCCCGGGCTCGAACAGTTGGCGGCCAAGTCGAACCTCTCTGCGCGTTGGCACCAGCAGGTTCACATGTCCATTGACAAAGTCGATCTCGCCGCGACGGTCGATCAGCGCCGGGCCCGGCACTTCCTGCATGACGGCCTCGATGCCCAGCGTTTGCGCAGCCGAATAGGCCAGGATGGTCAACGACAGGCAGTCGCCGCGTTTGTCAGCCCAGGTCTGCGCGGCGCCGGTGCTGTGCCCACTGCTGTAGTCGAGTCGCACGCCGCCAGTTTCCGAGTAGAGCTGCCCAACCAGGCTTTGCAGGCGTTGTGCGGTACTGCGTTGTGCGCCAGCGTCTGCCTGCAGTTGTATCTGCAGGTCTGCAGGCAGGGCAAATACCTTGTGCCGACTCTCGATCACCAGCCCGGCCACCGGCTGGAACTGTGCATCGGCAAACAAGGCGGACGCTGGCGACACCGGCGCGCTGGCGCAGCCAAGCAGCAACCCGGCCGAACACAGAGCCCAGAAGCCCCGCGACAAGCACCAACGCAAGCGCTGCAACAAGTGGGCTTGGGCGTTGGGCTGCATGGCGGGTGTTCGCTACAACGGGTGCTCGGTGTAAAACTTGCCGCCATGGTAGAGCAAAGGCGCCACCCCGAGGTGATGCGTGCAGTGTTCGACTTCACCGACAAAGATGACATGGTCGCCCTCGGTGTAACGACTGCGGTTGAAGCATTCGAAGCTGGCCACACAGCCATCAATCAGTGGCGCCCCGCACTGACCTGGCGTAAATGACAAGTCTTCAAAGCGGTCCAGATCGCGTGCGGCAAAGCGCTCTGCCAGCGACTGTTGGTGTGCAGCCAGGATGTTGATGGCATAGTGCGAGCCCTTGCGAAACGCCTCCATTGAGCGTGCCGCCTGCGCCAGGCTCCATAACACCAGCGGCGGTGACAGCGACACCGAGTTGAACGAGCTGGCGGTCAGCCCCACCAGCTCGCCGGTAGGCCGGCGCGCGGTGACGATGGTCACACCGGTGGCAAAGGTGCCCAGCGCGGCGCGAAATTGGGCGCTGGAAAAGCCGGGCGACAGCGCGCCAGCGCGGGCAGGGGCGATCACATGAGACATCTGCTTGAATTTACCCGATCTGGCGCAATGCGGTGGCACTGGCCGTGAATGCTGGCGCTGCGCCCGGGGTCACCGCCCGCAGCGCGTGTCGGCCGATGTCGGTCGATAATGGCAGCTTGCCATGCTTGTTTCGGAGTCCACCATGCCGATTTATGAATACGCCTGCCGCGACTGCGGCCATCAGTTTGAGACCCTGGTGCGCTCGGGCAGCACGCCCGAATGCCCGCAATGCCATTCGCAACAGCTCGAAAAGCAGTTGTCGGTGTTTGCCACCACGGCCGCTGGCTCGGCGGGTTTGCCCGATCTGCCCAGCCCCTGTGGTGCCGGCGCCTGTTGCAACCCGGCCGGTCCGGGCGCCTGCAGCTTCAACCAATGACCCGGCATACCCGGCGCCTGGCTTTATGAAACCCCTGATTCGTCTGTTTTTTCGCACGCTGCGCCGCTTGCTGGGGCCGTTCATGTTGCTGTGGGAGCGCATCAGCCGCCCGGCACCGGTGCAGCGTGAGGCCCAGGCGCAGGCGCAGGTGGTGCACGACTGTGCGCAACTGGCGCTGTATCAGTTTCGCACCTGTCCGTTTTGCATCAAGGTGCGCCGTGAGTTGCACCGACTGGCGCTGCCGATCGAGTTGCGCGACGCGCAGCTCGACGCGCGCCATCAGGCCGACTTGCTGGCGGGCAGCGGGCGCAACCAGGTGCCTTGCCTGCGGGTGGCCGGTGCCGATGGCCAGGTGCAATGGATCACCGAGTCGGGGGCCATTGTGGCCTACCTGCAACAGCGCTTTGCAGGCTGATCAGCGTACTTGCCGAATGCTACAAACTAGTGAGCTATCAGCGCAATACCAGTGTGCGCTGGATGCTAATTTGACTCTTATTTTTTGGGATGTCAGGTGAGGCCGCATGGTGCCTGAATCCTGGGGCTTGGCGTTGTTGCTGGCGGCGGCGGCTTTTGCGGCCGGGGTGCTCAATGCCATCGCCGGAGGCGGCAGTTTTCTGACTTTGCCTGCGCTGCTGTTTGCCGGTGTGCCGCCCATCAGTGCCAATGCCACCAGTGCCCTGGCCGTCAGCCCGGGTTACCTGGGCAGTACGCTTGGGTTTCGCTCTGAGCTGGCGCAGTTACCGCCGGCGCTGCTGCGCCGCGAGATGCTGGTGTCGGCACTGGGTGGTATGGCCGGTGCCCTGCTGCTGCTGGTGACACCGGCGCGGCTGTTTTCCAGCATCGTGCCATGGTTGTTGCTGTTTGCCACCGCCTTGTTTGCAGCGGGCCCGACACTGGCACGCCGCGCAGCGCGCAACCCGGCGCACGGTCTGGCGCGCTGGCGCACACCGGGTCTGGCCCTGGTGGCGGTGTATGGTGGCTACTTCAATGGCGGCCTGGGCATTTTGCTGATGGCCCTGTACTCGGCCACGGGCGAAACACGCATCCACACTGCCAACGCCTTGAAGAACCTCAATTCACTGGTGTTGTCTTGGTTGTCGGTGCTGGCCTTTGTGCTGGCCGGTGCGATCGCCTGGCGCGCAGGCGTGCTGATGATGCTGGCGGCCACCGCCGGTGGTTATGTCGGGGCGCACGGGGCGCGGCGCCTGAGCCCGGCCTGGGTGCGCCGTGGCGTGATCACCACCGGTTTGGTGATGAGTGCGGTGTTTTTCAGCCGCTGAGCGCGGCACCCGCGCACCTGCACCAGGCGGTCCTCAGGGGCGCATCAGGGCTTCGATGTCGGCCACGCCCACCGGCACATCGCGTGTGATCAGCTCGCAGCCTGCTGCGTTCACGATGGCATCGTCCTCAATGCGGATGCCGATGTTGTGGAACGCTTCGGGCACGCCGTCGGCCGGGCGCACGTAAATACCCGGTTCAATCGTCAGCACCATGCCCGGCTGCAGGATGCGTGCCGGGCGGTCCTTGATCAGTTCGCCGGTCAAGGCGTCTTTGCGTTCGCTGACCTGGCCAATCTGGCTGGGCTCGGTGTAAGCACCGCAGTCGTGCACGTCCATGCCGATCCAGTGGCCGGTACGGTGCATGTAGAAGGGGAAGTAAGCGCGCTTTTCGATCACGTCGTCCAGGCTGCCGACCTTGTTCTTGTCGAGCAGGCCGACGTCGAGCATGCCTTGCGCCAGCACTTTGACGGTGGCCTCATGCGGGTCGGTAAAGCGGGCACCGGGTCGGGTGGCGGCGATGGCGGCTTCTTGCGAGGCCAGCACCAGCTCGTAGAGCGTGCGCTGCGGCCCGGTAAACACACCGTTGGCCGGGAAGGTGCGGGTGATGTCACTGGCATAACCATCCAGCTCACAGCCGGCGTCAATCAGCACCAGCTCGCCGTCGCGGATCAGCCCGCAATCGGCGCGGTAGTGCAGCACGCAGGCGTTGCCGCCGCCGGCCACGATGGAGCCATACGCCGGGTACTGCGAGCCATGGCGGCGAAACTCGTGCAGCAGCTCGGCGTCGAGGTGGTACTCGCGCACCTCGCGTCCGGCGCGGATCATGCCGGCGCAGCGCTGCATGGTGCGTACATGGGCACCGGCGCTGATACGGGCGGCGCGGCGCATCACGTCTTGCTCGTGCGCGTCTTTCACCAGCCGCATCTCGTCGAGCACGCTGCACAGGTCGTGCTGCTGCTGTGGGCACAGCGTGCCATAGCGCACCCGGGCGCGCAAGGCTCCAAGCCAGCCGTCGATGCGCGTTTCCAGCGCCTTGTGGGTGGCAAAGGGGTACCAGACGGCGTCGCGCCCGTCCAGCAAGCCGGGCAATTTGGCGTCGAGTTCTTTCACCGAAAACGCCGCATCCACACCCAGCGTCTGCGGTGCGGCCTCGGGGCCGACGCGCACGCCGTCCCAGATTTCACGCTCCAGGTCTTTGGGCTGGCAAAACAGTGTGGTGTGGCCGGCGCCGTCGATCACCAGCCAGGCGTTGGGCTCGGTAAAGCCGCTGAGGTAATAGAAATAACTGTCGTGGCGGAACAAAAAGTCGCTGTCGCGGTTGCGCTGCTGCTCGGGCGCAGTGGGGATGATGGCGATTGCGCGCGGGCCGATCTGGCGCGCCAGGGCGGCGCGACGTGGCGAATAGACGGTGCTGTGAGGGGTGCTCATGGTTGGAGGCAAAACGGGTGGATGAATGAAGCGCCGTATTGTCGGGCTGATGCAGCCAACTGCGTCAGAGGCCATGCCCTGGACTGCAAAAAATCTAATGAAATTGCCCTCCAGAGCAGTGTATAAAAGCGCTCGCAGCTACATTTTTAGGTGCATCCAATGCTGCAGGTGCGTGCGACAATGGGCCATGGACTATCTTGTGGTGACCGTGGCCAGCCTGTTTGCCGGCTTCGTGGACTCGATTGTGGGCGGCGGTGGGCTGATTCTGGTTCCGGCGTTGTTTGCCACCTTTCCGCAGGCGCATCCGGCCACCTTGTTTGGCACCAACAAGGGCGCCTCCGTATGGGGCACGGCCTTCGCTACCTGGAACTACAGCCAGCGCGTGCAGATGCCATGGCGTTCGTTGTGGCCGGCGGCGCTGGGTGGCTTGCTCGCCTCCATGGCCGGTGCCTGGCTGGTGACGGTCGTTTCACCCAACTTTCTTCGCAAGCTGTTGCCCTTGGTGCTGTTGCTGGTGCTGGTTTACACGCTGCTGAAGAAGGAGCTGGGCCGGCATCATCAGCCGCGCTTTCAGGGGCTGCGCGAACAAATGGTGGGCGCAGCCGTCGGGTTGATGATCGGCTTTTACGATGGCTTTTTCGGTCCCGGCGCGGGCAGTTTTCTGGTGTTTTTGTTTGTGCGCCTGCAGGGCTACGACTTCTTGCACGCGTCTGCCGCAGCCAAGCTGGTCAACACCGCCACCAATTTGTCGGCCTTGGTGCTGTTTGCACTCAAGGGACATGTCTGGTGGCATTTTGTCGTGGTGATGGCGTTGGCCAATGTGGCGGGCAGTTGGCTGGGCACGCGCATGGCCCTGCGGCACGGCACCGGATTCGTGCGTGGCATGTTTCTGCTGGTGGTGACAGCCTTGATCCTGAAAACCGGCTTTGACGCCTTTGTGCGGTGAGGGGTGCTGTGCGTTGCTCACGGGTTGGCACTGGCGGGCACACTGGCAGGCTTTGCGCGCGCGCTGGCACTGCTGGGTGCACTGGCAGGGGCTAGCGGTGGCGGTGGCCAACCCACCTCGGCGGCGGCCCGGGGTTTGCCAATGGGTGCGCTGGCCTGACCCTGGCTGACGGCCAGCAGGTCGGCTTCGCTCGGGTATTGCCCAAGCAGCCAATAGTCAAACGCGCGCCGGGCAATGGGTGCGGCCGAGGCCGAGCCAAAACCGGCGTTCTCGACAATCACCGCCAGCGCCATGCGCGGGGCTTCTGCCGGCGCAAAGGCGATGTACAGCGAGTGGTCGCGATGCCGCTCTTCCATGCGGGCGGCGTTGTACTTTTCGTTTTTGCCCAACGACACGGCCTGCGCTGTGCCGGTCTTGCCGCCGCTGAGGTAGCCGGCGCCGGTAAATACCCGCGTCGAGGTGCCCTGCTGGGTGACGCCGATCATCGCCTGGCGGATGGTGTCGATATGCTCTTGCTTGAAACCCAGGTTGAGTGGTGAACCGACTGGCACCGGTACCTTGACGCGGGTGCTGGCGTCTTGCGTGGCCAATAGAAGGCGCGGCTTGAACTGAATGCCATTGTTGGCCACGGTGGCCGTGGCCAGCGCCAGTTGCAGCATGGTAAAGCTGTTGTAACCCTGGCCGATGCCCAGCGAGATGGTTTCACCGGCGTACCATTTTTGATGCTCGGGCCGTTTGTAGTAGCCGCGCTTCCAGGCCTGGCTGGGCAGCACACCGCGCAGTTCGCCCTGGATGTCAATGCCGGTGATCTGGCCGAAACCAAGTGGTTTCATGAAGTCGTGCATCCGGTCCACACCCAGCTCGTTGGCCAGCGAGTAAAAGTAGGCATTGCTTGACTCAACCACGGCGCGGCGCATGTCCATGATGCCGCCCCGTTCGTTTTCCGGGCTGCCAAAGCGGTGTCCGCCAAACATGTAAAAACCCGGGTCGTTGATCAGGGTGCTGGCCGAGCGCGTGCCAGTATGCAGTGCCGCCAGCGCCATGAAGGGTTTGTAGGTCGAGCCAGGCGGGTAGGTGCCGCGCAGGGCCCGATTGAGCAGCGGCTTGTCCATCGACTCGTTCAGCGCTTGCCAGTTCTCCTGGTCGATGCCATCGACAAACAGGTTGGGGTCAAACGTGGGTTTGCTGACAAAAGCCAGCACCTCGCCATTGCGTGGGTCCAGCGCCACCAGCGCGCCCCGGCGTTGGCCAAACAAGTCTTCGATCAGTTTTTGCAGACGAATGTCGATCGCCAGTTGCACCGTGTTGCCGGGCGTCGATGGCTGGCTGGTCAGGCGCCGGGTGGCGCGCCCGCTGGCCGAAGTTTCCATGGCATCGACACCGGTGATGCCGTGCAGCTCGGTCTCATAACTTTGCTCTACACCCAGCTTGCCGATGTATTCGGTGCCACGGTAGTTGGCGCTATCTTCGGACTCTTCGATGCTCTCTTTTTCGCTAGCATTGATGCGCCCGATGTAGCCCACCACATGGCTGGCCAACTCACCGTACGGATAGTTGCGAAACAGCCGCGCCTTGATTTCTACACCGGGGAAGCGCCAGCGCTGCGCGGCAAAGCGCGCCACTTCGGCGTCGCTCAAACGGTTGCGCAGCGGCAGTGATTCGAAGCTTTTCATCTCTTCGCGCAGTTTCTTGAAATTGCGCCGATCGCGGGCGCTGACCTCAAGGACCTGCGCCAGTGCGTCAATGGTCTGTTCGACGTTGCCCACGCGCGAAGGCGTGATCTCCAGGGTGTAGGCCGAGTAATTGCTGGCCAGTACCACGCCGTTGCGGTCCAGAATCAAGCCCCGGTTGGGCACGATCGGCACCACGGCGGTGCGGTTGCTTTCGGCCTGGGCCAGCAAGTCGTCGTGGCGCAGCACCTGCAGGTAAAACAGGCGACTGGCGAGCAAGCCAAAGCACAGCAGCACCACTGCGCCCGCCACCAGCACGCGCAAGCGAAATCGGGCCAGCTCTGCCTGAATGTTGCGAATGACCGTCATGGTGCGTCACAGCGGACGGTTTTCGTCCGGGTCGGGTGGCTGGCGTTGCGGCAGCAGCAGAACCACGCTGACAAGAGGCCACAGCAATGCCTGCAGCAGGGGCGCCAGAAGAATGGGCCAACCGGGCCACTCGGCGCCAGTCAGCAAGCGCGCCAGCAAGGCCACGGCGTGGGCTGCCAAAAACAGGGGTAGCACCTGCGCGGCCTGGCTGGGCACGCTGAACCACAGCAGACGCCGGTGGATGCCTACGGCCAGAAAACCCAGCACGGTGTAGCTCAGAGCGTGCTGACCCAGCAGGGCACTGTGGTGCACGTCGATCAGCAGGCCCAGCGCAAACGCCAGTCCCAGGCCGACACGCTGGGGCTGGTGGATGATCCAGAACACCAGCACCACGGCCAGCACATCGGGTTGCCAGGCCGCGCGGCCCCACAAAACCATGTTCTGTAGCAGGTTCAGCGCCAAGGCGGCCAGCAAGGTCAGCCAGATGAACCACGGCCGCGCCGGCAGCAGCAATGGCTGGCCACGGGGCATGATCATCGCGCACCTGCCTTGCCCACCAAGGGTGCATTGGCATCGAGGTTCGGACGTGCTTCGATCTGAGCCGACACGGACTTCAGTATCAGCACATGCGCGCTGGCGGCCACGCGCGCCATCGGCTCACAGGTGATGCGGGCAAAGGCAGAATCGGCACGCCGCTCGATCCGGGCCACCGTGGCCACCGCCAGACCCGGCGGATAGACGCCGTCGATGCCGCTGGTAGTCAGCAAGTCGCCCGGCTGCATCTCAACATTGGCGTCCATGAAGCGCAGCTCCAGCAGGCCACTGCGTTGGGCTGAGTCGCCAAAGGCCAGGCCGCGCACGCCGGTGCGCATGTTCTGCACCGGAATGGCCTGGTTGCGGTCGGTAATCAGGGTGACTTCGCTGATGCCGGCATAGACCCGTGTGACCTGCCCCAGCACGCCGGCCTCATCAATCACTGGCGCACCAGCTTGCACCGCCGACAGGTGACCTTTGTCAACAATGATCTTTCGGGTGTAGGGGTCAGCGGCGTCGTACAGCACTTGTGCGGCCAGCGCCGGCGCCTGCAGACGTTCGCGCATCTGCAGCAGTTCGCGCAGGCGGGTGTTTTCCAGCTGCAGTTGTTCCACCTGCTGTGCACGTTGCGACTGCAGGCCCAGCCGGTATTGCGCGGCAGCCTGCTGTTCGCGAGAGGTTTGCAGCGACTCCAGATAGCCGGCCCCGTCCTGTGCCCACTGCAGCGGCCGCAAGACCAGCCACTGCACGGGATACAGCACCACGGCAACGCCGGCACGCAACGGCCGGGCGATCGAGAAGCGCAGGTCGGCCACCATCAGCAGCAGCGCCAGCAGCCCAAAGAAGACGAGCTTGGTCAGGGCCGATGGGCCCTGACGAAAAAACGGCGGCGGTGTTGGGTCCAGCGTACCCAGTGGCATCGCTGCAGCGCCCGCTTATTCGCTCGTGAAAATGGAGCCCAGGCGTTCCATCTGCTCCAGGGCCAGACCGCAACCGCGCACCACGCAGGTCAATGGGTCTTCCGCCACCAGCACCGGCAGGCCGGTTTCTTCGGCCAGCAGGCGGTCGAGGTCGCGCAAAAGCGCGCCGCCGCCAGTCAGCATCATGCCGCGGTCGGCAATGTCGGCGCCGAGCTCGGGTGGCGTTTGCTCCAGTGCGTTTTTCACTGCCGACACGATGTTGTTGATCGGGTCGGTCAGGGCCTCCAGGATTTCGTTGCTGCTGATGGTGAAGCTGCGTGGCACCCCTTCAGACAGGTTGCGTCCACGCACTTCCATCTCGCGCACTTCACTGCCCGGGAAGGCGCTGCCAATGTTCTTCTTGATCAGTTCGGCCGTGGGCTCGCCAATCAGCATGCCGTAGTTGCGCCGGATGTAGTTGATGATGGCTTCATCAAACTTGTCACCGCCGACCCGAACACTGCCTTTGTACACCATGCCTCCGAGCGAGATCACGCCGACTTCGGTGGTGCCCCCACCGATGTCAACCACCATGGAGCCGCTGGCTTCAGACACCGGCAGGCCGGCACCGATGGCGGCGGCCATGGGTTCTTCGATCAGATAGACATCGCTGGCACCGGCGCCCAGGGCTGATTCGCGGATGGCGCGGCGCTCGACCTGCGTGGAGCCGCAGGGCACGCAGATGATGATGCGCGGGCTGGGCCTGAACACGCTGCGCGGATGCACCATCTTGATGAACTGTTTGAGCATCTGCTCGGTCACGGTGAAGTCGGCAATCACGCCGTCCTTCATGGGGCGAATGGCTTCAATATTGCCTGGCACCTTGCCCAACATGGCCTTGGCTTCCTTGCCAACGGCCTGGATGGTTTTCTTGCCCTGTGGGCCGCCTTCGTGACGGATGGCAACGACCGAGGGCTCGTCAAGCACAATGCCTTTGTCACGAACATAAATCAGGGTGTTGGCCGTGCCAAGGTCGATGGCCAGGTCGGTGGAGAAATACTGGCGAAAGCTAGCAAACATGAAATATCCTCTGGGGCACAGGCAGCGCTTCGGCGTGCCTGTCACCGGTGATTGCAGTCGGGGAATGGGTCTTTTGCCAGCCGATTCGGGCCGCTGGCCAAAGGCGAGATAATACCTTATTGACCCGAAATGGCCCGCCAGGTCGGCCGTATGCGGCCCGGCAGGCAGCACTTCATTTAAATTCAACCATGTCTTTGACCCACGCAGATATTGACCGGCTGGCGCAACTGGCCCGGCTCGGGTTGTCGTCACAAGAGCGGGTACGCCTGTGCGCACAGCTCAATGATTTTTTTTCCATCGTCGAAAAAATGCGCGCGGTGGACACCAGCGGGCTGATCCCTTTGGCTCACCCGGTGGACATCGACAACAGCATGGCTTTGCGCCTGTGCGACGATCTTGCCAGTGAACCCGACCAACGCGCGGCCAATCAGCGCAGCGCTCCGGCGGTCGAGCGTGGCTTGTTCCTGGTGCCCAAGGTCATTGAATAGCCAATCAGCCACCATGACACACACTTCTTCTGACTTGCATGATTTGAGTCTGGCACAACTGGCCACCTTGCTGGCCAGCCGCCAGCTATCCAGCCTGGAGCTGGCGCAACACTTTCTGTCACGAATCAAGGCACACGCGCACTTGGGCAGTTTTTTGGCCCAGGATGAGGCTGTCACGCTGGCGCAGGCGCGCGCGGCCGACATCCGTCTGGCGCGTGGACAGGCCGGCTTGCTGGAAGGCATTCCGATTGCCCACAAGGACATTTTTGTCACACGCGACTTTGACACGACGGCCGGTTCGAAGATGTTGGCTGGCTACCGTTCGCCGTTTGATGCCACAGTGGTGGCTCGCTTGGCGCAGGCTGGCATGGTGACTCTGGGCAAACTCAATTGCGACGAGTTTGCCATGGGCTCGGCGAACGAAAACTCAGCGTTTGGGCCCGTCAAGAATCCGTGGGACTTGACGCGCACCCCGGGCGGTTCCAGCGGTGGAAGTGCAGCCGCTGTGGCGGCGCGCCTGACACCGGCCGCCACCGGGACCGACACCGGCGGCTCGATCCGCCAACCGGCCTCGTTTTGCGGCATCACCGGCATCAAACCGACCTACGGGCGGGCTTCGCGCTATGGCATGGTGGCCTTTGCTTCCAGCCTGGACCAGGCGGGTGTGATGGCGCGTAGCGCGCATGATTGCGCGTTGTTGTTGTCAGCCATGTGTGGGCCTGATACCGAGCGCGACTCGACCTCGCTGGACGTGCCGGTCCAGGACTTCAGCGTTGGTCTGGGTGACGCGCTGGAGGGTTTGCGGGTGGGCGTGCCTGCCGAGTTTTTTGGCCAGGGCCTGGCCGACGATGTTCGCGCCTGTGTTGATGCCGCCTTGCAGCAGTTGCGGGCACTGGGTGCCACTCTGGTGCCGATCACGCTGCCGCGCACCGAACTGTCGATACCGGTCTATTACATCATTGCACCGGCCGAAGCATCGAGCAACCTGAGCCGTTTTGACGGTGTCAAGTTTGGCCACCGGGCAGCGCAGTACACCGACCTGACCGATATGTATCAAAGGACGCGCGATGAGGGCTTTGGTGACGAGGTCAAACGCCGCATCATGATTGGCACCTATGTCCTCTCACATGGCTACTACGATGCGTATTACCTGCAGGCGCAAAAAATCCGCCGCATGATTGCCGACGACTTTCAGCAAGCCTTCAAACAATGCGACGTGATTGCCGGGCCGGTCGCGCCCACCGTGGCCTGGCCGCTCGGTGGCCACGGCAATGACCCGCTGGCCGACTACCTGGCCGACATCTTCACCTTGCCGGCCTCGCTGGCCGGCTTGCCCGGCATGAGCTTGCCGGTCGGGTTCGGCGCCGCAGGCATGCCGGTCGGCTTGCAGTTGATTGGCCGGCATCTGGACGAGGCGCGCCTGCTGAACGTAGCGCACCGCTTCCAGCAAGCCACCGATTGGCACACCGCCCGGCCCATCGTTTGAGTCAAGGAATTTTTACGCATGAACACGTTTGTCGAACCCAGAACGGCGACCAAGTCCTTGCTGGTACAAGGCTACGAGGTGGTCATCGGCTTCGAGACCCACGCCCAGCTTTCCACCCGATCCAAAATTTTCAGCCGCGCCCCGATCGCTTTTGGCGCCGAGCCCAACACCCAGGCCTGCGCGGTGGACCTGGCGCTGCCTGGCACCTTGCCGGTGATGAACCGTGGCGCGGTGGAGTGCGCGATCAAACTCGGCCTGGCGCTGGGCAGCACGATTGCGCCACGCAGCATTTTTGCCCGCAAAAATTACTTTTATCCCGACCTGCCCAAGGGCTACCAGATCAGCCAATTCGAGATTCCGGTGGTGCAAGGCGGCTCGGTCGAGTTTTATCTCGGTGATGAGAAAAAGTCGGTGCGGCTGGTGCGCGCCCATCTCGAAGAAGATGCCGGCAAGTCGCTGCACGAAGACTTCATTGGCCAGACCGGCATTGACCTCAACCGTGCCGGCACCCCCTTGCTTGAGATTGTGACCGAGCCTGACATGCGCTCCACCGCCGAGGCGGTGGCCTACGCCAAAGAGCTGCACAAGATCGTTACCTGGATTGGTATTTGTGACGGCAACATGCAAGAGGGCAGCTTCCGCTGCGACGCCAACGTGTCGGTGCGCAAGCCCGGTGCGCCACTGGGCACACGCCGCGAAATCAAAAACCTCAACAGTTTCAAGTTCATGCAGCAGGCCATCGACTTTGAAATTCGCTGGCAGATCGAGGAAATTGAAGACGGCCGCTCCATCCAGCAGGCCACCGTGCTGTTCAATCCCGACACCGGTGAAACGCGTGCCATGCGCAGCAAGGAAGACGCCGCTGATTACCGCTATTTTCCCGACCCCGATCTGCCGCCACTGGTGATTGCGCCGGAATGGGTGGAACGCGTGCGCACAGGCATGACCGAGTTGCCACGCGTCATGGCGGCACGCTTCTGCGCCGCTTACGGCTTATCAGATTATGACGCGACAGCGCTTACCCAGAGCCGGGAGGTAGCTAGCTATTTTGAAGCAGCCAGCCAGCTTTGCGGACAACCCAAGTTGGTCGGTAACTGGATCATGGGCGACATTTCGCGTCGCCTGAATGCGACAGACGCGGACATTGGGGTGTGCCCGGTCAGCGCCGCGAAGCTCGCGCAATTGATCAGTCGCATCCAGGACAGCACGATTTCCAACAATGCGGCGCGTCAGGTGATGGACGTGCTGTGGTCTGACCCGGCAGCTCAGGTGGATGCCGTCATTGAGGCCAAGGGTCTCACACAGATGAACGACAGCGGCGCCCTGGAAAAAATTGTTGACACGGTGCTGGCCAGCAACCCGAAAAATGTGTCCGAGTATCGTGCTGGCAATGCCAAGGCGCTCAACGCACTGGTTGGCCAGATCATGAAGGGCAGCCAGGGCAAAGCCAACCCGCAGCAGGTGGGCGAGCTGCTGCGACAAAAGTTGTCAGGCTAACGCTTTTGCGGCGGCCGTCAGGGCAGCCCACGGGCGCTACGCCACAGCGCATCCAGACGCACGGCTTCGGCGTCGAAACGGCCAATGACACGCTCGGTTTCGGCGTCCTGCTCCGTGATGAAGCGAGCCTGTGCCGCCAACGCGTCATCGACCTCCTTGAGTTGGCGCTTGAGCTTGGCCGGCATTTTGGACGGGTCCTTTTTGTAAAAGGCCGATTCTTCGTCCAGCTTGGCTCGGTCGGCCTGTAGTTGCGCGACCCGCGTGGCTGCGCTTTGTTTGACACGGGCAATGTGCTCAAGCGCCTCGGTGCGCTCTTTTTGATGCACCTGGGCATTGGGGTAGCGGATCAGCAGCGCTCGGTCACGGCGCTTTTCTTCGTCCTGACGTGCACGCTCTTCCTGTTCAAGCTTGGCGCGTGCTTCCTGCTCGGCACGTTCCTGTGCGGTCAGAACCGGTCCGATTTTCTCCCTGACCGTGCCACTCGGGTTGAGCACTTTCTGCTCCCGGTCCAGGCATTCGCGAATCGGACGGTCAGAAGTCAGCTTGCGCCCTTTGGCATCGGTGCAGGTATAGATTTTTCCGGTGTTGTCGCCCTGCGCCAGGCTGACGTGTGACACCAGCGACAGTGTCAGCGCCGTCAGCCAGCCAATCCGCTCAGTGTTGCGCATGATCATTCACTCCGTAACGTTCACGGTAGGCCAGCACACCTTGATGCGCCAACGCCATCTCGTTGGCGTTCTGACCCTGCAAAAACTGCAGCAGATCGTCCAGCCGAGCGATGGCGCAGACCTGCAGGCCGAGTTGGTTCTGCACATACTGCACCGCGCTGTGTGGCACATCCTGACCATTTTCGGTGGCCTTTTCCTGCCGATCCAGCGCAATCACCACGGCGTGGGCCCGTGCGCCGGCGCGCTCGATCAGGTGGATCGACTCGCGCACTGCAGTGCCGGCCGACATCACATCATCGACGATCAACACCCGACCCCGCAAGGGTGCACCGACCAGGCTGCCGCCTTCGCCATGGTCTTTGGCCTCTTTTCGGTTGTAGGCAAAGGGCCGGTTGTGCCCCAGGCGCGCCAACTCGACAGCCAGCGCGGCACCCAGCGGTATGCCCTTGTAGGCGGGGCCGAACAGCATGTCAAAGTCGATCCTGCTGGCAAGCAGACGCCGCGCATAAAATTGTGCCAACCGGCCCAGTTTGGCGCCATCGTCAAACAGACCGGCGTTGAAAAAGTAAGGGCTGAGCCGTCCGGCTTTGGTCTTGAATTCGCCAAACCGCAGCACGCCGCAATCCACCGCAAACTGCACAAACTCCTGCGCCAGTGGGTCTGGTGCAGGAGCCGGGCCAGCCGCTGCCAACGCCTGCTCTTGCATGGAGATATCCTTGTTTAAATTGACCAGTCTGAACCTCAACGGCATTCGCTCGGCTTGCAGCAAAGGCTTGCAAGCCTGGATGGCCGATGCTGCGCCCGATTGTATTTGTGTGCAAGAGCTGAAGGCGCAGGCCGAGGACCTCGCTGGCAGCCTGGAGGTGCTGGCGGGCCTGCACGGCTGGTTTCATTTTGCGCAGAAGAAGGGCTATTCGGGTGTCGGCGTTTACTGCCGCCATACACCCAGCGATGTCATCACCGGCCTGGGTGTGCCCGAGTTTGATGCCGAAGGGCGCTACCTTGAGCTTCGCTTTGATTCGCCGGGCGTGCGTCGCTCGATCATCAGTTGCTATTTTCCAAGCGGTTCCTCCGGCGAGGATCGCCAGCAAGCCAAGTTCCGTTTTTTGGCCGCGATCGAGCCGCACTTGCGTGCACTGCAGGCGCAGCGCGAGTTTGTGCTGTGCGGTGACATCAACATTGCGCATCAGCAAATCGACCTGAAAAACTGGCGGAGCAACCAGAAAAACAGCGGTTTCCTGCCCGAAGAGCGAGCCTGGATGACGCGCCTGCTGGCCGATGGTGGCTTGGTCGATGTGTATCGACGCTTGCACCCTGACACGACCGACGACTGCTACACCTGGTGGAGCAATCGTGGCCAGGCCTATGCAAAGAATGTGGGTTGGCG
>JFJP01038271.1_pt1 | contig 21693 bp, 11 predicted proteins | sample 431651 | NCBI WGS metagenome assembly JFJP01 (sample SAMN02602958, study PRJNA72255) | Microbial mat metagenome, whole genome shotgun sequencing project. | biome: fresh water; feature: sink hole; material: water; isolation source: purple microbial (photo- and chemosynthetic) mats found in...
AAGGTACAGGGGTTTGAACCTGAAACCAGGATCAGACAGGCTCTTTATGTAAAACCACAATGCCGGGCCGTGAAGGAAAAGGAATAACCAGCTTATATTGGTTATTGCAGAATATGCGTGATTGTTTTTTAAGTTCTGTAATTCAAGATAAACACTCCCGATGCTGATTGCGTACAACATGAAGATTACTCCGAGAAGATAATCCGGAAGCGATCTGTTCTTTTTCCCGAGCAGCAGCAGAAGCAAAAATATGGATTCGAAGGTTCCTATTATGAGGATGTATTCCATTTCTATCGTCCATAAATGCTTTCATAAAAGTAAGGATTTAACCAGGTAAGAGGAAAAGAAATCCCGATAAAACGTAAATTGTTATTAAGCAGCTTATATCCTTTTCCAGGTTGATTTCATCAACGGATGTTTCGGTGAGCCAAAGTTTATCATTGCACTCCATGCATAACTCTTTGGCCAGTCCTTAAATACTTTGACTGTCTTAAATAACAACCGGAGGATTAGTCTTTTTTCATTTGGAATCCATCCTTTGTCCGGATGAATGCTCATCTCAACCTCATTCCCCCGGCTCCTGACATGATACTCTCCTCGGACGGAACCCGCCGCGCCGTCAGTTGTAATCACAAAATCTCCATCCATCTCCAGGCCGTCGCGCAGACACGCAATGTCAGGTACCGGAGGCGAAAAATCAATGTTTATCCGGTGCTTCAAATTTGCGGTACTCATCCTCCTTATCTCGTGGTGCCCGCCGTTGTTGACCAGATCATAGGTCACATTACCGTACTCAGTCCTGTCCCTTTCACCCGGGAAGAGAGGCAGCAACTGACCCTGGAAGTTCTTATTCCAGTCAATATTGAATGTATCGGCCGAATAACGGGAAAAGTAGTTTTTCGCGCCATCCAGCGGCAGGGGGAAGGTGTCTGGCTTATGCCTCGCTGCATCAACCAGGATCTCAATCTCAGTATATCTTCGCTTTGCGAACGACATCCCGTATAGCGAATATACAGGGAAGGACTTCGGCTGCTTCGCCAGAGTGCCAATGGGAGCAAGCAGGAAGAAAGGCTTCTTGCGCGGTCTCCTGTCCTCAACGGCTTTCACCCTGATCTCACGACCATACCTGTCCGTAAAGGCGAAGAACACATCCAGCCGCTCATCATTCACCTCGAATTTTGCCTCTTCCAGCGGACACACTGTAAAGTACACCTCATTCAACAGGCTCTCCTGGGAGGCGAGAGGATACCCGGGCTGATGGTACACGTCAGCTCCGCCGTCATTCCGGTAGGCTATCACCAGCAGCCGGTTACTGCCGCTATTGCCGCGCGCCTGCTGCAGCTCGAAGGTATTATAGTACTTATCCGGGTCCTTCTCGAAATTGATCAGGATAAGATGTTCCATATCATCAACGCTCAGGCTGAATGGCGAGTAGAAACTTCCGTCTGAACTTACGGAATAGATATCATCGGTTAAATTGCCCATGTCCTTATTGCCTGTTAAAATTAAGTTTAATATTTCTGAGATTTATGATTTCTGCTCTAAAATTGCCGCTGAATCGCCTGCCAGATACTCCCCGAAGAGAATCCTCTCTTGCCCGTGATATGCTCTTTCTTCGCCGGATCGATCACTCTGGTCTCTGGGCTGATTTTTTTCTCCATGGTCTATTTCTTTGACCTGACCTGCAGGGTTTCGGGTCAATAGCGACTTACAGTCTCATTCCAGTCCCTGGCGCTAAAACCGTAATGCTCTGTCAACCTGTCTTTAAAGTCCATTGAGGACTAAAGATACAGCTGTTTTTTAAAGTGTGAAAAGATATTGCAGCTTTACAAAATACTGGCGCCCGGTTGTCCTGTAAAAATTACTGTCATCGAGGTCATATTCAAGATAGTCCTGGGTCATACCCGCACAGAACATTGTAAAGGCGTTGAACTTGTAACTCACCAGGGGATAGATATTAAATGAGTCGTCGAAGGTATTATACTCCCCGATGCCCCTTACAAAGAGCTTCCTTGTAAACTGGAACGTGGTTACGTTTCTGAAGATGTGGCCATTATAGAACTCATCGCCGCTCGCTATGCTCTCCAGGCGTGAAGTCGACCATGAAAAGGATGTCTTCAACCAGGAAGCCGGTTCAAGGGAGAGGCCGGTGGTCAGATTATAGCCCTTCCCCAGTTCGGGTTCTGCTGATCGCCTGATACTCTTGCCTGTAGACCCGGAAAATGTGATATTAACGCCTTTCAGCGGTTTGGTGGAAATATTGTACTGTGACCTGTTAGCCCCTTTGAACATTATATCGCTGAATCGCTCCTGGTTCACCACCATATATGTATAGCTCATCTGGGTCTGCCCGATCATGCTGACACTGAAACCTGGCTGAATAGCTAATCTCTTGAATTCTCCGTCGTAGTTATATCCCAGTAATGCATTTGAGAATACCTGCATTCTCTGTATGACTTTCCCGTTTATATGGAAGGTATACCTGTGGTTCATGTTGCTGGTTCTTATGTTGACCTCCGGGAACATTCCGTTATAGGTCTGGAAAGTGGGGGAGAAGTTATTCTGGACAAGCGAGAAACTGTATTTTCTCCCGGCCCTCATCAGGGAGAGGTGCATCCCTCTTCCGTAGTATTGCTCGCCGTTGAAGGCTGCATCCTTGCCTGTTGAGCCGAATTCCCTGTTGTTATCGAAAAGATCAGTGTTGTTCATCTCCCTTGTGTGTGAAAGGAACAGCTCGCCCGACCAGTACCAGTTTTTCCAGAACTTCAGGTTCCAGTCGAGACCGCCCAGGTAGTTGTGTCCGTCACTGAAGTTCCTGTTGAGAGCCAGTGCCCCGACAAAGTTCTCGTTCTCCATATCGTACCTGACTCTTGCCGCGCCTGCATACGACCGTTCTTCGGTGGTGACCGTATTGCTTTTCTCTTCGCCCGGAACTGTGATTGCTGTGTTCCTGTCATCGGCAGCCAGCGCCAGGTAGGAGAACCTCCCGGCTTTACCTGTAACTTTTGCTGCAAACAGGGGGTTATTGATTGTTCTTGAATAGTACATCGGCGTCTGCATGAGATCCATTCCTGACATGAAGAAGGGTCTTCTTTCAGGGTAGTATAGGGCGAAGGTGGAGTTTACGCTTATCTGGCCGGCATCGGATTCTATCTGGCTGAAATCGGGGTTTATAACCGCATTGATTGTTGTATTCGGGCCTGGCGAGTATGTCAGGCCTCCGCCCACCCTGGCTTTTATTTTACTCAGTTCCATTGGTGACTCAGGATCTGAAATGTCTGTTCTTTCTCCCTTCTGTTCCATCATGATATATGGGAGGAATGAAAGGGATTTCCCTGGTTTGATGCCTTCGAGTCCCTTCAGTTGTCCGCCCTGTCCCAGCCACGATGGGTTATTCCTGTCGAGCGTGGTCCATGACAACAGGTATCGGCTGTCGCGCGGCATGCTCCTGCAGAGGGTGATTGTCCAGTCCTGTATTTCCGCGGAATTAAATGAGAATACGCTGAAGGGTATAGCCATTTCTGCTGTCCAGCCTTCATCATCGAGAGATGCTGCCGAGTGCCAGACCATGTCGTAGGATTCATCCTCATTACCTGAGCCCATCATCATCAGGTCACCCTGAATTCCGTGCGGGTTAACAGCGAATTCAAGACCTTTCTGGTAGTTGTTATAGGTGTCAATTGATACAACTACAAAATCGTCATTGAACATTTTATCTCTGTCGGAGAGGTTGGCCCTGATTGCTGAAGGGAGCGAGTCATAGCATCTGAATCCGAAGTAGAGGAAATCATTATTGTAGAGTACCCATGCTGTGGTGCTCTGTTTTGCCGGTTGGTTTTCACCGGGCATGATCTCCCATGTCAGTTCGACCGGCATTGCCTGGAGCCATAGCGGGTCATCCATTTTGCCGGTGAGGGTTATATTCCCGTCTATTTTAACAGCCGGCAGGGAAGGTTTAGGAGTTTCTGTAGTGCCAGGCCCGGCACTTTTTGCGGTAACGGCGACTGCCATCAACAGCGATGCCGCCACTAATAGTTTTTTCATTCTTCCTTGGTTAGGTTACCAGACCTCTTTGTTAACTGTCAATCAGGAAGAGGTCACTGCAATAAAGACCGCCAAATTTGCCATATGCCGCATAATCAATTGTTAATGTGGTGTTAATGGCAGGCGGCCTGAATTAATTGCATACAAAACAGAAGGAACTCAGCAGCTGTAATGCTGGGACTGAAACGAACAATCACACCGTTTTAAGTAACAGTTTTGACGATGTCGTGCCTGAAATTACCAGCGGAAGGATGCTGGAGGTTAACCATCCCCCCACTCATGCTTCAGAGATTTCATTGGAGTTCGGAAGCCTGGTCAATTGTGGAGGATTGCACTCAGTCAGTAGGGAATATTCCATTCCCTTGATCACATAGCTGTAAGTCATTACCTTGAATACCTTTTACTATTTACAGAACCATTAACAACTTAACAATAATATACAAATTTGGTGCTTTCTACCGGGACTTTGCTAGCGCCTAAAAACTTAAAAATTCAACAGGCGATACACATTAAACAAATTTTCAAGTCGCACAATGTCAACCTACAATCCAAAACTTATAAAGGATTGCAATTTTAGCCATCGCAGGTAATAAAACAACTTCATTTGAGTAATACATAACAATTATTGAATTCTGCATTTATATGTATGGTTCGAAGAATCGTCTAACTTTGAGTTGAATTACCACCAGAGAATGGGAAGGCGACTTTATCGAGCATTTCTACTGAAAAGAGGAAAGACAATTCATAGTCTATTTCTTTCTATAACCATTTTTTTGCTCCTGTCACCCGAAGGTGAAGCTCAACCTAATTATATATTTAATAAATTATCAAATAAAGATGGATTATCTCACAACACCGTATTTGACATTGCGCAGGATTCTCTGGGAGTTGTTTGGATTGCGACAAAACAAGGTTTAAACAGATATAACGGTCATGATATTAAAAAATACTATCAGGAGAATTTCCCTGAACTGCCTTCCAATATAATTAATGTACTTCATATCACTCGGAGGGGAGATTTATATATCGGAACTGAAAATGGTTTGGTCAGGTACGATTCCAAGTTTGATAAATTTATCCCGGTTCAATATAATGGTAAGAATATTTCAGGGATTATTTCCCTTCTTGAAACAAATAATAATTTAATAATTATAGGCACAAAACGTGGTTGTTTCCAGTATGATCCTGAGAATGAAAATATAACTGAATTTATTAGCCTTCAAAATGAAACAGTAAATTCAATGCTGCTTGCAGCAGAAGAAACAATAATGCTGGGTACTTATTCGGGCATTTTGATAATAGATACGAAAGGTAATATATTGGAGAGGATCAATGTCAAAAATACGCCAACTTTAGCCAGTAATTTGATAAGCTGTTTATATGGCAGCGATGATACCAGTATTTGGGTTGGGACAGAAAATGCAGGATTATTTTATTTTAATAAGAAAGACAAGGTATTTGATCTGATCAGGTTATCTGCACAACAGGTAAAAGGTTCTGAGTTTGTCCGTGGTATTTGTGATGACCGTCATGGAAATATCTGGGTGGGAACCGAAACGGGAATATATATATATAATGAGTCCCTTGGAAAGGTCCAGCATATTCAGCATTCATTGGAAGAATCAGAAAGTAACCTAAACGATAATGCTGTCTATTGCCTATTCCGGAGTCGGGAAGATATCATGTGGTTAGGCACATATTTTGGAGGAGTAAACTATACCTTCTTACAGAACAGGAAGGGATTTTATCATATTTATCCAGGGAATGATGAAAATGAACTGAGGGGTAAGGCTGTCAATAAGATTTTTAAAAGTTCAAAAGGGATTATCTGGCTGGCTACGGAAGATGGAGGGGTGTGTACCATGAATCCCGGGAATAAGGAAATTATCGGGAATTTTCAATCCGGTAACAATAGCAATTTAAGCAGCAACAACATACATTCAATTTGTGAGGACAGGGATGGTAACATCTGGCTGGGTCATTATACTACCGGTATAGACATTTATGATCCCGTTAAGGATTCCTTCAGGAATATTCTTCCAAATCCGGACCATTCTGATCAGATTACCTATAATTCAATATATTCTATCTTAAACGACAGCAGAGAGAATATCTGGGTTGGGACCAGGGAAAATGTACTACTTTATGATTATGATAGTCAGACATTTACTCCATTTATGCCACAGAGGCTGGAATATGTTTTTACATATCAAATTCTTGAAGACAGAAAGGGAAGGATATGGTTCTGTACCCGCTTCAATGGTGTATTCTGTTTTGACCCCAAAACAGGATACCTGGAGCACTTTTCAAGGTCAACCGGAACAGGACGTGGGCTGGGTTCTGACCAGGTAATTTCCGGAATGGAGGATAGCCAGGGAAGAATCTGGTTTGGCACCAATGACGGTGGTGTCAGTATTTATACACCTGAAAAAGATTCATTTGAAGTCATCAATTCATTAAAAGGATTGCCCAATAATACTATCTATGGTATGCTGGAGGATCCGGATGGTAATATGTGGCTAAGTTCAAATATGGGTATTACCCGTTATAATTACACATCTGGCGAATGTAAAAATTTTTCCCTTTCTCATGGCCTTTCCCAGATGCAGTTCAATTACAACTCCTATTTCCAGGATGAAGACGGAACCATGTATTTTGGAAACGTTGGTGGTTTAACTTACTTTAATCCCTTACAGCTGGAAAATTACACACACAGGCCTATTGTTGAATTTGTTGATTTTAAACTATTCAACAACAGCATCCCGATAATGGAAAAAGGCCTGCTGAAACAACATATAAACCTTACGGATAAGATTTCACTGAAATATATCCAGAAGGTATTTACCATCGATTTCATGGCTATCGACTTTTTTTCGGGGGGGCAGAACATCTATCAGTATTATCTGGATGGATTCGAAGATGACTGGAATGAACCTGTAAGCCGCAACAATGTAACATATACCAACCTTCTTCCGGGGAAGTATACTTTTTATCTCAGGGCCTTCGGAATTGACGGAGCTGAAAGCAGAAATATAAAAACATTGCAGATAAGGGTATTGAGGCCATGGTGGCTCTCCAATCCAGCCCTGGTAGCTTATCTTCTGGTTCTGATACTGGTACTGCGTTTCTACAGGCGATCCGCCATTTTAAGAGAACAACAAAAAGCTGCACTTCACCTGGAAAAAGTTGAAAAGGAGAGGATTCAGGAACTGAACCAGCAGAGGCTGAATTTCTTTACATACATTTCCCATGAATTTAAAACCCCTCTTACAATCATTATTGCCAGCATCGAAGAGCTTTTTGAATTGAACCACCTTCCCGGAAAATTAAAGGATAGCGTGGCACCCATAAGGAAAAGTGCGAAGAGACTGGAGTTCCTTATTAACCAACTCATGGACTTCAGGAAAATTGAAACCAGACATTCTCCGCTCGTTCTTCAGAAAGGGGATATGGTTTTATTCCTAAAAGAAACCTGCCAGGCCTTTGAGCCAGTATTTACCAGGAAGGAAGTCCTGTTTGAATTTCAATCCAGCCATGAATCTTACATCTGCTGGTTTGACCCTGATAAACTGGAAAAGATTCTGACAAACCTGCTCTCGAATGCAATAAAATATACCTCCATCCGCGGGAAGGTTGCCTGCCTGCTGGATTTCAATCTGTCAGACTCTGTGACAAACAGCCCCGAGAGACTCGAGATACGTGTCTCTGATACAGGTGCCGGGATCAGTGAAGCAGACCTTAAGGTATTGTTTCTTCCATTTCACAGTCACTACCGCTATAACGAGGAAAAGATAGGAACAGGTATCGGTCTTACACTTGTCAGAAGCCTGGTGGAGTACCTTGGAGGAAGCATTGATGTGAAAACCAGGAAGGGAGAAGGTACCGAATTTCTGGTATCCCTTCCCCTTCAGCTGGAGAGAATTGCCGACCTGAAAATTGAAAACGAAGACAGGCTGATAACCAGAAGCCTGGATATTGAACACCTTTCTTACCCTGATGATTCATTAAATATTGTATCTCCTGACGAGCATGCTCAGGATTGTTATCATATTCTGATTGTGGAGGATACCCTTGATCTGGCCGAAGTACTCATTAATCATTTCAGTAAAAATTACCGGGTCAGCTTTGCCGGGAATGGCAGGGAAGCCTTTGAACTGGTTAAGAATGAAGAGCCGGATCTCATCATTTCTGATATTATGATGCCGGAAATGAACGGCATTGATTTCTGCAAAAAAATAAAAGCAGATAAGGAAACCAGCCATATTGCAGTAATTCTGCTCACGGCTAAAACATCTCAGGAGGACAGGTTGGAAGGGCTGGAAGCAGGGGCAGAGGCATTTGTTACCAAACCTTTCGATTTCAGGGAACTTGACCTCCATGTAAAAAATTTCCTTGAAGTCAGAAAAACACTCCAGACAAATCTGCTTTCCCAAAAGGATTTCGACCTGAGCCAGGTAAAGATGCACAGCAGGGATAAGGAGTTTATTGAAAAATCGAGGAAAATTATTATTCAGAATATAGAAAACGAATCATTTACCGTAGAGGATCTGTCAAGAGAGCTTGCAATGAGCAAAACCCTGGTGTACCTTAAGCATAAGAAACTGCTCAACATTTCAGCCAAGGAATTTATGCAGATACTCCGCTTCCGAAAGGCCATTGAATACATGATTGCTACCGATTATAATATGTCTGAAATTGCCAACAAAGTTGGTTTTTCAGATCCGAACTATTTCAGTCGTGCCTTCCGGAAAGTTTATCAGACCTCTCCGACCAGATATCGTGAGCAACTGCTTATAAACAATGGCGACCGAAATTAAAACTCTTGCCTGAACTGACTCAGAGACACCGTAGCTGATTAAGTCCCGGTAAATCGCTTAATATCCAAAGGGTAATAATTTCTCCTGTTATTTTGAAGAAAATTCCTGTATCCGTATCTAAGAATGGAGGATATTTATGCTATGCTTTTTATTCAATTTAATTTATAAGGTCATGATAATTCATAAAATCCTTTTTTTAAACTTATGCTGCCTCTGTCTGATTTTTTCAGAATGCAGGAATACTACCGGGGATGTATTGGTAATTAGCCTTGAGGATAGTAAAAAGGTGACTCCTGTTATCTATGGATGGCATTACGAAGAAATAGGGATGATTGGAGATGGAGGCCTGTATGCTGAAATGGTCAGGAACAGAGGATTGGAAGAAGCAAATCCACCCTTAGGACTGGAGGAGGTAGACGGAGCTTATTTAAATGTTCCGGATCCCCATGCAGACAATCCACGTAAAAAACCCTACCGTATCAACCCACTTGTCGGATGGGATGTATTGACTAAAGCGGATGAGCAGATTAAGATCAGTCTCGACTCTGTTAATCCGCTGAATGAAAACAATCCTCATTCCCTGAAGGTGGAAATTTTTGGACATAATACCGGAACAGAAACCGGCGCATGTTTTTTTAACAGCGGATTTTTCGGAATGAGCCTGGTAAACCGGTGCACTTACAGGCTTTCATTTTATGCACGGGCAGATAATTTCAGCGGGCCTCTTAAGGTATACCTCAGTGATAGTACTGGTGCAGAACTATCTAACCTGGCAGAAATAACCGGTTTGGGAAAGGAATGGAAGAAATTTGAGGCAGAGTTTACTGCCATGTCCACTCAGTCCGATGCAGTTCTCCTTTTTATGCCTTCAGCTCCGGGAACTCTATGGCTGGATATGGTGAGTCTTTTTCCGGGGGATACCTGGGATAATGGCCGATCGGTTTTTCGTTCAGATATCATGCAAAACCTGGCCGATTATGCTCCCGAATTCATCAGGTTTCCGGGTGGGTGCATCGTACACGGGGTAAATGTCGAAACTATGTATTACTGGAAGACAACCATCGGAGATATCAGCCAACGCCCCGGTGCCTGGTCAAAATGGGAACCGCATTACCGTACAGACGGCCTTGGATACCACGAATTCTATGAACTTTGTGAATACCTGGGGGCAGATGCCATGTATGTGGCTCCTTCCGGAATGGTCTGTACCGAGTGGGTTTTCCATGACGGGGAGAGTGACCATTATTTTCACCCGGAAGTGAATGTGCAGTTCTTCATACAGGACGCCCTGGATGCCATTGAATATGCCATCGGTCCGGCTGATTCAGAATGGGGCTCGAAAAGAGCTGCCAACGGACATCCCGCAACTTTTCCACTGAAATATATAGAAATTGGTAATGAAGACTTTGGACCCCTGTATTATCAATATTATGATACTTTCTACCTGGCAATAAAGAAACGCTACCCCGACCTGAAAATAATAGCCAACAGCATTATCGGCAATACTCCTGACAGAACTGATAAAAGAAAACGTCTTCCTGAATTCAAAGATCCGGCAACCCTGGAAATATTTGATGAACATTATTATAAAGACATCCCCTGGTTGCTCGATAATATGGAAAAATTCGACAGGTATGAACGGCCGGGCCCGGATCTGTTTATCGGTGAACTTGGAATACGAGGTGAGCATCCGCTGGATGTACTGGGGGAGGCCATCTTCCTTATAAATATGGAAAGAAATGCAGATCTGGACCCCATGATGGCCGACAGACCGCTGATGAGAAACTGGGACTTTGTAAACGAAGGGATTAATCCGCTGTACTTCCATACCAACGATAAAAGCTTCAAAACATTCAATTATTATATGTCGAAACTGTTCAGGGACAATAAAACGAATGTATATTATTCTTCAGAGCACCTGAATGACGGCGTCAATCCCGGTTATTCAGAAGACTACCTGTTTACATCAGCAGGCCGCGATCCGGAGACCGGAGAACTTGTCCTGAAGGTGGTGAACCTGTCTGCCGAAAAGAGAAAGGTGGTTATCACCCCCGGAATAAAATTCAAAGCGGAGGCAATTATAACGGTACTATCAGCTCCTGAGGGTCAGCAAAACACACCTGAAGATATGAATGCTGTGGCTCCGCTGGTTACAAAAAGAACGCTCAGGTTCCCTGCCAGGCAGGAGATTTCGCAAAAGTCACTTACCATATTCAGGTTTTCTTTACCTGAGGGTTCATGAAGTGCCATGGTCAATATAAGGTCAATATAAAGAATATTCAATGAAGCAAATTGCAATCCATCCAATTTTCATGATCGGTTTTCTATTGCTTATGGCAGTTGTTAATGCAGCCGCTATGGCAGAAGGAAAAGATCCCCGGCCGGATATCCTGATTATCATGGCTGACGATGCAACTTTCTCTGATTTACCCATATACGGAGGCACCAATCTTTCTACTCCGAATATAAACAGGCTGGCAGGAGAAGGCATCACTTTCAATAAGGCTTATGTATCTATGTCCATGAGCGTACCCTGCAGAGCCTCATTGTATACAGGTCTGTATCCTGTTAAAAATGGTGTTTGCTGGAACCATGCTCCGGCAAGAAACAACACCAGAAGCATTGTTCAATACCTGGGAGATTTGGGTTATCGTACCGGACTGGCCGGTAAGGTGCACGCATCTCCTAAGGAAGTCTTCCCTTTTGAAATGGTGGAGGGGATTGAACGTAACTGTGTTTCTCAAACAGCTGATTTTGAGATATCCGAACTGAAAGAATTTATATCAAGAGACGATAAAAAACCCTTTTGCCTGGTAGCAGCCCTGGTAGTTCCGCATATTCCCTGGACAGTGGGAGACCCCTCGCATTTTGATCCCACCGGAATAAAGCTTCCGGACTATCTTGCCGATACAAAGGAAACCCGCGAACAGTTTATATGCTATCTGGCAGAACTGGAAGTTCTCGATCAGCAGGTCGGCGCCCTGCTTGATATGCTGGAGGAAGCCGGGAGGGCAGAAAATACCATTGTCATGTTCACATCCGAGCAGGGAGCCCAAATGCCGGGATGCAAATGGACGAACTGGGACAAGGGAGTACATACAGGACTGGTCTTTCGATGGCCGGGACGTGTGAAACCAGGGACCCGCACAGATGCCCTGGTACAGTACGAGGATGTGCTGCCCACCCTGATGGAGGCAGCAGGTGCAAAGACTGAAGGTCATGGATTTGACGGGAGCAGTTTTCTGGATGTTCTGGAAGGCAGAGCAGAATCCCACCGCAGTTTTGCCTATTTTATGCATAACAATTCACCCGAAGGGACTCCGTATCCTATTCGTTCAGTAACCGACGGCAGGTACCACTATATCAGAAACCTGAAACAGGAGAATCTCTTCATAGAAAAACACCTGATGGCCGGAATGCCATTGAATTTTTTCTGGTCATCCTGGATTTTTCAGGCATCTGATGATCCGCATGCCTATTTCCTTGTGCAGCGATATATGCTCAGACCGCCACAGCAACTCTACGATCTGCAGAACGATCCCGATGAACTGGTTGACCTTTCCGGACAATCCTTATTCAGGAATACACTGGAGAAACTATCTGGTGAACTTGATAAATGGATGCAGGAACAGGGCGATCCGGGGGCAGTCATTGATAGTAAAACCGAGTGGCAGAATGCGAATGCAGGGAACCATTTTCAACGAGGTGCACAGCAATGAAATACTGATTACGTATTAATGAATATGTTCAATATGATTTCTTTTCGAATTTTCAAATCAGAGACAGGGTACCGCGCATTTCTTCTGCTGATTGTTTTTACCACTTCATGCGCCTTATTAAAGGCTACACAACCTGAAGGCAGCAGGCTAAGTTACAGGATTGAGCAAGCTATCGACAGCATTGAACCTCCAATTCCCATCGTAAACCCGCTTTTCCCTTATCACCTGCGTGATGTGGCAGTGTGTAAGGGTCCAAATCAAAAATATTACCTTACAGGTACCACAGATGATAACTGGGGAGTGGCCTCCGGAATAAGGGTCTGGGAATCCCCTGACCTGGTCAGATGGAACCTCCTCGGCGAAAATGGTTTTGTGTGGACATTTGATAAAGATGCCACTAACGACAGCCAGAAAAAAATCATCCATAAGAATGACCGCCTGATGAGGGGCGTATGGGCACCGGAAATACACTACCTGAAAGGGAACTTCTGGATTACCTATACCGTGAGCAATGATTACGGTTCCGGACTGCTGCGCAGCACAACCGGGAAACCTGAAGGGCCTTATGTGGACATCGATCCTGAGAAAAGCCTTGTCCCGGGTATCGATGCTACCCTCTTTCAGGACGACGATGGGTCAGTATGGTATATCTGGGGCCCGGGGAAAATGAAAAAGATGAAGGCCGATATGACAGGCTTTGCTGATGACAGCGAACCTCTTTTTCCGCTGGATGCGGCCGGAAGAAAAGTAGGGTATGAGGGAGTTAATGTCTACAAAAAGGATGGCATTTATTATCTCATGGCTGCCGAATGGAATTCCGAAGGCCCCGGAAGGGGACATATACTGAGAAATACCAATCTCAACCGAAGGGCGGCAGATGGAAGATACGATTGCATGGTGGCCATGGCTGAAAACCTTTCCGGCCCTTATTCTGAATCATATATTGCACTGTCACACGGGGGTCACAATATGATTTTCGACGATTTTGAAGGGAACATATGGGCCACTATGTTTGGAAACGATGAGGCTGCTGCACCTTTTCGGGAACAGGCTGCCCTGGTTAAAATGAAAATGACTGAGGATAAGAAAATTGTCCCACTCATTCCATTCCCATTCAGATCGAATCCGGGTATGCCTGTCATCTATGTTTCAAACAGAGGAAATAACACAAACGGTAAATCCTGGACAAATGCCTTCACCTCTCTTCAGAAGGCAATAGACGCTGCCGGCTCCGGTACCCAGATATGGATGGCGGCAGGAAAATATGAAGGAGGGGTTGTCATTGACGGTAAAAAAGGACTCTATATCTATGGGGGTTTTTCCGGCACAGAAAAACGGCTTGAAGAAAGTGATCCGGTCAGTAACCAGGTAAAAATATCAGGGGAAAATGGAAGTCCACACATTATATCATTATTAAATGCTGAATACCTCCGGCTGGAAGGACTTGTGTTTGAAAACGGACGTGCCATGGGAGATGACATCAATGGATGCGGGGCAGCCCTGTTGATGAAGGGAGGAGGAGAAACGATAAGGGTGGTTGATTGTATATTCAGAGAAAATTATGCCATTAAAGACGGCGGAGCTGTATTTGCAACCGGTGGAGCCGGACCCTTGTTTATCGCCTGCAGTTTCCTGGAGAATGAATCCCAGGAGAACGGAGGCGCAGCCTATATCAATTGCAACAAGCCGAACGGCTACCATACCCGCTTTTACCATACAACTTTCAGGGAAAACAAGGCTCAGAACAACGGAGGTGTGGCCTATATGACTACAGACCTGAAACAGACAGGTGCCCTGAGGTTTATCAACTGTCTGATAGTAAATAATTTCACCTTACTTGAAGGAGGTAATATCATGCTGCGTGGGGGAGCCTCATTGCTGATGAGCCATTGTACGGTTGACGGAAATACCGGAATGTCCAAAGGGACCGCCATCGCCTCACTCGGAAGCATACCGGCACAGAACCGCATCGTTAACAGCATTTTTACCAACAACCATGGCGCGGTTCTTTTTACAGCAGATGCCTATGAAGGAACAGATCCTATTTTATCTGCCAGACAACGGTGGACAGAAATTTTGCATTGCCTTTTCTATAATAAAGAGACACTTGGAATTTGCGGATATACGCATCATTCTGAGAGGTATACTGATCTGTCGAATATTAATGGAAGTAACTGGGCCGAAGGCAACCTGAGTGAAAATCCGCTTTTTACCAATCCTGACGAAGGAGACTACAGTCTTATGTCCGGTTCTCCTGCAGTGAAAACCGGAACAGCAGACAACTCTTTTCCAGTAGACATCAGAGGTAAAATACGAAATTATGATCCAAAAAATCTCACCGGGACGGTTGATATTGGATTTAATGAATTGTAAATGAAATGATCCGACAAAAGGAAATTTCGTTGAAATAAAGAACTTTAAAATATATACCCATGAACCCAAAAACTTTGCTTATCCCTTTATTGCCCTGCTCAGTGGTGACAGCTTCTTGTCAGCAAAATCCCCGGGAGGCTCAGAAACCCAATATAATTGTTATCCTCTCGGATGACATGGGTTTTTCTGATCTTTCCTGCTATGGGGGCGAGATCAGTACGCCTAACCTGGATGCCCTGGCTGAACAGGGTGTGAGGTTCAACCAGTTTTATAATTGCGCCAGGAGTTGCCCTTCGAGGTCTGCACTACTAACAGGGATGTATCCGCAACAGGCCGGAGTAGGTTACATGACAGAGAAGCTGGGGAATACTTCCTCATATCAGGGATTTCTCCGCGATGACAGGAAAACCATCGCTGAGATGCTCCAGACCCAGGGATATACAACCCTTCACGTGGGCAAATGGCATGTAGGAACCCCTGTAAATGGGGTGATGCCTTGCAGCCGGGGGTTTGAAAGGGGATGGAGCCCCGTGGGAAAGGTAAACTACTGGAAGACCGAAAAGGTATATGAAGACGGAGTAGTCAGGGGACTGAATACGAATGAGAAGGGATACCTTACTGATGTTACCGGTGATAAAGCAATTGAATATATTGAATATGCCACAGCGAAGGACAATCCCTTTTTCCTTTACCTGGCACTTAATGCAGCCCACTGGCCCCTGCACGCCAAGCCCGAGGACATTGAAAGATACAGGGGGAAGTTCATGAAAGGGTGGGACCTGCTCCGGGAGGAAAGAATCCACAGGATTGATTCAATTGGCCTGGTTCCTGCAATGGAAGCAGGATTGATACGTGATAAAGAAGTTCCTGCCTGGACCGACTATCCCGTAGCAGATGCCTATGCCGGATACCATTCCATGATCTCAGATAAGCACGACCAGGACGACTGGGATTTAAAGATGTCAATTTATGCCGCCCAGGTAGAGAGCATGGACAAACAAGTAGGAAGAATTGTTGAAACACTGAAGAAGAAAGGAATTTTTGAAAACACCATTATACTATATATGCAGGACAATGGCGGATGTGCAGAAGGCACTGGCAAGGAGGAAGAAGTAGCTCCCGGAGGAGCCGATTCATATAATGCCTACAGCCTTCCATGGGCTTACCTGAGTAATACCCCCTTCCGCATGTTCAAACATTTTCTGCACGAAGGTGGAATATCAACTCCCCTGATCGCAAGCTGGCCGGAAGGGATTCCCGATGAGAGAAAAGGAACAATTGAAAAAGAAAGCTTCGGCCACCTGGTGGATATTCTACCGACATGCCTTGATGCCGCAGGAGGGAATACTCAAAATCTGTCCTATACAGTTGAAGGAGAAAGCCTGCTTGATGTAATAAATGGTAAAGAAGAAAATTCAGACAGAACCATTTATTGGGAACATGAAGGAAACAGGGCTGTAAGAAAAGGGGAGTGGAAACTGGTTTCCAGGTATCCCGATGATATACTCTTTTTTGAAAAATGGGAATTCTCCCGTGCGCCAAGGACACAGGAATGGGAATTATTTAATATTAAAACCGATCGATGGGAACTGAAGGAGTGCTCATCAGATAATCCGGAAACGACAGAGAGTCTGAAACAGCTTTACCTTGAATGGGCAGCAAAAGTTGGAGCATTGCCCCGTAAGGAAGTTATATCAGGATCCGCGATTAAGTTCTGAAATGGCGTGGATGAATATTAGTGCTATGATTTTCATGATTTGTGAAGATGCTATTGTAGATATCACCATAATTTTATCTGAACATACTATTCAAACCTAACATATGTATTCTATGAAAAAACCTAAATTGTTTCTATTAGTTCTATTTACGGTCTCTTTTCTGGGCCTTTACGCCCAGAACCTGAACATTAAAGGTACAGTGACGGATGAAAATAGGCAACCCCTGCCCGGAGTGACAATTATTGTCTCCGGAACTGCACAGGGAACCCTGACAGATGAAAACGGTAACTACAGCATTTCCGCTCCAGGCAGTGCAGTACTCGAGTTCAGCTTTATTGGTTACCAGAAGCATTCTGTTTCGATAGAGGGTAGAACTACAATCAATGAATCCATGTCGGTCGACTTTGAATCATTGGACGAGGTGGTGGTCATCGGTTATGGTTCAGTAAAGAAAAGCGATTTGACAGGATCAGTCGTCTCACTGAAATCGGAAGACATAATAGTAGGGGTAAGCGCCAGTGTTGACCATCTCCTGCAAGGCCGTGCTGCTGGCGTTCAGGTACTCCAAAACAGCTCGGAACCCGGAGGCGGACTCTCTATCCAGGTCAGGGGTGTTGGTTCCATAAATGCAAGCAACGAACCGCTTTATGTAATAGACGGTCTGCCGGTTGATAACGTACCTGTAATTGCAGGTTCAGGCGAAGGATTCACAGCTACAAGAAACCCGAGAAATCCCTTAAACTCTCTCAATCCGGCTGATATAGAGTCTATAGAAATCCTGAAGGATGCCTCTGCCACAGCTATATATGGTTCCAGGGGAGCCAACGGTGTGATTATGGTTACCACTAAAAAAGGCACCTCTGGTCCCCTCAAAGTTGATTATGATGCTTATTACGGGATACAGAGTGTTACCAAAAAGCTGGACTTGCTCACAGCTACCGAGTATCAGCAGGTACTTAATGAACTTTACGATGCCGGAGCCATCAATGCCAACATTGGAGAAAGGGTGGACATCATACAGGGAGATGGTACTGACTGGCAGGACGAAATCTTCCGGCAGGCTCCTGTCCAAAACCACAATCTTTCCTTCTCCGGAGGAGATAAGGATACCAGGTTTTATGCATCTTTCGGTTACTTCGATCAGGATGGGGTAGTAATCAGCTCGGGAATAAAACGATATTCTGCAAGGCTGAACCTGGAACAACAAATAAAAGATAGATTCAATTTCGGTTTGAATATCAGCACCAGTTTTGTGGACGATGATTTTGTAGCCAATGGAATTGTTCCAAATGAAGAGGCAGGTGTAATTAGCAGTGCCCTTGATTTTGATCCAACCCTTGAAATAATGGACGAGAATACAGGAAGATACACTATTTCAGAGTTTATTTCAAAGGATAATCCGTTGGCTGTTGCATACGGAAAAGAGGCCAGGGCAAAATCTTTCAGAACATTCGGAAGCGTATATGGTGAATACTTTTTTATGCCTGAGCTTTCGCTTAAAATAAACCTTGGAGGAGATATTAATACATCAAAAAGAGATGTTTTTGTTGACTCAAGGACAAAGAGGGGAAGTGATGCTGGAGGAATAGGTACAGTTATTTCCGGTTTTCTTTATAACTACCTGGCGGAAGCCACTATTAACTACCGGAAGGAATTTGAGGGCGGTCATAATTTCTCACTTATGACTGGGGCAACCACACAAAAGTTCTTCATTGAAAGATCAAATGTGAGTGCTTCAGGTTTTATTTCTGAAGCTACAGGTACCAACAGCTTCTGTCATTCCTTGGAAGAGCCAACTATTCATATCAGGACCGCTTCCTTCTGACGGCCACCATCCGTGCAGACGGATCATCCCGGTTTGGTGAGAACAACAAATTCGGTTATTTCCCATCGGCTGCCTTTGCCTGGAAACTGAACAATGAAGATTTCATAAAAAACCTTGACATATTCAGCACCCTCAAACTGAGGGCAAGTTGGGGGCAAACAGGCAACCAGGAAATTGGCAATTATAGATCCCTTACCACATTCAGTACCGGAGGATCTCCAATGATTTATGGAGACAACCAGTACGTAGTATTTGAGCCTTCCAGGATGCCCAATCCCGATCTGAAATGGGAAACTACTAAACAGACTGATATCGGATTGGATTTCGGATTTGTGAAAGGAAGGATTTCCGGATCGGTTGACTATTTCTACAGGAAGACCTTTGATCTCCTTCTTGACCTTCCGGTTCCTCCTCAGACAGGGTTTGCAACCAAACTGGCTAATGTCGGTTCAGTTGAAAACAAAGGCTGGGAGTTTGTATTGAATACCCACAACCTTACCGGTCAGTTCACATGGACCACCAGCCTGAACTTATCGGTGACAAAGAACAAAGTTCTCGACCTTGGAAGTATTCCGCAAATTATAATGGGCTCATTGCAGTTTACCCCGGATGTATCAATTATTATACCTGGGCAACCGATGAACAGTTACTACGGTTATACAGTTACCGGTGTCTGGCAGACGGATGACAACCTGGCCCTTTCAAAACAGGGTGCTCAACCGGGTGACCTGAAATATCTCGATGCCAATCAGGATTCTACAATTACCTCTTCAGACAGGTCCGTTATTGGCAGTCCCTTCCCCGATTTTACCTGGGGTATGATCAATACATTCGCATATAAGGGTTTTGATCTGTCTGTTTCAATGCAGGGTGTTCATGGAGTATATCTGCTTAACAACCAGATTGTTCATGCTTATTATCCAATTAACTTCAGAAGAAATAAAATAGCTGATCTTTATTTAAACCGCTGGACACCTGAAAATCCGACCAACGAGTATCCTTCATTTATTAATCCCAGTTCTCAGGGTTCGAATGTGGTGAATACCAAGACAGTTGAAGATGCATCCTATATCAGGATACAAAATGTCACTCTTGGCTACCAGGTACCTTTGAAGAACATAAAGGCCATTCGGTCACTGAATGTTTACGTCTCAGCCAGTAACCTGCATACATTCACTAATTACAGAGGTTATGATCCCGGGGCCAATGTCAGTGGAGGTGAAGACGCAGCCGTGAGGATTGATTACGACAGTTTCCCTCTGGCAAGAACCATGATGTTCGGTTTCAAAGTTGGTTTTTAATCAATATAAAATACACAGATTATGAAAACAAAAACAATACTTTGTCTCATATCCGGGTTGCTTCTCACTATGACAGCATGTAAGGACTATCTTAAGGAAAATCCTCCCGGAGAACTGGCTCCTGACAACCTTCTTACCACCAAATCAGGTGTTGAAGCCATACTGAATAGCGCATATTTGGGATATAAATGGAATTATGGGTTCCATGAAGCACTTATGTCAACTGCTGAGTATCCTTGCGATGTTATTTTTCAGTCCGGCGGAGGAATGAACATCAAATTCATAGAGATGTCCCAATTCCAGTGGACCCCTTCTACCAGTACTGCAAATGATGCCATCTGGGGCTCAAAATATCAGTCTTTAAGGGATGCAAATATAGTTATTGACAACATTGATAATTTTACCGCTGATGAAGCTGTAAAAAAGCAGCTTCTGGCTGAAGCAAGGTATATCAGGGCTGTAGATTATTATTATCTGTACGATTCTTTTGGTCCGGTACCACTGAGAATCTCGTCAAACGATCCCCCGGATTTGCCAAGAGCATCTGAAGAAGAGATACTTACCTTTATTGAAACGGAACTTCAGGAAGCGGCAGCCGATCTGCCTTTCCCGGGAACAGAGGAGATTTACGGCAGAGCGACAAAAGGGGCTGCGCTCGGTTACCTGGCCAGGCACTTTCTCAATACGAAACAATGGCAGAAAGCTGTCGATGCCACACAGGATGTCATTGACCTGGGTTATTATGAGCTTTTCCCCTCGTACAAGGATTTGTTCAAAGTGGAAAATGAACCGGACAAAAATCCCGGTAACAGGGAAATGATAGCTGTTTCTGTCAACACCAATGTAGATCCATATGGAACCAAAATTTCAGCTGCCGCAATGCCTCCGGGTTTCGCGTACACACCGCAGATACCTGAATTCATGGCAGTGGGTATTGCTAACTGGGCAGCACAGTTCAGGATTTACAGTAGCTTTATAACAGGGATGGATACAACCAATGATAAAAGGTTTGATTTGATTTTTACCCGTTATGTGAATACCTCCGGGGCTACTGTAAACCTTATGTCCACGCCAAATAACCTGAGGACACTTAAATTTTTTGATAACGGAGCCGAAGTGGCCAGTCACGGGAACGACCACCCCATGCTGAGGTATGCAGATATTCTCCTGATGCGGGCTGAAGCCCTGAATGAGTTGAATGGTCCCACACAGGCCGCAATTGACCTGATTGACGAAGTGCGTAACCGGGCCGGACTTGGTGATCTGGTGCTGGCTGATTTTCCGGATAAGGCAGCTCTTAGAGATCACATTCTTATTGAAAGGAAATGGGAGTTCTATTATGAGGGATTGAGAAGAAGCGACCTGATAAGGCATGGCAAATTTATTTCCGGTGCCAGGGCTCGCGGTGTCGCAGTGGCTGACGATTACCATGTCAGGTACCCCATCCCGCAAAATGAAATGGATGCCAATCCCAATATGGAGCAGAACCAAGGTTATGAGTAAACCCGGTTTAGGTCATAACAAATAATTGTATAATTGAGATTCAGTTAGGGGTTTTTTGAGGGTAGATGGGGGAAAAGGCCCGGAACAGAATTATATCCGGGCCTTTTTATATCTTGATTCTTAATTGAAAAAAAAAAAAGAACAGATACATGAAAAACCAGAAATATAAACAGATTAGAAATATACTTTTACCTGCCCTGCTTGGTCTCCCCGGTGTTGCAGCACATTCTCAGCCGGAACCGCATCCGAACATGGTACTTTTTCTGGCTGATGATTGCACCTATTTCGACATCGGATGCTACGGAAGCAAAGATTCTAAAACTCCTAACATTGATAAGTTTGCATCGGAGGGGATGCTTTTTACGAAAGGATATCAGTCAGTGCCTATGAGTT
>JFJP01037874.1_pt1 | contig 21687 bp, 21 predicted proteins | sample 431651 | NCBI WGS metagenome assembly JFJP01 (sample SAMN02602958, study PRJNA72255) | Microbial mat metagenome, whole genome shotgun sequencing project. | biome: fresh water; feature: sink hole; material: water; isolation source: purple microbial (photo- and chemosynthetic) mats found in...
ACTTACAAAAAGCCCGCCCGCATTCCTCCCCAAACCCCTCCTGCGGGCGGACAAAATCCCCAAATCAGAAATCAGTCTCGGAAAAGTGAAATCCAAATCCCCAAAAAAACGTTTTCACTTTTCCGAGTCCAAATCTAGCCCCGCCAACTGCCTGAATCCTTGAAGGCAGAACACCAGAAACAAAATTTTCTTTTCCATTTAGGAGAAATTCTTCCGCGCGCCAAATCGGAAAATGTTAAGAAAATTTTTTGTTTCTGGTGTCCGCCGAGGTAGTCCGAGGCGGGTGGCGGGGCATTCAGTCCTTCATTTTGTCTTGAAAATAAGTTCGAGCAAATGCTATAATAACACCACCAGAATAGAATTAAACAGCTTTAGAATAACAAAGAAGAAGATGATGGTCGGGCTTTGTTACTGGAAGAATTTATGGATGAATGTAATTTGTATTTTTCTCGAAATTAAATAATGACAGAATTAATAAATAAAAATATCGAGATAATCTTTGAAGATGAAAATTATCTGATCTTAAATAAACCCGCTGGAATTATGGTGCATCCGGACGGGAAGAGTAGTGAATACACCGTTTGCGATTTTTTGCTTGAAAAATATCCTGGAATAGAAAATGTTGGTGAACCTCTTAAAATAAAGAAAAATAAAGAATCAGAAGAATTTATTTTAATTAGTCGACCTGGTATAGTTCATCGAACTGATAAAGAAACATCCGGAATTTTATTAGTAGCGAAGAATCAAAAGAGCTTTGAATTCTATAAAGACAAATTTCAAAATAGGGAAATAGAAAAAACCTATCATACATTTATATACGGAAACATAAAAGAAGATTCTTTCATTATTAATGAACCGATTGGGAGAAGCCGAAAAGATTTTAGGCAATTTAAATCAGGTAAAAATACTAGAGGAGAAAAAAGATCAGCCGAAACACACTTCACTGTTTTAAAAAGATCTGTCCAGAAAAATTTGACCATGCTCGAGGCACGACCAAAAACCGGGAGGACTCACCAAATTAGAGTGCATTTAAATTTTATCTACAAACCAATTTTGGGCGATAAACTGTATGCTCCAAAAAGGGAAGTGGGATTAGGTTTTAAACGACTTGCATTACACGCAAAAAGCCTTAAATTTGTAAACCAAAACGGCGAACAAGTTTCCTACGAAGTTGATTATCCAGAGGATTTTAAAAACGCCTTAAATTCTTTTGTTTAATTATATTTTTTCCTAATTTAATTTGGTTAATTCTTAAAATTTCATCCGCAATTTAAATCTAAACAGCACACTTTAATATTTTGTTGATATTGTGGGACTTTACTTATATAATTATTTCATGAATTTCGAAACGGAAAAAAATACTAACGAGTTGCATAATCCTTTTAATAAATTTGGGCAAGACAATTCAGGTGGTGATAATAAAGTTGCAAATAACCTAGAAGAAACTCTTTTTGGATCAAGTCAAATTGAACCTGTTGAATTGGGGGAAATAGTAGATCCAACTATTGATAATAATGATCAATTTGTAACCTTTGGATCAGAAGGTGATTTTGTAGAATCGGTGAATTCGGCACCAGATGAATCCGGGAAAAGGAATATCTCTGAAATTTTTACAACATCCGGTCAAAACAATGAGGATGAACAAAAAGTAGAAACAAGTGAAATTACTCCACACGAACCAGAACAGGAACCGGTGCAAGAACTGGCACAAGAAGCAGCACAAGAACCATCACAAGAACCAGAACAGGAACCAAAACAAGAATTTGAAGACGAAGTCCTTAAAAATTTGATAGCAAAAGCAAAAGAGTTACCTGGAAATTCGGACGAAGAAATTCCTACAATAGAACCAGAACCAGAAATCCCTATCAAGGACTCTGCGGCTGAACCAGAAATCCCAACTATAGAACCAGAGTCTGAAATTATAGCTGCAGAAAATATTTCTGTTGAAACCAGTCCTGTTAAATTAAGACTTCAAAAAAATATAAAAAATGAATCAGCCGAAGGTGCAGGAGCCAATCCTGAATCGAGTGTAGAAAAAATTGATGGACTTAGTGAAGATACTGTAAAACAGGTGATGTTGTTTGTTAATGCCAAACTTAATTTAAAGCACCCAATTTCAGCCGAGCAATATAAAAAATTGGGAGGTCTAGAGGCGATAGCTAATTTCCTTAGTACGGACGAAGAATCAAAAGAAAAATTAGTAAAAAAAATTAAAGGTCTAGAAAAGAAATTTAATCTAAAGGAATCATTTAAAAATACCAAAGAATTTAATGATCGATCAAGAAGACTTATCGCACACTATAATTTACTGACTGATAATAATTACCCAATAACAAATGAAGCGTACGAAGAGCTTGGTAGATCGGAAGGTATTTTGTCTTTAATAACCAAAACAGAAGAGGAGAGAACAGCTCTAAAAGCAAGTTTCTCAACGTTCTCTAGAAATCTTACAGAAAAGGAACCAGAAATCGACATTGATAAGGCTGGGATAGATGACATTCCTAGATTAGATCAATACTTAGAAAAGAAATCGGAAGAAGCTGATATTTTGAGAAATGAAATTGAAGAAGATGAAAGCAAAGGGAATATAAATAATTTTAAATATGTAGAAATCCATAATATGGATGAAGAAATTATCAAGATCAAGCGAAAAATAAAAGAATTAAGGAAAGCAAAAGGTGTGAGTCCGGAAATCCATGATGAACTAGTGGGAGGGGAAATTGTTAGCGAGGAAGTAGAGATTGATCTTGAGGCAGAAAAAGTTGCGGCTGAAAAATTAAAAGCCATAGAAGCAGAAAACTTGGAATTCGAAAAAAGAATGAATGTTTTTAATGAAATCAATTGCGATTCTATTGAAAAATTCTATGATGGAATGGCTAAAATTAAAATTGGAGATAATTATTCGTTTGTTAACGAGAGCGGAGTTGTTTTATCAGAACAATTTGATAACGCTGCCTATTATAATGAAGGTATGGCTGCTGTTGAAAAGAACGGTAAATCATTTCATATAGACAAAGAGGGCAATAGAATTTATAAAGAATCATATGGAGGAGCTAGACAATTTTCAGAAGGAATGGCTGCTGTTAAAAAAGGCGAGAAGTGGATCTACATCAACGAAAAAGGGGAAGATGAATTGGGTATGTTCTTTGAGGAAGCTTGGTCATTTTCTGAAGGTTTGGCAACGGTTTTAAAAGACGACAGATTCTATTACCTTGATAAAAGTGGGAACCTTCTTCCTCCAACAGGGTATGATTATGCTTCTAAATTTACAAATGGAATTGCAAACGTCAGGGTCTCTGGGGTATGGTTCCAAATTGACAAAGGATTTAATGTAATGAATAAGGAAGGATACAAAAGCTTGAGTCTTCTTGATGATGATGGTTTTTCATTTGCACTGAGTGATAAATATTTCTTTGTAGACAATAAAGGACAAAGAATCTCAGAAAAATTTGATGAGGTTGTTAACCTTTCAGAAGGGATGGCGTTAGTAAAAGATAATGATGAATATTTCTATTATGATGTAGAAAAAGAGCAAAAGATAGAAATAGAGAAAGTGGAAGGTTGGTTAAATACCTTTGAGGAAGGAAAATATTTTTCAGGAGGTCTAGCAGCTGTGAAAATAGATGGAAAATGGCAATTTATTGATAAGGAAGGTAATTTAGCTATCAAAGAGAAATACGATGATGTAATGTCTTTCCACGGTTCTATTGCAGAGGTTATGAAAGATGGAGTTTGGTTCCTCATAAACAAAAATGGGGAAAGAGTTTTTGATAAAAAGAATAATAAAAAATCACCTAAAGGTTCGGGCAAAACTATTTCCCCGGAAACCGATGGCCAAATCAAAAAAGGTTCTGTTGTTCATTGGGTGAAAGACGGAATAAAGAAATATGATAAGCCACTAAAGATAATTAGTGTCATAGATGGACTAGCCAGTGTTGAGGGGTCTGACGCAGAAATTCCAATTAGCGAATTAAAAATCGCGGCTTAGTTTTGTGGTGGGCCAGATTAGACCACTTGCCAGTTTGACTTATATATGATAAATTTTCATGCATTATGGATATATCATCAGTAAATACAGAAGCTAGAAAAAAACTAGACATGAGAACAGGGGATAATGTCCGTGTTTATCAAAAAATTGAAGATAAAGGAGGAAAGACAAGAATTCAAATTTTTGAAGGAATGGTTATCGCCAGAAAACATGGAACTGAAGCTGGAGGTACTTTTACAGTTCGTAGGGTATCAAACGGATTTGGTGTAGAGAAAATTTTTCCTCTATTTTCTCCTATGATCGATAAAATTGAAATTACAAAAAGATCAAAATCAAAACGATCAAAACTTTACTACATCAGAGACAAGGCTTTGAAGCAAATAAGTAAGAGAATGAAAATGATGTTCGTAGATATTAAAGAAGAAGCTCCAGTAGAAGAAAAAGTTGAAGCAGAAGTGGAAGTTGCCACTGAAGAAGCGAAAACAGAATAAACCTTGGAGGTAAAAATTTAATAAAAACTTATTTCAGAAAAACCACTTCTTAAGAGAAGTGGTTTTTCTTTGTTAAATGTTGAAAACAATAATAAATGGTTTTTTATAATGTTATAATAACCCAATATGATTATTGCATTTTGGTCTGGAGTTTTTATTTTGTCCTTATTATTACTGATTAAAGGTTCAGATTGGCTTTTGGAGTCATCAGAAAAAATTGGTTTAAAAATTGGGATATCTCCGTTTATTGTTGGTGCAACTATTGTGGCTGTTTCGACTTCACTACCAGAATTGGTTTCTTCTATCCTTTCTGTTTTTTCAGGACTCAATGAATTTCCTGTCGCCAATGCGGTCGGTTCCAATATTGCTAACATTTTGCTAATCATTGGTTTATCGACATTATTCGCTAAAAAGTTGCAAGTCGCCAAAGATTTAATAGACCTAGATTTACCAATGTTGTTTGTAACAACCTCGATATTTTTGTTGGTAGCTTATGATGGCACCATTTATTTTTATGAGTCATTATTTCTATTAATTACCTACGTTATTTACCTAGGATTTTCTTTGATTTATAAAACCGAAGAAGATGAAGAAAAAGTGAAAATTCCTAAAATCACAACCATTGATATTTTAAAATTAATTGTTGGATCAATTGGGCTTGCGGTCGGTGCTAAATATTTAGTGGATTCCGTAATCGCTATTTCTGAATCCGGTATTGTACCAATTTCAGCAGGAGTTATTACCATAACTGCTGTAGCAGTAGGAACATCTTTGCCAGAGGTTTTTGTGTCTGTTAAGGCCGCTATGAAAAGAAAATCAGAAGTGGCTCTGGGGAATATTCTCGGATCAAATATTTTTAATGTGTTAGTTGTTGTTGGTTTGCCCGGAATGTTTGGTTTTTTAACAGTTGATAAAACAACACTGACTATTGGATTGCCCGTCCTACTGCTTGCAACAGTGCTTTTTATTGTTTCCGGAATATCAAGAAGAATACATATTCAAGAAGGTGTCATGTTCTTATTAATTTATGTAATCTTCACATTAAAACTGTTTGGATTTTAAGTATTTTTAATTAAAATTTTATTCGTAAATCGCATGTCTTTATTCACAGGAAAAGGGGACACTTGCATATTTAAATAGATTGTCTAGTATACTATATGCATGGGCTAGACTTTTTAACCATAAATTTGGTATAAATGAAGAGTGTCCAAGTTACGAATGATGGCGACTATGGTGTAACGGTTAACACAGCGGTTTGTGGAGCCGCTAATTCGGGTTCGATTCCCGATAGTCGCCCCTTATTATTAAATTAATTTTTGAAAATATGTTGCAAAACACAAAACAAAAAGGAAGTATTTGGGTAGCGATTTCGATTATTATTGCAGGAGCTTTAGTTGCAGGGGCTGTTATTTTTACAGATGAAAAAAATGCAGAAAATAATCCGTTAGTAAAAAATAATGAACCCGAGCAAATTCAGGATGAACCAACTCTTGATAGTGTTGTAGCAATCGGTGATTCAGATTATTACAGAGGAAATCCTAATGCGACAATTAAAATCGTCGAATATTCAGATACAGAATGTCCTTTCTGTGAAAGACTGCATATGACTCTGAAGGAATTATTAAAGCAATATCCTAATGATGTGATGTGGGTTTATAGACATATGCCTATTCCTTCACTTCATCCAAATGCTATGAAGGAAGCTATTGCATCAGAATGTGCTGGTGTGCAAAGGGGGAATGATGGATTCTGGGCAATGTTAGATAGAATTTATGAGGACGATAGTAGTGCTACTTCATTATCTAAATTCGCTAGTGAACAAGGGCTTAATGTCGAAGAATTTAATTCTTGTTTGAATAGCAAAGATGTGGTTGAAAAAATCAAAAATCAAACAGAGCAAGCATATAACGCTGGTGGTCAGGGAACTCCGTTTTCAGTAGTATTTGTTCCAGATGGTGAAAAAGTTTCTGTACCAGGTGCACAACCTCTTAACGTTTGGCAGAATCTAGTTGAAAGTTTTATTACTACAGAAGCAGAAGGATCATCGACAGAAAATTAATTTCTTAGGGAAATATAATTATGCCAATAGACAGAAATCAAAAAAATCACAACCTGCAAAGAGACTTAATGTCCAAGAAAGATGAGCTAAAAAGAGTTGAAGATCTTTTTGTTCGAAATAATGAAAAAATTCGAGCTAAAAAATTTAGACTTGATCAAGTGAAAAAGGAATTATCAAGATGGGAAAAAGAATTCGAGACACATGATAAGGACCTACAAGATTTGAACGTTTACCGAATCAGGGAAGAGAGGAATATGTTCATGGTTAAAACTGAAATTAAAAATCTGGAAGATGAAATTAGAAAGAATCAATCGGAAATTAACAGGGGTTTAATTCACGGTTTTTAAATTTAGTGCCGCCTGTGATTTTGGTAAGCAATTTTAAAATCAATACCCAAAAAAAAAGAGATTTTAGAGAAAATAATCAAGTTTTTAAGAGTGTTGCTAAAATTTGGAAACCCAATATAATTAATATAAATCTTATTAATTCTATCAATTAACTAATAAAAATATGGAAAACAAAATTATGAATAATTTTACAACTGCAGCAGGTGTTGCAGCAATTAGCTTTGCAGTGATATGTCTGTTTGGTTCATTTTATTTATTAAGTAGCACTTTCAATTGGTTTAATGATGAAAACACATATGAAAACCAAATAAGTTTCGATGGAACAGGTGAAGTTTTCGCCATTCCTGATGTAACAACATTCAGTTACTCAATTAACGAGACTGCGGATACTGTTGCTGAAGCTCAACAACTTAGTAATGTAAAAAATAATAAAGTTCTAGCTATTCTAAAGGCGGCAGGAATCGAGGATAAAGATATAAAAACTGTTAATTATAATATTTATCCAAAATATGAATGGGAAATAGGTGTTTGCCAAAGTGGATATTGTGAATCAGGAAAAAATATTTTGATTGGTCAAGAAGTAGCTCAGACTGTCAGCGTAAAGGTTAGAGAAACAGAAAAAGCTCCTGATTTGTTAGGAAAAATTGGAGCTGTAGAGGTTTCCAATGTAAGTAATTTATCATTCTCAATAGACGATACTGATATCCTAAAGGCAGAAGCAAGAAAATTGGCTATAGCAAATGCTAGAGAAAAAGCTGAACAAATAGAGAAAGAATTAGGTATAAAATTAGGAAAGGTGATTAGTTTTTATGAATCAACTGATGGTTATTATCCAGAACCGATGATGTATAGTGCAAAAGCTGAAATGTCGTCAGATTCAATGACGTCTGAAGTTAGTCTACCAGCCGGAGAAAACAAAATCGTTTCTAGAATCAACTTGGTTTTTGAAGTTGAGAAATAAAACTAATTATTAACAAGTGATTAGGGTCGTCTTAAATCAATATTGACACGATAAAAAGATGTGATAATATTTTAAAAAAGGCCCGAAAGGGCTTTTTTAAATAACTGAAATTAATATGAAAAAAATTCTAAATTATATTAGGGAATCAAAAGGAGAAATGCACCATGTAAATTGGCCAACCAAAAGTCAAACAATTGTTTATACAGCTGTGGTAATTACTTTATCAATTGTAGTTGCATTTTATTTGGGATTTCTTGATCTTATCTTCACAAAGGTTTTGAGCTTTATTAGTAATTAATTTAAATAAAATTATGGCAACACAACAACCACAAAGAGATCGTAATTGGTATGCTATTCACACTTATGCAGGTTACGAAAATGCAGTGACTAAAAACTTGCAACAGAGAATAACTTCCTTAGGAATGGAAGACAAAATTTTCAATGTTTTGGTTCCAATGGAAAAGAAAATCAAAATCAAAGGTGGGAAAAGGGTAGAGGTTCAAGAAAAAATTTACCCAGGTTATGTTTTGGTAGACATGATCGTGACTGATGATTCTTGGTACATTGTCAGAAACACTCCTCGTGTGACAGGTTTCGTTGGTTCCGGAGTTTATCCTGTGCCACTTTCTCCAAAAGAAATAGAAGAATTGTTCAGTCGAATGAACGAAGACACCGCTAAACATAATATTGATCTTGAAAATGGTGATATTGTGGTTGTGGTTGATGGTCCTTTCAAGGATCTAGAAGGTAAAGTTGAAGACTTGGACAACGAAAAAGGGAAAATTAAAGTTAACGTTTCAATGTTCGGGCGAGAGACTCCAGTAGAATTGGACTTCTTGCAAGTTAAGAAAATTTAAGGTAATCTGTTTTCATTATTAATAACATTCAAAAGTGAGGACGCTTCTTAAATCACAAATTGATAAATCAAAATAATTTATAAAAATATGGCTAAGAAAGTATTAAAAGAAATAAAAGTTCAAGCAACTGGTGGAAGAGCAACTCCAACACCACCACTAGGTCCAGTTTTGGGTCAGGCTGGTGTTAATATTGGGGAATTCATAAATCAATTTAATGCAGCTACTCAAGATAGAATGGGAGAAGTCGTCCCTGTAATTATTACAGTTTACGAAGATAAAAGTTTCAGTCTAGTTTATAAAGAAGCACCTGCTTCATCTATGATTCTAAAAGAATTGGGAATCAAATCAGGTTCAGGAACAAATACAACTAAAAAAGTTGGAACTCTAAATAAAGCTCAGATTAGAAAAATTGCAGAGCAAAAAATGCCAGATTTGAATGCTGCTTCTGTTGAAGCCGCAATGAAAATTATTGAAGGAACTTGTAGATCTATGGGAGTAGAAGTTAAATAATTTTATAGTTTTTCAAAAATAAAATTTCTAGCTTTAAAAAAGTAGAAAATAAAAAGTCAAAAGGCGCCCTTCGGAGAAGGGCGCCTTTTGTTAGTTTCGTTTTCTTTTGTAAACTAACAAATCACAATTGTAGACTGGATCCGGAATGGTTGTGCACTCGACACTTGTGTGGTCGAAATGCCTACCCCAATCACTTGGAAAAAATGCGTCGCCGTTTTTTACCCAAGTGTCAACTCTGGTCATGTATAGTCTGTCGACTATCCCAAGAGTTTGATCGTAAACGCTCGAGCCGCCAATGATAAAAATCTTCTCGTCAATCATTGATGCCTTTGAAATAGCAGCCAAAATTGAACGGCAAATTTTTATTCCCTCAGTAGGATCATCTTGGTGGTTTCTCGAAACCACAAAATGTGTTCTGTTCGGGAGCGGCTTTTTCAAGCTGGCCCAGGTATTCCACCCCATAATGATAGGGTGGCCATCTGTGATTTTCTTGAAAAATTTCAAATCCTCGCTGATGTGCCAAGGGATTTTGTTTTCTGCTCCTATCACTAGGTTGTTCGAAACTGCGACGATCGCGTTGATTTCCGGTATAGCCATAAAGAACCTCCTGTTTTTATACTCATAATCAATAAATCCTTGAATCTAATCACAAGATAACATTATTTAATTTGTTTTGAAAGTTGTTTTTCTATGTTTTTGTGTTAATTTTACATTGTAAGATCTTTCACAAACTCAACAAAATGGAGGTATTAAATGAAGCAGGAAAATGGTTTGGGGATTTTTGACCCAAGGAATTCAGATCCAGAATGCAGAATTTCGAGAGACATCACGAATCTCGAGAAGCAAATCGCAGCGATCAGGGTGTTTGGTCACAAGATTGTTCTCACAATGGGAACTTTCGACCTCGCCCACATCGGTCACTATCGGTATTTGGCAGAAGCCAAAAAACACGGCGACTTTTTGGTTGTTGGTGTTGATTCTGATCAAAAGACTCGCGCACGCAAAGGTCCTCATCGGCCGATCGTGCAGGAAGAAGAACGAATGGAATTGCTGTGCCATGTCAGGTCAGTCGATTTCATTATTTTGAAATCCGATACTTGGGAAAGGTGGGAATTAATCAAAAGGCTTCGGCCGGATGTTTTGATTGCCACTGCAGAAACCTATACCGCCGAAGAAGTTCAGGAATTACAATCCAACTATTGTGGTCAGGTTGTAGTGCTTGAACCTCAAGCAACGACTTCGACGACGGCTAAAGTCCGGAAAATTTTGGTAGAAGGTCTTGATCGCTTCAAAAGGAAGGTTCAGGATTTGATACCAGAGGTTCTCGACAAGGCCCTGGAAGAAGTACTCGACAAGTAGGTCCGAGCAAACAACAGCGAAAGGAATTACATGGATGCTCTGATTTGTTACTTGCCGGTAATTCATAGCGGTTACTTGGAACTCTTCAAAAGGTTCATCAAGGTAGAAACCGCTTTGTTCATTATCGGCGAGAGCTTCACGAGGACTAAGCGAGAATTCCAGAAAGATCTGCGAGCCATTCCCACAAGTCTGGCTCTGCAAATCATGAAGGATCTCGGCTTGTTTTCCTCGGTAGGCATTATAGAAACTTTCGATGGCAGCATTTGCGGTATCAACCCAATGCTCTATCGGAAAATTTATTTGCCGAACGATTCGGTTTCCAGGGAACTGGTCGCGAATTCTATCTTCAGGAATCTGGGGGTCGAATTCGTTGACTATTTTCTACGATGGGATCCTCAAAATGCGACAGAACAAAGAAGCGTCGATTGTGAGGCTGTGGAGTCAAATCCATTCCTGCAAAAAATTCTTCGATTAGCTATTGAAAGTGGCCAAAGAACAAGTGATATTTATCGATCTGTTGGTGCAGTTTTATTCGATGAATCACAAATTCACGTAACCGCCTTTAACAGCGCCGTCCCAAATGAATTCCTGCCTTTTTTCGAAGGGGACCCAAGAAGTCTCTTCAAGAAGGGAATCAACCTGGAACTCTCTACTGCATTGCATGCAGAAGCAAAGGTGATATCGACCGCGGCTAGAAATGGCATTAAAACGGATGGCTTGGATTTGATGGTAACTGATTTTCCTTGCCCGCCTTGTGCCAAATTGATCGCCTACGCCGGTATCAGAAACCTCTATTTTTCGAGAGGGTACTCCGTCCTCGACGGAGAAAGGATCCTCAAGGAAAAGGGAGTTTGTATACACAGAATCGAAAACACCCAGTCGCCCTGACTGGGTGTTTTTTCTTAATAAAAATCAGGATGAGATTGAGGCCGGAATTGAGGCTGGTACTTTTTATTTCCCGTAGCCAACTTTGGCTTTGATACTGTTTTCGGTTTTTTGATCTGACTGGCCGACTATGATGTGAGCGTGTAAATGTCTGACGCTTGAACCGTTACCCTCGTCTCCGTATCTCATTAAAAAAGATCCGTAATTAATTTCATATTTTTTATTTACCCAATCGATTAGGTCGAATAAATTTACTTTGTCCTCGCTTGTAATTTGACTAGGATGAGTTGCGTGACTTTTCTTGTAGACTAATAAAAAATGATATTTAGTTCCTTCATAAGGATATCTGTTCCATGTTACTAGCCATGATTCATTTTCGTGTAGAATTTCATGGTCATTATCAATATTAAAATTCTCTGAGCAAAATGGGCAAATACCTTTTTTATCAATTTCTTCGTAATATTTTCTTTGCTCTTCATTTCTAATTTCCTTAAGATCTAAGTGTTTCATCAAATTTGTTTAAAATTATATAAGTTACTATTAAGATTATCTTGTCATACTAAAAAGGTCAACTAGTAATTTTGTAAATAAAAACTGCGGCACCCGAAAGCGCCGCAGTTAGAATGGTCGCCATAAAGACGGCCGGGGTTAAACAGTTACAGGGAATCCCATTTCCTCACCGGGATAATACTCTGAAATTTCGAAATCTGTGTGACGAAGGTCGAACAGATCCGTGATTTCATTTTTCAGTACCAGTTTTGGAAATGGCCGAGTCTCTCTGCCGAGGATGGCCTTGGCCTGGTCGATCTGATCAGCATATATATGGGCGTTAACCACATAATGAATATACTGATAGGGGATCAAACCAAGAATGTTGGCCACCGCAAGGAGAAGAGCGAAGTACTGCACCATGTTGGATGGAACTCCAACTGGGAAATCTCCGGACCGCTGCTTCATGTGCAGGATCAATTTGTCTCCGAAAACCATAAATTGCAACCACCCATGACATGGGCAGATCACAACTTTTTGATCAATTCCAGAATGCCTGAAAACATATTGTGGCACCCACGGCGTCACAAGATGAGTTTTTAAATCAGGCCGTTCCTTCATTTGCTTAATCAGGTTTCCGAATTGGTTGAAACCGCCAGTGGCAGAATCTGGATCCGGAAAATCGTGAAAAGCTGCTCCGTAGGATCCTGGACCATTGTCACCTGGCGCAAGATTTCTTCGGGCACACTTCTCATCCGTCAAAAAGTGCTTCCACCAATGGCAACCGTACTTCGAAATTTCTTCGTGAGTTCGCGCGCCGTTAATGAAAGCTGTGATTTCGCCAATCGCCTGACGCCAAATGGTCGGGCTGTTTTTCCTCGCTGGGGCCATGTTCCGTTCGGTGATCAATGGACATCCATTTTCGACCGAAAATCGCATCTGAATCCCGGGGTATGTGATAGTGTCGACACCACTCGGCGCCGTACTGACGAGCCCTTGATTCAGGATTAGACTGATTGCTGATTTGTATTGGAAATCAGGCTTCCGTTCGTCAAACGGTAGATAGACATCGTTCATTTTTGCCTCCCTAGTTTTCTGTTTTTATGCTTTGAAAAGGTCTGTGACCTTTCTTTAGGTTAGTCTTTTTGAAAAATAAGTCAAATCCAGGTCCTTTTTCAGATAAATTTTTTAATGTTAGAATAGACTTATGAAATTAAAAATCAAAAAATTAAGCACAGACGCGATTATTCCTAATTATTCATATGACGACGATGCTGGTTTTGACTTGTATTCTATCGAGGATTTAGAAATTAAACCGAATGAAAGAGTACAGATTGCGACCGGAATCGCGATGCAAATTCCTAGCGGTTTCGTCGGGCTGATTTGGGACAAAAGCGGACTTTCTCATAATTTTGGATTGAAGACTTTAGGTGGAGTGGTTGATTCTGGTTATCGTGGCGAAGTGAAAGCTGGGCTTGTAAATTTGGGCAATGAAATTTATTCAATTAAAAAAGGACAAAAAATTGCCCAGATGATTATTCAACAAAAAGAAATTTGTGAAATTGAGGAGGTGGACGAATTAGAAGATTCTCATAGAGGGGAGGGAGGGTTTGGAAGTTCTGGTATTTTTAATAAAGAAAACAATTAGTAAATATTTTGCTTTTTTAGGAAAATTAGCGATAATTAAAAAATGATTAACATCCGAGAAAAAATCAGTGGCTTAATTAAAAATAGCTTCGACCAGGAAAAATTTGCTAGTCTTGATTTTAGCGTCGAGCACCCAAAGGTTCTGGAATATGGTGACTATTCTTCAAATATTGCTTTGGTTTTAGCTAAAAAAATCGAAGGTGAAACTGGAAAAAAAGTGAACCCAACAGACCTTGCCAATATTTTGGTTGCAAAGATGCGGGAATCTTTGCCGGTTGAAGTTTCTAATATTACTGTGGCAGGACCGGGATTTATAAATTTTCACTTGTCGCCAGATTTTTTCCAACAATCAATTAATTTGATCCTAGAGTTTGGGCAAAATTTCGGGAAAAATAAAAAATTAAAAGACCAAACAATTTTCATTGAATATACTGACCCAAATCCATTGAAGCAATTTCACATTGGTCATTTGATGTCTAACGCGATTGGTGAAGTTTTTTCTCGATTATATAAATGGAACGGAGCGACTGTGATAAACGCTTGCTACCAAGGGGACGTTGGTTTGCATATCGCGAAAACCATTTGGGGGATGATGGAAATGGGCGAAGATATTCCAAAAGAAACTGACGAGTTAAATAAAAAAACTACTTTTCTTGGTCAGGCCTATGTGCTTGGTTCTAAAAAATATGAGGAAGATGAATTTGCTCAAAAAGAAATAGTCGAAATTAATAAAAGAGTCTATGAAAATTTGGATGCAAGTAAAACCACCAGTCCACAAATTGACGAACTTTATCAATTCGCGAAAAAATGGAGTCTGCAACATTTTGAAGAAATTTATGAAAAATTAGGTACCTCATTCCAACATTATATTATGGAAAGTTCTGTGGTGGATTTGGGAATGGATTTGGTCAAAAAAAATATTGGCAAAGTTTTTGAAGAAAGCGAAGGCGCGATTGTTTATAAAGGTGAAAAAGTTGGTTTGCATACCAGAGTTTTTATTAATCAAAACGGTTTGCCAACCTACGAAACCAAAGACCTAGGGAACGCCCTATTGAAAGAAAGATTGGAAAAATTCGATAAATCAATTATTGTGACCGCCGAAGAGCAAAAACAATATTTCAAAGTTTTGTTTGCTGCTTTATCAGAAATTTATCCAAAAATCGCCGCCAAAACCGAACACATTAGTCACGGTATGATGCAATTTGCCGAGGGGAAAATGTCTTCTCGAAAAGGGAATGTGATCACTGGGGAAAGTTTGCTCGAAGAAATCGAAAATAAAGTGGCGGAAAAAATGAAGGATAAAGAAATTCCGGCCGAAGAAAGAAATAAAATTGTTACCGATGTCGCTGTGGCGGCCATCAAATATTCAATCTTGAAACAATCTCCAGGGAAAAATATTATTTTCGACAGAGAAGCCGCGGTCTCCTTCGAAGGGGACTCCGGTCCGTATTTACAATACACCTATACTAGGGCCAAATCTGTCATTGGAAAATCCCGAGAAGCTAAAAAAATTCCAAACCCTAAAAAAATTCCTGCCGGTTGGCAAACTTCTAAATTAGAAAAAATACTTTACCAATTTCCAGAAATTGTTGAACAAGCTCTAGAAGAAAAAGCGCCAAACTATCTAGTCACATACGCGATTAATTTAGCATCCGAATTCAACAGTTATTACGGACAAAATAAAATCCTAGACGATAGTGAAGAAGAAGGCTACAAATTGGCCCTAGTGGACGCCGTGATGATTGTTATGAAAAACTGCCTAACCGTCATAGGAATTAGATTGCCAGAACAAATGTAATCACCGAAATCAAAACACTAATAACCCGTAAAAAATTAAAACCATGTCATTCGAATCACCTCAAAAACCAGATAACGAAATCGAAACCACCAAAGAAATGTCGGTGGCTAATATGGCTGAAGCGGGTGGCACTGGTAACAAAGCAGGCGATGGTGCCGGCAGTTTAGAAAACGACCCGATCATTCTCGAAAAGAAGGCCGATCAATTAAAAGAACAACTACAAGAAGCGGTTGCAACCGCGCGAGAGACAAATACAGATGAAGATGTGCAAAAAGCCGAGCAACTACTAAAACAATATAGGGAAGTGATATACAAATTAAGACCAGAAGCTAATCCAGATAACAAAAAAGAAAAAGCACCAGAATCAATATCTGCTAATTATGAATATAAAGGAACAACTGAAACTATTGAAATCAATCTAGAATCAAATCTAGAACGCTACAAATCTTTTTATACCGAACATCAAATCGAAACACCAGAAAACTTCGAATCAGAAATTCGACGCATCTGGGCAGATAACGCAGAAAAAATTAAACAAGCGATCGAACAAGGTGGGTTTGACGATGTATTATTTATTCCACCATACAACACTATAGATATTAATCAAAAGACAACAGAACAAGGAGATTATGTAAAAGACGGAAAACCGACTAAAACACAAGAATGGACAGCAATTTCCAATATTATCGATACCAAACCAAATCAACCTCGAATCGTTCTGATCCACCGAAAAGGAGCAGCAAATCTAGAAAGACCAGAACTTTTTGAAACCAAAGAAAAATCAATTTACGAATTATGCAACGCCACAACTGATGAAGAAAAAGAAAAAATCAAAGACCTAATTAAAAACAAACAACCGCTACCAATCGAAGGATTAACATTAGGAGAATATCTAATCGCCGACCGGATTCATTTCAAGGAAACAGGGAAGCATTTAGATGATATTAACCAGAATTCATATACTTGGCTTCCTGGTTCGTATTCTGGTGCCGCCGTCGTTCGCTCCTTCTGGAACCCTGGCTATTCCCAGGTCCGTGTCGGTGCTCGTGATCCTGGGCATTCGCTTTCGGGTTTGGGCTGTCGCTCTGCCTGCACTTTTATGTAACTTGTAGATTAGGCATTGTGATTTCTTTTGGTTTTGTTTATTTTTTTTGATAAACTGATCTAATATAATTAATCATAACTATGTCATTCGAATCACCTCAAAAACCAGATAATGAAATCGAAACCATCAAAGAAATGTCGGCGGCTAATATGGCTGAAGCTGGTGACGCAGGAAATGGTGCTGGGAATGGTGCCGGCAGTTTAGAAAACGATCCAATCATCCTCGAAAAGAAAGCTGATCAATTGAAAGAACAACTACAAGAAGCGGTTGCAACCGCGCGTGAGACAAGAACAGATGAAGATGTTGAGAAGGCGCAACAGTTGTTGAAACAATACAGGGAGGTGATATATAAATTAAAACCAGAGGCTAAGTCAGTGCCAAAATCAATATCAGCTAATTATGAATATAAAGGAACAACTGAAAGCATCGAAATTAATCTAGAAGCAAATCTAGAACGATACAAATCTTTTTACAAAGATCACCAAATTGAAACTCCAGATAATTTCGAATCAGAAATCCGACGCATCTGGGCAGAGAACACAGACAAAATTAAACAAGCCATCGAACAAGGCGGGTTTGATGATGTACTTTTCATTCCACCATACAGCACTGTAGATATTAATCAGAAGACTACAGAACAAGGAGATTATGTAAAAGATGGTAAACCAACTAAAACATATGAAGGAACCAAAATTTCAGAAATCACTGACGCTAAACCAAATCAACCACGAATCGTTTTGATTCATCGAAAAGGTGCAGCAAACCTAGAACGACCAGAACTTAAAAAAACCAAAAACCAGACAATCTACAATTTATGCAACGATTCAACTGTTAAAGAAAGATCAAAAATTGATGAACTGATTAAAAACAAACAACCACTTCCAATCGACGGATTAACCCTAGGAGAATATCTAATCGCCGACCGGATCCATTTCAAAGAAACAGGGAAGCATTTAGATGATTATAATCAGAGATCTGAGACCTGGCTTCCTGGTTCATATGCTGGTGCCTCCGTCGTTCGCTCCGACTGGTACAATTCCAAGATTGATGTTGGAGCGTTTGATCCTGGAGGTTCTGGTTCGTATCTGGGTTGTCGCCCGGCTCGCACTTTTATGTAACTTGTAGATTAGGCATTGTGATTTCTTTTTCATCTGGTTTTGCTTTTGCGCCTTTTTTTATTTTAATAAATAAGTGTTTTTTGATATAATTTAGACATTAAAAACCAATAAAAAATATTATGAAATTTTCACCTGAAAAAGTAAATCAATTTAGAGATCGTTCCGAACAAGATGCTCGAACCAAAAAAGAATCTATCCAAACAGCTAGAGCTGAAAAATATTTGGAAGAACAGGGTCAGGTTGAATTAGTTGAATCTCTAAAAACAGAATCTCCTGTGAAGACCGTCAAACAGATTATTGAAAGCAAAGGTGACTATGTTGGTTTAGCCAAGGTAGCGGGACTCGAAGATCGCTTGCGTGAAATCGCTACTGTGGAAGGTGAAAATTCAGAGTACTATCAGTTTACAGTTCAGTCAGAAAAAAACTTTTTTAATTCGTTTGTAAAATATTTAAGAAGCCAAAGAAATTTGGATAAGATGTATTTGCAATCACGAAGAGTTTTAAATATTGTTCGCGAAATGAGGAACAATGGCTTTGAAGCGGTGGAAACAATCGGAACTTTGAAAAAATATAATAAAGAATTAGATCAAGCCGAATCAAGCATCGATGATTTTACTCATACTAATCCAGAAATTTATATCGCTTCGAACATAAAAAGATTGCGAGACTACAAAAAAGAAATGCAAAAAGCTTCTGGTGAAACTGGTCGTATTAACGAAACTCCTTATGTTAAAAAACAATTAGCCCAGGTCCAGTCCTGCATCGTCGACGGAAAGCCGATTTTTATTCACGGACATCTTGGTGCCGGAAAAACTGAAATGGCTTTGCGCGCATCGTATAATTACTTGAAGGAAAATAAAACCGATGAAGAAATCGCCGAAAACGTCCAGGTCGCATATGGCGAATGGCTAAAAAATAATCCAGGTTCAAGTGACGCTGAAAAAGCACAAGTTCTAGAAGAAATCAAAAAAGAATCCAGGACCGCGGTAGTTATTTCAGGTTCAAGAGAAACCAGCACGACAGATTTCACAGGGCACAGAACAATCAATATTTCGACTTTCGAAGAAGAAGCCAAAAAATATAAACTTAATGAAGCGAGCGAAGAATTCAAAAAGTGGGAAGCCGAAAATCCAGAAGCTTCAGAGGCACAATTAAATATGCACTGGAACGGTTTGCTAAAAGTTTATTTGGAAAAATCAGGAGGAACATTTTCAAACTTCTTTATTGGTCCTATTTACCGAGCCATGCGAGAGGGTAGACCGGTGATTATTGATGAAGTTGATGCGATCCCACCAGATGCTTTGATTTTCCTTAACCACATTATGACCAGAAAACCGGGCGATGTTTTGCCAGTTCAAGGTGATTCAGGTCAAAGAGTCACAGTTAAAAAGGGTTTCTGCGTAATTTTGACAGGTAACTTTCCAAAAGCGAATCAAGCCGACAAATATCTTGGGCGTTCACAAATGGATGCCGCTTTTTTGTCTCGACTGCAAAAATTGGAACACGATTATTTACCTCAATCATTGGATTCGAACACTGCTTTTGAAGCAATGGATCCAAAAGACATGAAGAAAAACGAATTGTTCCATGTACTAGTCGCAAGCGTTATGGATCGATACGGCAGTTTGAACTTGCCAGAAGGAGAAGAAGAAAAATTATGGAGGCTGTCATGTTTTTCAAGACACATTCAAAATATTTTTTCAGACAGACATTCTAAATTAATGGAAGGTGCGAACACTTTGCAGAGTCAACAAGAATTGCGCGAAAAATTACATAAAGAAGTTCTTTCAATGCGTCAATTGTTAGACATTATCAGAGAGTGGCAAAATCCGACAGCCATTCGTGGAAAAAATGAAGGTTTGATGAGATACGAATTGGACCACTATGTTTTGGAGTATTTTATAAAAAGAACTCCAGAAGAAGAAACAAAATGGATGTTATATAAAGTGGCTCAAGAGCAATTCGGACTTTTCCAAAATGATGGATGGCCAGATGCTCCAACTGATCAAGAAACGCAAGCAGGCGCAGGAGTGGTGCCAAAATTCAACATCGAATCACCAAAAATTGAAACAGGCGATCTAAAGAAAATGTTACCATCCAAAGTGGTTGAAATGTGCTATGGTCCAATCCCAGAATATGATTACGATATTAAGGAAGTCGACGAACCATCAGAATCTGATATCGAGGCCGCCATCGAACGAGAGAGGGAGCTCGACGAAATCGAAAAAGAAATGGCCCGACTAGAAAAAATTCGTAAAGGTGAAGATCCTGCCGAATCAGCCGGTATTACCCACGAACAATATCTTGCTGACATTCACCCGTCCATGCGAAAAATATACAGCAAATTGGCCTTTGAGGATGAACAGATGAAAACGGTAGAATCTATTGTTGCAAACCCCGCCAACGTACATATCGATCAAGAAATTCCATTTGAAGAAATGGCAAAATTAAATGCGGATAATGATAAAATAGAATCTAATAAATCACAGATAGGAGAATTATATATGAATTCTGAAACTGTAGATTTTGAAAAAGCTAAATTGTTTGTGCCTGAAATACCAGAAGATATTAAAAAACAAGGGTCAGTAGGTATTCTCGAATATATACACAAAACATACAAAGACACCCACATCTTGCCAGATTTCAAATACTATCAATATCTTGCAGAGCTTAAGGAGAAAGCTGACAGTGAAACACATCCTCTAAAACGTGAAAATATCCTAAATCAAATACCAGATCAATTTAGGGACGGGCACTGGTATAATTTCCCAGGTTCGGTATTTGTTGGAAAGAAGGGAGGTTGGGATGTCCCTGCCTTGAATTTTAGTTTTGCTAGCGGAGGATCATCCTTTGCAACACGCCGGGTTGGGTATTTATGGGGTGACGATGAACGAATTGTTCTGTTGGAAAAATAATTTTATCTCTGTCCTTGAATATAAATCTGCATCACTCATTAAACTAAAATTTTAAACATGTCATTCGAATCATCCCAAAAACCAGATAGTGAAATTAAAACCACCAAAGAAATGTCGGTGGCTAATATGGCTGAAGCTGGTGGCGCAGGGAATGGTGTCAGTAATGTTGCCGGCAGTTTAGAAAGCGACCCTATCATCCTTGAAGAGAAAGCTGATCAATTGAAAGAACAATTGCAAGAAGCGGTCGCCATAGCCCGCGAGACAAATACAGATGAAGATGTTGAGAAGGCCCAACAGTTGTTAAAGCAATACAGGGAAGTAATATATAAATTAAAACCAGAAGCTAATCCAGATAACAAAAAAGAAAAAGCACCAGAATCAATATCTGCTAATTATACCTACGAAGGTGTCACTGAAAGCATCGAAATCAATCTAGAATCAAATCTAGAACGCTATAAATCTTTTTACACAGAACACCAAATCGAAACTCCAGATAATTTTGAATTTGAAATCCGAAGAATTTGGGCAGATAACGCAGACAAAATTAAACAAGCCATCGAACAAGGAGGTTTTGACGATGTTCTTTTCATTCCTCCATACAATACTGTAGATATTAATCAGAAAACTACAGAACAAGGAGATTATGTAGATGACGGAAAACCGACTAAAACATATGAATATGAACCAATATCTTCAATTGTAGACACAAAACCAAATCAACCCCGAATCGTTCTGATTCACCGAAAAGGTGCAGCAAACCTAGAGCGAAAAGAACTTTTTGAAACTAAAACCCAATCGATCTACGATTTATGCAACGCCACAACTGATGAAGAAAAAGAAAAAATCAAAGAACTGATTAAAAACAACGAACCGCTCCCAATCGACGGACTAACACTAGGAGAATACCTAATCGCCGACCGAATCCATTTCAAAGAAACAGGGAAGCATTTAGATGCAGACACATGGACTTGGACGCCAGCATCATATTCTGGTGCCGCCGTCGTTCTCTCCGGCGGGGTCCCTGGCGCTTCCCAGATCAATGTCTATGCTTTTGATCCTGGGAATTCGCGTTCGGATTTGGGCTGTCGCTCTGCCTGCACTTTTATGTAACTTGTAGATTAGGCATTGTGATTTCTTTTGGTTTTGTTTATTTTTTTT
>JFJP01037875.1_pt1 | contig 21686 bp, 22 predicted proteins | sample 431651 | NCBI WGS metagenome assembly JFJP01 (sample SAMN02602958, study PRJNA72255) | Microbial mat metagenome, whole genome shotgun sequencing project. | biome: fresh water; feature: sink hole; material: water; isolation source: purple microbial (photo- and chemosynthetic) mats found in...
AATACCCCAAATGGTACAAATTACACTGATCCAAATGCTGAAATAACCGGGAACGGATATGGTAATGCCGCTACTGTCTCGATGGGGCAAAATGGTAAATTCACTGGATCATATGATAGCTTTGGTGTAGGCAAGACATTTGAATTTGTTGTAGTAATGTATTGTGAACATCCTACTGGCAATCTAACTTATGCTGGTAAAAAATGGAAAGAGTTAGATAGAAAGCCATACAAACAAATGCCTACAGATTGTAAACCTGGATTAGGTATCAAATTTATTCATCCATTACCTGGTTCAACACTAACCTCTAAATGCTCAGTTGACAGAGTTCATCCTGTTACAGGTGTTTGCCGTCCACATAAAGGATGCGATTTTGCTTATGGCGATCGACATCTAGGTAACGTGTTGGCATCATCGGATGGCACAGTTTGCTTTGCAGGATCACAAACCGGTTACGGTAATATTGTGATTATCGGTCACACTGATAGTGCTGGTAAAAAGGTATGTGTGACTAAGTACGCACACCTGTCTTCTATTGGTGTTTCAAATGGACAGAAGATTGCTGCAGGCGATAAAATCGGAGTAGAAGGAAATACTGGCGTTGGTACTGGTGCTCACTTACACTTTGAAATACGTGGTGGTTCAGGTAAAGGTGATATCGTTTTTGATCCAATGGAATATATTGGTGGAACAATGACGGCACAAACAACCAATGCTGCTGATCCTGGCGCCCCATCCGGAACTACTGAAACACAAACAAATAAACCTACAACTGTTTCTAGCCAAGCTAATACTAATCGTAGTGGTTGTGATTATAAACCAGATTATGTGCCACCAGAAGCAAACAATGCAGCTATTCTACCACCTCCACCAGGCGACAGATATGATAAATGTTTCCAATTGACAATGACTGAAGAAGTCGGTGGTTGGTTTGATTCAACTGATTCTGCTACCATAGCCGGGCTGTGTGATACACCAGCTAATAAAAGAAAAACTGGATGGGTTAATCATCCAAAGGATCCAGGCGGACTCACCAAATTTGGATTATCACAACAAAATAATAAACAGGTTGATGTGAATACTTGTAATCTTGGTCAAGCAAAAGGTTCTTATAAAGATAAATATTGGGATAAGAATAGATGTGGCGATTTATTCCCTGCAAGCACAAGTGCTGCCACATCGGCTGTTTGGTTTGATGCAACGGTTCAACACGGCGGCTGCAGAAAAATATTGGCTAGAGCTGTTGGTAAACCTGAAGGTACTGATATTGCAACTCTAATAACTGCAGCAAATGCAATGACAGAGCAAGCCTTTATTGACAGCTTTACTCAGGAACGTTTAAAATATGTATCATCATTGCAAGTAGCAAAGGATATGCCAGGTGTCACAGCAAGACCTGGTAGAGTAAAGACTAAAGCACTAGCAATTTAATGCATTATCAACTAGATAAGCTAGTGATATCACTTAAAAAGAATGATGGTTGGTTGATTTACTTAATATCTGCTAGCTTTCTGAAGTAGAATATCGATCTTAATAAAATATATTGAATCTGGAGAAAGTATGACATCAATAACAAGAGGAGCATTTAAATTTATTCGATGCTGTGGTGCTGCTGAATATCAACCAGTACGACAACATCTATTACAGTTTGCCACCTTTAGTGATGACTCTAGTTTAGATATTCAATTTTGTGGCATTCATTCTGCTTGTGCACAGTTAGGATTACGAATGCGTGTGCACATTAATGCAGAGCGACTCAAAAATGAGCAACCAAGAATGTTAGATAAAATAGATTTTGAGATACTTGGTAATTGGCGTAATGATGATACTGACATTATCTATCACGATTGCTGCAATAGAGAGCAATTTGATAACTTTATGAAAAACAGTGTTGATGTATTAGTTGTTAGAGCTAATGATAAACCAGTAATGCAAAATGATATAACTATGGGCATTCTAGAATTAATGGCAAAATATCCAAGACCGTTAACAGGTAAAGATTATCATTCAGCATTAACGCATCAAATATTGTTACAAACATATCCTCAATTTTATCCAGATTTAGATAAACATTGGACAGATTTTAATAAGGTGAATTAATATGCCGGCAGCCGCACGTATCGGAGATCCTTTTTCCTGCGGGGACCATGTCGCAGCAGGTTCTCCAAATGTCTTTTTTGACAATATACCTGCAACACGATTAGGTGATGCAACAACAGGACATGGTTGTTGGAATGCAAATGCATTAGCTGAAGCAAATTCAGTTTCAGTTTTTGCTAACAACATTCCTATTTCTGTTCTTGGTAATTCTAATCAGGTCCATTGCTGCCCACCCGGTTGTCATCAAGGAGCATTATCCTCTGCTTCCCCAACGACGTTTATTGGTGGATAAATTCAAATAGTTCATCTATTGAAACATTGTCATAATCAAATACGATTTTAACGGCAAAACCATTTTCAATAGCTAGAGATAATTTAGCATTGTCAATATTTTCTCTTTCTGTGGCTGATACACCAAAAGGCGTTCTCCAGCTATCCCAATCTATTATTTTATCTTTTTGTGGGTGCCATTTACTACCATGAAACTCTATAATTTTCTTTTTAGATTTAACTGTAAAATCATAGAAAAATATTTGTTTAGATTTGGATAAAAACCATTCTTGAGAATTATCTGTCCCCATAAAAATATCAGTTTTATCAAACCCCGCAGATATTAATTTTTCATATAGAGGTAAAAAAATCTTTAATGATTCAGCAGAAGCCTTACAAAATTTAGTATGCATTTTTGATTTCATTATCTGAAATTGATTATCTGCATCATCTCCATATTTAATACACGCAGCCTCGTACGATTTACCATATTTTGCGCTTTTACAGAATTTTTCATACTTTATCATACCATCTACTAAACCATTTCTAGATATATATCCGTCTAAACTGTTAGTAATATTTGATTTGTATTCTTGTAGTTTTTCTTTATATTTTTCACCGTATTTACGTTTATAATTTTCTTCATTATGAGCAAATTTCGATGTGTGTTCTTTATACTTAATCTCACCTAACACATCACCATATCTTAAGGCATACTTTTCTAATGTCATAGCTGATTTTAATTCTACTAATCTATTAATTCTAAAAATCCAGTTATCAAGATCATTTTCAATAAACATAACAACCCAATCGAGATAACGCCACCTAAGTCTTGGTTGTAAATTTACAAAATCAAACTCTTTCAATAATGTCTGAAGATTAATCAACTCATTTGGTGTTAATTCTAGGTTATGTTTCTGCAATAAATATTTTAATGACCATCGTAATATCTTTTCCATTTTATTCCTCTAAGGTGTCTTCCTCAATGCTATTTATTGAATTATGTAAATTATTCACTTATACTGGTAATTTATCAGCTTGCTCACCAACTACTTTCATTGGCGGATAAATGCCACTAAATATCAAAAAGGGATATAACTTTAAACCTGATTTTCCAGATACAGGATTAACTGAGTGTCGTATTCAGGTTCATAGCGCATTATTCTCTCGTCTTCATATTAACGATTTATTTTTTAGATCGTTAGAAAGAGGACAAGCATCAAATAAGATTTCTCTGTCACTGTCAGAAGTTATTGTTGACCACTCTCGATACACAAGACTAACAGTGACGTCTCCATTCATAACTGCTACTTCATATACTGGTATTGGAACTGGTGCAATTGGTGGTATCGCTGTATCAAGTATGCCTCCACAGAAGACTTATGAAATAGTTGCGATTGATTCTAAACTGTTTCATAATGATGTTCTTGGTGATATCTTAGTTGATAAACCATATCGCAATTCTCATTTAGCGCTAATGATTTTTTCAGGTATGACACGGTTTGTGCCAGGTGATAAGTTTGTGATATCGATATCTGGTGGTACTGAAATCCATGATACACCTACTATAACACCAACAACTACTAGCACTATTGATCCCGCAACCGGTATCACATCTACAACAACTGATCCAGATCCAACTGTTCCTAACCTACGAGCAGTCGTAAATGCTAACAGCAAAATGGTTAGAATGCCTGCAAGAGGAATAGATAGAACTGATCTAGAAGGTGAAGATTTAGGTTATGCAACATTCACTAACACCTTTATGTCAGATGGGGATGGATTGCCAGTCAATGCATCAGGTATTAAGAATGGTCCAGATAGAGCATTCTCATTTATCAATTTTTCAGAAAATGAGAATGGTCAGCAGGCAGTTATTGCAAAGGTATTTGAATGGGTTGGTGATGATGTGTATAATGGTGAATGGAAAATCTACAGCTAGAGACACATAATCCAACCGATAATATGATTCTGTGTCTGTTTTGTATTGTCATATTCCATTTTGTCTATTATTGATTTATTAAATGGTAGACTGTGTTGCTTGTTCTTCATAAAATCAGCCCATGGAAAATCAGTATATTCAATAAACTCAGGCTTAATAACCGGTGGAAATAATGCTGCACGATAGAGGAAATTATTATTACCGAAATGTATGATCATTGATGATCGCTTTGACCATGTGGGACTAATAGCAAACTTAGCTGTTAAACTATTTTTTTCTGCCATCAATTTAATTCTAATAAGTGCATAAGGTACATCATCTGATACACTTTTAACTCTATTTTCTATTTCATCTAATGTATTAGTTAGATTAATAGGTTTTACATTCATCAATTTGTTATAACTTTTACCAGATACACCTGTTTTTAAACAATGGGATTTAATCTCCGTAATAGTCTGTGGATAAAGTTTCAGCATAGCACCAAACGCTGTTGATGTGTCAACATTCAACACTTCTAAATCAACTATCTCATTTAGCTTCATTTGAATATTACCCATCCTGCAATAAGCGTATCTTTGTTATCAACCCAGGTGCGATTTTGGATTTGCTGCCAATTATTTTTAAGATTATTAAATGCTGGGTTCCAAAAAGTTGCTCCAGGAAATGAATTATGTATAGAAAAAATATTTTTATCTGCCATTCTATTTCTAACAATCCATGTATGATCACGCGCATAACAAAACATATGTGCCATTTTAACAGTTGATTGGTTTAGTCTAAATTCACCAACCTCAGGATTTTCTGAATTTTGTAAAAAATTTAAACGTATTACTGCACATGGTTTGAATGTGTAATCACTATCTTTTGCTTTATTTTCTACTGCCATATTAGAATCAATAAAATTCTCCGCTTTAGCATTCATAAGTGCATTGTATGCTTTTCCTTCAATACCATTATCCATGAATATTTGCTGGAATGCTTTAAATAGTGTCCCATTGAGTTTAATTATTTCACCAAACGTTGTGTCATCGGTAATAATTAATTAGTTATTAGCTATTTCGTTTAGTTTCATTTGAATAATACCCATCCTGCAATATGTGCATCTGGATCATCACTGATATCGCCAGTGGTAATTTCCTGTTTGCATTTATGAAGATTGTTATAAAGTGGTGCATCAAATGCTTGATCTGGGAATGATTCAACCATATAGTACAGTTTCTGTTTATTTGGTCTATTTCTAACAATCCAGTTAAAATGGCCAGCATAACAAAACATATGTACTGATCCAGCAGATGCACTAGTCATTCTAAATTCGCCAACATTTTGATTTGCTATTGATGGACCAAATACTAAACGAATTACCGCAAATGGGATAAATCTGTTCTCCAGCCGCATGGCTTCATTTTCTATTTGCGTAGGAGATAATAAAAAATTATCAGCTTTAGCATTTAGGATAGTATTATACATTGATCCTTCGATACCGTTATCTAAAAATAACTGTTGAAACTTGCTAAATGAGTCACTATCGAGTTTCATTATTTCGCCAAATTTAGTGTCTTTGGTAATAACTAATTGTTTACCGAATATCTCATTTAGTTTCACGAAAACACCACCCAGTTATAAAGAATACCATATATAATTGAGCCACCATTATCAGTTAGATCTGATGCTGCAGTATAACCTATTTTTTTACACTTATTATAGAAACTGTTCATATTGAAACAGTTCTTATATAAAGGAACTCTAATTTCGTTTGTATTGATAGCTTTAGCTGAATATTTACTATTTTGGTTTTCTATTAAATAGATTCTTGAGTTTACTCGTAAGAACAATTCATCACATTTAATATCCCAGTCCCACACTTCAGACTCCATAGATTCAAAGTGCAACATTGCGGATGTATCGCGCGCCATAAATTCATTACTAATAGCAGGTCGATCGCCGCCGCCATTCATCGAATCTTGATCAGGTTTTGTATTCAATAGGCTATTATATTCTGCACTCGTCCAGTTTTCATCTAATGCTAATTGCTGAATAGTGCGCATAAGCGGCTTTTCATTCATTATTAGCTCTTTAAGTGTATGTATGTGTTTATCACCAAGCATTATCTTAAAGTCTGGATAAGGATATTTTTCTTCGCACAAATATTCTTTGAATCTCATTTGAATAGCACCCACATTCTATATTGTGCATAATTTGGCATATTGCCTTCACTTTTTGATCTATGATATAGGTCTACATTAGGCTGAAAACCAGCAGCTACTCCATGTACAGTAATATGATCACGCATTTCTATCTCAATATTAGAACTATATTTAGTAAACAAATACACGAAATCATCATTCATTATATTATCGTGTGTTTCATTTTTTACGTGTAAATATATTGGTGAATTGTTTGACATTATATCATTATCAAACAGTCTTTCTTTAGGTTCTTCATTAGGATCGTGTGAAGATGTTTCTTCCGATGTTTTAAAATAAACCAGTATAGCTGGCATATTATCATTGAACTCATTCATCAAAGTGTTTAATGACAATAACCGTTTATTTTCACGGTATTCGGCATATGGGTGTAATGGTTTTAATGCACATATTTTCTTGTATGTTTCACCAGACATATTTGTATCAAATATCAGTTTTCTAAACTGTTCAGCAAATTGTTTGCTTGCTTTTAATAAATCACCGAACGAATTGGGCAGCTTATCATTATTGATATCGAAAGATTCGTATAAGCTAACAATTTCTGACAAGAGCATTAAAACATTCCTTCAAACCATTGTTGCCATTTTCCAGGAAACTTTGATGGGTCATAAAACCACATACTACCTTCATTATTAGTTATTGAGATGTTAATGCGCACTTGCATTAAATCACCTACTAAAATAGGGGATATACAGTGAATGAAATGAGGTCCTGCTGGATGAATAACCATTGTACCCCGTTGTGGTACAAGACTAAAATCGTATGCAGGAAATTCTAATTTACCACCATAAACTTCATATTTTGGATCAAGTGGAACACCGTCATGGTAATCTTTGAGCCATAAAACCGCTGTTAAATCTACATCGTGAACCTTAACCCATTTTTTTCGTAGTAATTTTGAATTAATACATTGTGCTGGTTCAGCAGCTTTCTTTGCATATTCAGGATAAGTCTGAAAAGTCATCTTTTCAGTTCCAACATATTTACACTGATAGTGATTTGTGATAGCTGATAAATGTGGCTGGAGCCGATCCCAAATAACATTTTCAAACCCCTCGTGCATTCGTAACATCTTCAATGGGTTACCCTCAACATCTCTATCAGGTTCATTCACACGTAGAGTGTCTACAATATTTTCACAAAGCAACGGTGAAAGAAATTCGGATAGCACATAAAATGGGCTCTTTATAGTCTTATTCATCTGTATAATTCTCTCTTATGGTGTAAATTTAAAATGCTCGACGACGTAAGCAATGAATGAGCCAGCGGCAGCTAAACCTGATCCTAATAAAGCTAACATTTTCCAACTACCTTTAGCCATAGCTTCTTGTGTTTGGATATGCTCCTGTTTAACTTTTATATCACTCATTGTGGTTTTAATGTCGTCAATTGTTTGACGAAGTGTTTCTGCAGATAATCGAATAACCGTCATAGTTTCATTAACTTGTGAAAAATTCACAGTCATCTTAATATTATGATCGTTATATTTGTCATTAACTGCTTTTAAATCGGCATTTAACATAGCTAAGTCTTTTTGTAATTCCTCCACTGTAGTTTCAAGACGAGCTAATCTATCTACCACCAAGTCTTCTGTTCTTCTTTTTTCACTTTGTGGTGTTATAATTGCTCGTCTATCTATACCGGAGTAAGGTGTATCTTCACCAGCTTCATTATCGTCTATATGTTTGGTTGTCATTATTAATCCCGTTGTGCATTCTCAGTACTCTGTTATCAATTATTTGAGATATATTATTTTCTATAATTTAGCACAGACGTATTATTTATTGACTATGTTGCCTTAGCAACATTATTCCTTTGGATCAACAATGAGCTCGGCATTCTTTAATGCATTACGACCAATTAACATATCAAACTTCATTTCACCACGGTTACTAACACTAAACTCAACATCCTTCACTAAGTTACCGTCAATCATAATATCAAATTTGATAACAGGTCTATCTTTTCTGCCACCATCAGCTGAACGAATATGTGCTACACGTTCTATCCAACATTTGTATTTGATATTGTTAAAGAGGAATGAAATAGTACCACCATCATTTAGTTCAATGTCTGACCCATGAATAGAACTCAACGTTGCACCAGTATCAACACGTGCTAAAATAGGTTCGTCATTATTGAATCGCTTAATAATAACATGGGTTTCAACACCTATAATACCATCACCTTCAGAATCGTCTGTCATATCTACTTCAACATCTATTAGATTTTCAGCTTTATCATCACTAGGGGTTTCATCTTTGGCATCAACCTCAATTTCATCATCACTTCCATCATTTTCAATGACGTCAGGATCACTAATCGGTTGTTCTACTTCCTTAGGAGCATCTGCTATCTCTACCTTTGGTTCTTCAACGGGTAAATCTTTTGGTTCTTCTTTATCCACATCTTTCGGAGCATCTTTATCTTTTGCTTTAATGCAATATTCAATAACCAATTTAGCAACATCTAAATCAGGATTAGCTTCACCAATTGTTTCAAATCCAGGTGAACTATTAAATTCAAAAATAACAGGTTCACCACTATCATCAACTAGATAATCAACCGCACAAAAGTTGATTCCTGTTAATTCTGCGATTTTTTCACATACTTCGATTTCACGAGCACTAGGTTTAAATGTTTCATATTTTGAACCTTGACCTGAATTTGTTCTAAAATCTTTATCAGTATCAACAGCTCTAAACATAGAAGCAACATACTTACCACCAATTGTCATTATTCGGCAGGCACCCTTATTTTCAATAAATTCTTGAATAACGAATTTAACTCCGCGATCAAGCATCACCTGTACAACACTCTTCATTGATGCATGGCTATCAACCTTCATAACACCAACACCACCACGACCAAATAATGTCTTAATGATAATTGGGAATTTAGTATCGAGAGATTCAAAAGCAAAATCTAATTGCGATTCAGCTGTTAACATAGCCGACTTCGGTGTCTTGAAACCGTTCTTGAAAAGAAAAATTTGACTATCGAGTTTGTTGTTTGCTAATCTAACACTGTTTGCCGGATTAATAACAAGTGCGCCCATGCTTTCAAAATGGTTAATAATTGCTAATTTATATTCAGCATTTTCATCAGAAAACCGTGGAATTAGCACATCAGCCTCAGTAATTTTCTTCCCTTCGTGCGACACATATGGTTCTGGACCAATATGAATGTAACACTTATCAGGATCCAACAAAATAGTATCATGGCCAGCAGCCTCGATAGCCTCTTTTAATTTCGTTGGCGAAAATTCATTAGGTGTAGTAGTTAGAATAACAAACTTCATACTTTATCCTCTTAGGTCCAATTCTTTGCGTGTGGGATACCTGCAAGTTCTCTTGCACGTTGAGCAGCCTTAGCAGCTTTTTCTTGTGTTGACATATTTTCAGCAATTTTCTTTTTCAGATCATTTGGTGTTACACATTTAACTGAAACTTGCTTTGCCTTAGCTTTACTCTTTGCGGTATTTTCATTGTATGGGCCTTCAACTGCAATGCCGTCTTTATCAAGAACATACCAACCTGCTTTATCTGTTTTTACTTCTTCTACAACCGCGATAGGAGTTGATTGGCAGGTAGCTTCAAAATCTGTTACTAATTTCGTCTTGCTAAATGCTAAACGTTTCTTAACAACACCACCTAAGTTATTTCCATAACTAACGTTAAATTCAACATCAACTAGCAAATCATCTTCATTGATATCGGTATGAAGAATTTCGCTATTCTTCAGATACACCGAAATACCTGCAGGTGCTGGCATAATATTACATACTGGTGCAGGTTCAATAGTAGGTGTGGATACAGGTTCGGCAGTTGGAGCAGGAGCACATACTGCTATTTGATCTTGTACTGGATCAACTACGGGGACAGCGGCATCAACAGCAGTAAAATCTACTGCTCCTCCTACGCCTATCATACCTCCAAAATTTTCATTAGTTTCTTGTGTCATAACATTTCTCCATTGTATTTGCTAAGCAGCAAACTTTTTGTAATAAGCATCTATACGATCACATAATGGATCGACATATTGTCTTAAATCAACTTTGAATTCTAATGGAAGACCGTTAGAGCAGCCCATAAGAATAACGCCGTCATTAATATTTGTACCAAACATCTCATTATGTGCAAGACCATAGAATGTCATTTGCATATAGTAGTCATCAATTTTGTTTTTATCTTTATGATTGTTAGATGTTTTGAAATCGATAATACAATCTTTGTTTTTATAGACACCGATAAAATCACATCTACCAGCAATTTCCAACATATTGGAATACAATGCTACTTCCTGTCCCCAAATCTCATTGATGTTTTTAAACTTTAACCTCAGACTATTAAAAATCTGAATATCATCAGGTGAAACATTGCTCTGATCTACTTTATCACCATTTAGAAATTCTTCAATCATTCGATGCACATTTGTTCCACGAGTAGCAGCTGCATTACTTTGCCTATCTGCTTCTGCACCACCTAAAGCTGTTCGCCAATCATTTAGTGCCTTTACTTTTTCAGGTCGCATTGTAATGCCTAACATCGTTGTTATAGATGGATAAGCATTACCTTCAGGAGTAATGTAAAAACGTTGTCCTGTTAATGATTGAGTTATAAGCTCTGGATATGGAAATTTCATTTATTCGTTAATTTCAAATATGCTTTTTCAGCAGCAATATGTTTTTTAACAGCAAGTTCTAACGCATTCTTATAACACGAAAGAAGAATATCGACAGCTGAACCGGCATTCATATCTGGTTCAGCTGAAGATAATCTAGTATGCCTTTCTTTGCCTGCACTACCATATGTTCTAATTTGTCCAGTTGCGCTAATTTCATAATGTTGATTTGGATATAAATGCTCACCAGACGCATTTCTGTAAACTTTGTGTTTCTCATTACCTTGCATTCTATCAAATTCTAACATACCATGACTGAGTTGTACCGGGGTAGATACAAACTTCATTTTATCTACTGCAGCTTTCCATTGCGGTGTTTTCTTGAGTAATGCTATAGCCTTCGCAATATCTTCTTTAGTAGCACCGATTTCTTTTAAAAAATCGGTTACCTTGCCGCCAATCATCCTCTTTTCGTAATAAAAAGAGGATGCCTCAAATAACTCAATCACTTTCATTTTGCACTACCTGCATTTAACACCGCTTGAATAGAATCATCACTCATCAAAACACCATTTGGATATGTCTGACGGGTTTCATTCCATTTCACAACATACTTTTTACCATGATGCTCTGGCTTAAATGAGACACGAATGTTATTTACAAGCAATGAGACTGCTTTAGCATCAGCCATTGCATTGATTACTTTCTCATATTGTTCGTCATCTAGCACTATTTTCTTATCTGCGATGGATAGAATCGTTGAATCACCACTCTTACCAACATTCCATTCACCTAAATCCTCTGCAGCAGTTGCTTTTTGGACTATAGTCTTGACTTCTTCAGCAGTATCGGGGTCTGTATCTTGATCAACATCATCTACCTCAATTGATTTTTTCTCAATAACAATTGATTCTCTAGTTAATACCGGTTGAGTAACATCAATACCCATGACTTCAGCAAAAGCGATCAACTTGAGAACTGCTGTGCTCTTACCACGTAAAGAAGCAGTCAATGGTGCTTTATATGTCGTTAGTTTTGAATTAAGTAGAGTAGCAGGAATACCTAAAGATGTTGCAATCTTTAGGAATAACCATACACCATAAGTATTCTTGTTGTTAAATTTGCTCAGAAGATCATCCTGATCTGCATCTTCGAATACTAATTCAGTGCTTTCTTTTAATTCATCTGGTGCTATATCATTAATGCCTAATGACGATAACACCATTCTAAATGTAACACGCAGACGCTGTTTCTTCTGCAGCATAACACCTAGAGTAACAATCAGATTACGCATTTGCGATCTACGTTGAATAATTGCATCTTCAGGTACACCGAGAGCAATAAACAAATCATAAATTTCACGTTGAATTTTTGTTTGAAGGGTATCGCGCATCTTAGTACCAGCTTCATTGACAGATTCAGCAACGCCTGAAGCCTCAATAGAAGCAATTTCAGCTTTAGCTAATTCATTGGATAACCGCTTTAACCACAGACGCAGCTGGCTATTATCAATTACTTTTTCTGATACACCACGCAGATTGCGCTTATATGTTCCACGTTTGAGCGTAAGAATGCTCATTGGGATACCAAGTAGATGTGCTGTTTGAAAAGCTAAACGTTGATATCGGTTTGACAGTTCACGTTGAAAATCTAATGCTGTCCCGGCCATTACCACATCAACAGGGTCACCCTTCTTTTCTTTGTCATCATCGATATTCTTTTCAATTTCTGCAGCTTCTTCTTTATCATCCTTTTCCGCAGGTTTAGCTCTTGCTTCACCTAAAACTCGGCGGAAAAAACTATCGCCTAATCCGTTCATACCTTGTTTCTCCTCTGTTTTTGTGGTGGTTTCTACTGGGACTTCATCTTCAGTGTTATCCTCAGAACCGGTATTCAATAATTTTTCAGCTGCAGTTTCTTCATCATCTTCATTGTGGTCTTCTTTATCAGGTTCATCATCGACAACAGCCGTATCTGGCCATTTAACATCAACGATATCGAAATCTTGTGATAGTTCGTCTAACACCTTTTCAATGTCATCCTCTTGTCCAAGCATTTTACTTAATGCTTCTTCAAATTTATCCGCATCTTCTACATTCACATAAACTTTAACAATGTCGCCTTCTTCAGTTTCAAGACCAAATGTCACAGTTTCTACATCATCATCTTTTTCTTCTGCTGCACTAAGCAAACTGTGCACATCATTTTTCGAAAGATTACCATAATCAGCTGTGGCAGGAACGCCCTTCATATAAGGATTAACCTTATTTTTAATCGAATCTTCTTGTTTTTCGTGATCGGTCTTCTTTTGCTTTTCAGCATCGGCAGCCTTCTCATTAACAAGATTTGATAAGTTTTTAAGTAAACTCATTTCTTTAATGCTCCTAATGTTTCATTTGTTATTTATTTGAAAAGAAACTTAACAATTAACTAAGTCTAACATAACCACTTTTTTCTTTGCTGATTTTACTTTTCTTTCCCATTTTTCTAGGGAGGCGTCTAACAACTTTGCCTTTAAACAATCTGTATGGGAAATTAGCAATATCACTGCTTGTTGTTCCCACTGTTGCCATTGCAGCATCAGCAGCAGTTGATCCTGAATCAGCAGTACCTGCATCACCACCTTCACCATCTTCATTTATCTTTGTCAAATCCCGTAATAATTTACTACGTGGAGCCATTATACGGGCATCATTAATAGCTTGACGTAATCTACCTAATAAATCAGAACCTGGATCAACTCTAAGCAAATAATAGAAAGCTGCAGACATACATTCAGCTTTATCATTAGCAGTTAGATAATTCCACTTTAACAAACTAGTGCGAATTATACGATTCGTAGGTGTTTGTCTTTCTAAACGTAACATCAATATTCGAAGATTCTCATCAACCTCATCCCAATGAACAGATAAATTTGTTGACGAATTAATCGGATAATGTATCTGTTTAACTCGGCTACTTAGAATACGCTGTGAGTAGTGTTCTAATTTATGGTAAGCATCTTTATTGAGTAGTGCTGCACAATTGCGAGGCTCCATTGCAAAGAGTCCCCAGAAGTTTAAAGAATTCATACTTGGAGAATATTTTTTCAATTTACAATTTGATGGATCACGCAGAATTTTAGCAGCCTGTTTATCACCATTGCGGAGTAACACGATAGCACCAATATACGTAGCTAAATAGGCATCTACTATTTGTTCGCCTGCCATAACTTTAACAACCCTAGTGCGTGAATCACCAGTCTGTGCATAGTTATCATCAACAGATGCTAAATTTTTATCTTCATTTACTTTAGTGCTATCATTATCATGGATCATTTTAATAAGCTTCCCGAATAAGGCATTTATTAGATCATCAAATGTTGTTGATGAATCAACTTTCTGCTTTAAATTGTTTATTGTTACATGTGTTTCTGCAAATGCTAACAATGAACGCTTTACTGTTTCGGGTGAATAGCCAATAACATCACCGTTCTTAAGCGTCAATTTGTAAGTTTGATAATTTTCTTTAAACTCTTTTAATTTTGTATCTAGTTCTGAAATAGCATTTTTAAGAATAGCACTTATTTTTGTTCTATAGGCTTCTTCATTTAGATTCTTCAAGCTAGTAGCAAATTTTGAAATAGTCTCTTCTGCAGTAGCACCACGATACTCAGCAAACACCTTCTTAGCAGATGTACTTCGTGCTAATTCAGGTATATTGAATAAGTTAGCAATACGAATTTTAACATCACCTAATAAACCGCCTCTACTATCTAATGCGGCATTTGGGTCTGATGAACGCACTGCACCTTTTAATTCTCTTCGTATAGATTGATTAAAGGTATTGATTGCCGTAAATACGTCCTTATTCACTATCTTTACTTGTTCATCAGTGTCAGGATCAAGTAACACTACACCTTCAGCTTGATCTCCTAATCCTGATTTTACGTGCTTAACAAAATTCTTTAGAAGTTTTGCTTTAATCGATAATTTGAAATCATTTAAAATTTTACCATTTAGCGCTTGTCGTTCATTAGCAATAGCATCACGTTTTTCTTTGTCAACACTTGTCAAATTTATCGTTGCGACTTCTAAATTGGTTAAATCTAAATTTAGCTTTGCAGTAGCTTCATTTTTTGAACTAAGAAAATCTTTAAGTGCTTTTAATTCAGCTTTGATATCAACATCTTCTAATTTCTTACCATCAATTAACTGAGCAGAAATAAATTTCCATTTAGTGCTTGTTGGGACCTTCTTGATATGTATACCATCATCAGTGTCTAGGATATTGATCTTTACATTAGATACTGCACTCTTCATTTTCTTAACAAGTGCTTCTACATTTGATTGATCAGGTTTTATTTCGCTGTTTGTGCCAGCTGCAGCTTTTAGAAATGCGATATGATTGAAGCCTTCATACCCGTATGTGATAGCATTTGGTTGTTTACCAAATAAAATTTCAATATCGATTGCTTCGCCTGGTTCAAGAATAGTTGTTATTAATTTTTCTTGATCTTGAAGTGCAGTTTGAGCAGCCTTAAAACCGATCATTCCTTGAGTTTCAAGCGACGTCTCACCCCAATCAGCTTCACTATAGAATAGTGATTTTCCATCGCGAGTGGTATAAATTTTACCATTAGCATCTACACCAAATCGTAGGAAACTACCATCTAATTTTTCAGTAATACGCAATTTGGCAAGTTCAGAAACTCTGTCAATAAAATTCTTTTGAACTAATTTCCCATCTTTGTCAAATTTGTCTACTAGTGGTAAATCCTCAATGTGTGCAATACCTTCTGACATTTTAATGAGAGACATATAGAACCTACTTAAATAAAATTGCTTAATATCTTTATTTATCAAAATACCACAATGGGTTAGTGTTAAATACACTAACCCATGTTTTATACTACGTTTGGATTAAGCTGCTGGAGCTTCATCCTTAGGGGCTTCATCTTCAGCTTGAGCAGTGATAATTTCACGGGTGAGATCGCGAATTGCTGCTTGAGTCTTTGCCAATTCTACTTGTTGCTTTTCAGCATCGGTTGCCCAAACTTGGTAAACTGCAATAAGACGCTTAACACGTGGGCTAAGATCATCTACGTTGTAGGACTTGTCACCGATATTGATAGTTTGCGTGGTTGTTTCAGTCATGTAAATCTCCTTTATTTGATATAAGTTGCTTCGACGAATTTGTTATCTGTATTAGATAACATATTTATAGTGCTGCGCAAACATATTTCTGACACTTCCAGTGATACGCTTGAACAGCAAAATGCTTTACCTGCTGCTGGTTGTACGAGTACTAATTCATTAATATCTTCAATCTCTGGATTCACATATCTAAATGCACATCCTAAATCGATATCGATTTGCCGCATATACTGCCGTATTTCTGGAACAGTGTTATGACCACAATACACTATTGATAAATCAGGTGATTGAACTTTATCAACCATACAAGACCAATTGGTAAATGGGTCTGCCCATGATCTGCCCCATGTAGCACGTGAATAATCTATATTAGCAGTCTCTAAATTGACATCAGACAGTGGAACCGTTCCAATTAATTCACCATGTACAATGTTAAATTTAGCAGGTCCTTCACCATCTACATGGATCACGTAAGGCAATTTAGTCAACCGTTGCGCATAGTGTTTTAAAACAGTTTGATCAACATCTTCATCAAGTATCCAATTACCACCATTTTGTAACCATGTCATTAAAGAACCGGCGGCCAAATCTTCATCATCAGACGTAAAATAATCTCTCATCATTTCATCGTGATTACCTAACACCGGAAAAAACCATTTTTCATATAGCAATTCTAGTGCCTCGATTGAGTGCTCACCTCTATCGATAAGATCACCAACTGAAAATACTCGGTCTATGCTAAAATCGAATCTTACGTGTTGAAGTAACACAAAGAATTCCGTGATACACCCATGTATATCACCGATAACAAAATCTCGACCTAATAAATTAGGCGTCATTCTACGAATATATTCAGTCATTAAGTTCTCATTAGGGCAAGGAGTGGATCAATGTCAGGTTTTTTTGATTTGTCGAATAAAGACCCAACATCACTAAGATCATCAGCGGGTATATGCCTCTTAGGTTTAATTTTCAATTCTGTTTTGTTCGGATTTGTGACACGAAGTGAAACTGCATCCCAACCTAACAACAACTGTTTACCTACCCCGTTAGATGACCGAGTTTTTAACAACTTCAAGACATACTCACCAGCATCACGCATTTGATCTGATTGTATAATCATAATGAGGTTATCTGCGGTTTGAACCTTAGAATAACCACCTTGAATGTGACCTTGTGTATGTTCTTCGGCATCAATAGCAGCTCTACCTGCCTGACTGGCTGAGATCATACAGCAATCGAATTCTGCTGCAACTGCTCTACATTCTTCTGCTACAAATTTATCCTTAACGAACAAATTATCCATAGACACCTTACGAGCTGGCATCATCAAGTCCATGTAGTCAAGAACTACAAGATCAGGAATGTAACCATTTACAGTTTCAAATTCCTTCAAATAAGCCCGAACGTCATTCGCCGTTGCAATAGATTCCGGCATACGCTTAATTGTTAATTTGCCTAAAACTTCAGCACTTCGATTAATTTCCTGCGCTACTTTTTGGATATTTTTAAAGATATCTCGTTGACCGACTCCAGTAATCATTGAATCGAATCGTTTACCTACCACCGTTTCAGCTAATTCTAATGTGATATACAACACATTCATTTTACGTTGCAGGAAATTCACTGCAAGATTAGACATAAGAATTGATTTTCCTACGCCGGAGTTTGCCATAAAAAGCGTTATTTCCTGTCTTGAAATACCTCCACCTAACAAATCATCTAATTCGTGCCAACCAGTAGGAATAGTAGCAGTGCTATTCATTTGATCTTTGATACGTTTTTCAGGATCATCAAAGTAATCAAGACCTAAATCTTTTTGTAATCCAACTGAAATCGCATTTTTCAAATCCTCGATCATAATACCAAAATCAGGATTATCCAACATACCTGCAGCTTTAAAAATTGCTGCTTCTACTGCACTGTTACGGCAAAAATGAGCAATTTCTTCTGCTGCATAATTTGATTGTGCTTTTGTCACCTCAAATTTTACTAAATCGATACTGGTTTCTACTTTTATTTGCTCTACCGTCGGTGTGTCTCTGTATTTTTCTACATAATCCAACATAAATTTAACTGCTGGCCGAAGATTTGAATCAAAATAGATAGGTTTTAAAATTCCTGAACACCGCGTAAATAAGTTTTTATCAGATAGGAGATACCCCAACAGCATTTTTTGTTTTGAACTATCAGACATTAATTACCTCTAGTGTTATGTTTAATTGTGTTTACCGCCACGACATTTCATGGCGATTTCAACTTTTGTTATGAAGCTATTTGTTCGTATATTCTGCATTAATGAATAAACAGTATAAAGTTTACCATATTTTCGTACTGCATCATTAACATCATCTGATCCGTCTGGCGTAAATGTGACGGCCCAACCTAAATCAAGTATTTTTTCTCCTAGTGCTCTACCATTTTTATCAGGATCGAGCACAAATACGAGTGGTCTTCTACAGGTTTTTAGGATATCAATTTTTGTTTCATTAATGGTGCTGCCTATTAACGATATACCGTCAATGTTAAGTGCATCGAAGACACCTTCGACAACGAACAAGGGTTTATTGTGATATTGGTATAATGCGTCATAGTTAAAAATCATTGCTTCTTTTGGTGCATTGCAACCAATATAGCGAGGTTGCACATTATCATCAATCGCTCTTGCTTGCCAATAGATAATTTTGCCTCCACGATAAAACGGTATTATTACTCGTCTAGGATATGTTTTAGGTGCTACATAAAAACTGTATCCTGTGTCCAATATTTTCCGTTTATGTAGATATTCTGCAATATCTAAGGCCGACTCATCATCTGAGTTTTCAATCAATACGCTTCCTTCTGGAAGCGGTTGCACTGCTGTGCTAAATGTTTTCTTTGTCAGACTTTCTACAGATATAGTAGTAGGTACTGCCATTTTTGATTCTAAAAATTGAGAACCTTCAAATTTCTCAATATCAACCCCTTCAACCCCCAATGCGGTTAAAAGTTTACGCATATGTCTCGAAAGACGAGTTGCCGTAGATTCGTAAACTGCTTTAAATGCACAATTAAAACAGTTTGCTATAACATTACCAGCATCAAACTTGATGCCCAATCTGTGTTTATAATCATTACAGATTGGGCATTTAAGTGAGTGAAAACCTGAATTAGAAGCTTTTCCTAATGGAACTGATCTTCGTATAAGCTGTTCCAATGACTCCATATTTTCTCGTATATGCTGAATATGTGTTATTATATCACTATCCCTTTTACAAGTAAACTATTTTAGAACTAATAACCCATTTGATTGATATGACAACTTAATGTCATTGAGAGTTAGTGGTGGTAAATTTAGGTAAATTTGTAACACTGTCTTTTGCTAACTCGGATGATGCATACGCTTTAACATCTATGACATATTTCAATTTAGCAGGATTATGAATATCACCATTTGGACCACGGTTATATGCAGCAATCAATCTATCACCAACAAGTTTATATTTCTCTTTTAAAAGTAACAAATATTTGCTAGCTACTTTGAGATTAAAAATATCATCGTTGTGTAATTTCTTTGCTAATTCCTGCTTAGTGAATCCTTTAGGAAAGTATTCGACAGATAAATCAGGAAAGAGCTCTAATACATACTTGGCTGTTCCTATCAATATTTGACTAACACCTAAAGAGCCATTTGGTGAGTTCATAGATTCACCAGCTTTAGTTTCTACCATTACAATACCTTGTAGTATGGTAGGATCAGACTGTCCATCTTTCTGTGCTATCTGATATGCAGTTTTCATAACGAAAATCTGTCTTTGTGATGGTTGCATTGCATTAGCAGTGCTGCTTATTATTAAAAATACTGCTAGCAATAAAGCTTTTAAGTTAAGCTTCATAAAGTTTCTCCTTAATGTCCAGGCAGGAGATTTCAAAATAACATTCTTGACCCACATTATTGTGGTCGAGTTGTTAAATCGAAATTGAATTTATATACTCATTCTCCGTGATTTGAGTATCACGTCCGTTTTGAATGAGAGACCCATATTGCTAGGTCGCATAATGTCACCTACTAGTCGTTTACACAATTCATCTATAAAACTATTGTTAACGTGAGTGTAACGACCTAAGTGCCTTGTCCTGGAGGCGTTAATTGAAAGGTCTTGCTTAATATTTATGACTTCCCCACCAAGACTAAAATTAAATATGTCTAAATCATTGCATTTATCATCTGGTAGGTCCCATCCCATCACCGTTACACTTATACCCTTATGCTTCATTGATTCAATAAGTGCACGAAGAGTTGTTAATCGCGGTGATGACAGTAACAAATTCATAATTTTTGTTACATCTTCTTCATTATACTGCTCAGCTAGTAGATTCCTATACCTCTCTAATGGTTTTGCTATTATGTTAAAAACACTGACACCATCTATCAAAATATCTGCAACAGATAAATCAGCTGCAGATAATGCTGATTTACTTTTTTCATATGACACTAAACTTGGTTCTATACCTATCACGCAATTAAATCCACTATCAGCACCATCTGTCATTAGTACTAATGTGCGTTTCTGACTTTTCATTTTATTCAATCTGCCGTCTGCGAAAATAACAGCTTCAACTATTGTCGTGCCATGTTGGACCATAAATGATTCATATTGCTTCAAAAGCTGTTTATCAACTCTTTTCATCATTGGAAAACAGTTATCTATATCCCATCCAGCCGTTACCATAGCACTTGCAAAATTCAAATTGATTAGTCTATTAGTAATATCCTGCTTACTATTTTTCTTTGTTGATAACACATGGATTATTTTAGGTGAATGTAAAATTACATTCTCTCGTTTAATGATATCCGTATTCCTAAATGATCTATTAAGTGTTGTTGAATTGATATCAGTGTATAGCCAAACTTCTAATTCTACCTTTGCTAGTATAGCAAAGTGTGCTAATTCCATTATTCGGTGTATCAATGCGTGAGTGCTTGAATGCATTGATCCACTCCAATCTAACATAACAACAAAACCGTGATTAATTTGATTAGGTGTTATTCTCATCTGCTGAAAAACGTCATCAAAAATTTTATATTGCGTTAATCTAACAGGATCAAGAGACCCAGTAGTTCTGTATTTTACTTGCCGTAAATTTTCAGCATTTGCAGTAGCTGAGAATTTTCTGAATAACAATTGTGCATTTTCCATTGCGTCAATATTGTTATTTTTGAACTGTTTCATAATAGAATGAAATCGTTTTTGATCAGCTAAACCGCTAGGAAGTCCTAAATACGATATTCCTTTTGTGCCACATAGCTCCATAATATCGTGCACAGGAAACAGTTCATTTAAATCATTTGCTGTTGCAAATGCTGAAAATTTACGGCAAGTAAAATACAGAACTACTGGGTCTCTTGATCCTGTTAGATTAACGCAATAT